>Ga0302122_10002303_pt1 | contig 11953 bp, 5 predicted proteins | sample CB21_SCM_MG_FD_203115 | JGI IMG/M metagenome (GOLD analysis project Ga0302122, IMG submission 203115) | Marine microbial communities from Western Arctic Ocean, Canada - CB21_SCM | ecosystem: Environmental > Aquatic > Marine > Oceanic | place: Canada: Western Arctic Ocean | collected 2017-09-28
GCGCGGGGTCGCGGCGGCGGCCGCCGCCGCGACGCCGTCACGAAGTGTCGTGGCGGCGACGCCGCGGGCGCGCGCGGCCCTGGCGCAAGCGTCCGCGTCGCGGGACGCTGCGCCCGATCTGGTGACGTCTTCATCAAGACGCTCCTTCTCGCCGCCGCCGCCGCCGGCCTCGCCGAACACCTTGGACATCGTGCGCCAGGGCGTCGAGCGCATCGCTGCAGCCACGGTCGCGCCGCGGTCGCCGTCGCTTCCGCCGCGCCACACGCCGGTCGTGGCCGACGGGTCCGAGGGCGCGCCATTCGATCTTGGTGTCGAGTCGCCCCAGGCGCACGACCCTCGTCTAGGTGTGGAGTCGCCGCAGGCCACTATCGGCGTGGGGAGCCTCAGGCCACTAGAGCAGGCGCACGACCCTCGTACGCCGCACTCCAGGGAAGCTCCGAGTCCGACGCCATCCAACCCATCCCCGGACAAGGCGCCGCCATTGCCGCCGCGGGCGCCCTCGGTCGACGCCGCCGCGCGGAGGCCCTTCGAGCAATCCGCCGCGGAGGCCGCCGACGCGGCCGTCCTCGCGGGCCTGCGGCGCGAGGGGCTCCTGCGCGCGGAGGTCGCGACGCTGAAGGGGCGCCGGGCGCCCCTCCTCCTCTACGTGGTCGCATTTGTGACGTGCTGGCTTGTTTACACGCGGGACCGCGAGGGTAGTCGTCGGGCGCACTGAGTAATAAATTTAAGGGCACTGGGTAATACATGCAACGGCACTAAAGGAAATACAGGAATTCAATTTTAGAGCGAGTTCTTCCGCCGCGAGGCCGGCCGCTCCCGCCCGTCGTTGGCGAGGACCGCGTAGTCCGCGGGCCCGGCGCGCGACGCGGGCCGCGACTGGGGCGGCGACCGCGTGACGTTCCGCATCCGCCGCCCGAGCATGGCCGGCGACGACAGCGGCACGTTGGAGCGCTCCGCGGTGCCCCGGAGCCACGGGTGCCGGCAGCACTGCGCCGCCGTGTACCGCCTCGACGGATCGACCTGCAACAGGTTGGCGAGCAGGTCCCGCGCGCCCGCACTCAACCCGCGCGCCCAGCTGGGGAAGCGCAGCTCGAACTTTTTACTAGCGTTCGGCGACGAGAGCCGCGCCGCGTCGTCGTCGAACGGTAAGCAGCCGCATAGTAGGACGTAGGCGATGACGCCCAAGGCCCACACGTCCACGGCCTCACTGTAAGTCCGCCTCTTGAGCATCTCCGGCGCTAAGTATCCCCTTGTCCCTAAGAAAGAAGCACACACGTCCCGCGTCTGCCTCGCCTTGGACAATCCGAAATCAATAATTTTCACGGTGGGGAAGGCGCTCTGCGAAGGCGTTGATGCCAGCAGTAAATTCTCCGGCTTGAGGTCCCTATGTATGACCCCCTGGTCGTGCATGAAGCGCAGGGCGAAGCCGACGTCCGCTAAGATGGACGCGGCCTCGTCCTCGCCTAATGTGCCTCGTTTCACCACGTAATCAAATAATTCTCCTCCGGTTAATAACTCCGTGACCAGGTACAGCTTGTGGTTGTCGATTATAGCATCTTCCAGAGAAACAACGTGCGGGTGCCTACACCTTTTTAGCGCCAAGACTTCCGACGCGAACTGGTCCGCGATGCCCGGCGTCTGCAGACCCGCCGCGCTCACGACTTTCGTGGCAAAAGCCTTCTGCGTCGCTTTTTGCGTCGACCGGTGGACCGTCGACGTCGAGCCACTGCCGATCTCGGGGCCCAAGGTATACAAGGCGCCAAACGACGCCTTCCGGCACGCTTGTTCCACGAGCGGATTCCCCTGCACGATGTTGATGTTCGCGGACTTGACCCGCGGCAGCGTGGGCTGCTCCGGGGACCAGCCGTCGCTGCCGCGCCGGCTGTTCCGGCGGCCCAGGGGCCACCAGCAGCTGCAGAGGTCGCTCATTCTTAATGTGTCGCAGCGGTGCGTCTGTGCAAGGCGCGCGGGCGGTGTTTCCCGAACTGCAGTTTTGGAGATGCCTTTGCGGCAGCTCTCCAAAGGAAGTACGTACGCAAAGTTTACCGATGCTGGCTGACTCGCTGGCCACAAATGAGTTAAATTGCCGACCGCTGTAGTTACAATCCGCACATACGCGTGGCGTATCACGCGTCTGAATTCGCCGCGTGCTTGGGCCAGTTTTCGCTCAGCTCGGCCACGCGCGCTGCGGCCCGACGGGTGCCTGCGCAGCGTTGCCAAGGCTGCCATGATACTCATGCTGCGTGCACGATTCAAACCATACAGTGCGGGTTTTGTTTGGCTTTTGCATCGCTTTTGGGACCGACGCGGCCTGTTGAGGCACTCCTTGTGAGCGAAGAGCTGCGGTCCGTAACAATTCGGGCCGAGTCGCAGTGCTGATTGCGAACCTGGTGAGTTTCACAGCCGGTGCGCCAGAGAGGAGTCGCAAAGACGCCGCGCGGGCACCATGGACTCCGTCGTCGTGGCCTTCATCTCCTTCATTTTGTTGCTCTCCATCGGCTTCGAGCTGGCCCACCACCGCCTCCGGGAGACGACGCCCGAGGCCTTCCAGCCCATTCTTACATCATTATATTCGGAGCTGACCCTACTCGGGTTCATCGGTCTGCTCATGTTCACCATCTTCAAGTGCGAAACGCTGGAGGAGCTCTCGGAACACATGTTCGGGGTAAAGGAGGAAATCAAGGAGCTGGGGGAGCAGGTGCACGTCGTGCTCTTCGGAGTCATGGTGCTCTTCCTCGTGCAAACCGTGGCGCTGGCCAAGTTCGGTACCTCCATTCAACGTAAATGGCATATGTGGGAGTGCACGCCGCTCATCTCGAGGAGTGACGAGCGGGAGCGGTACAAGTCCCTGCGGGCCGCGTATGCTTTGGCGAAGAACCCGGCCCGCTTCTGCACGTTCCTGTTCAAGAACCGCATGTCCGAGAAGTACCGGCTCGTGCTGCACACGGCCGCGCGGTTGCGGTTCGTCGAAGAGAACGGTTTGGCCCATAGCGATTTTGATTTTGCGCGCTACCTGGCGTGTCGGTTGGGCCACGCCTTGGGCGAGTTGGTCGAGGTGCCGGCGCGGACCTGGATTTTATTAGAACTGGTCTTATTATGCTTCTGGCAGGCCGATGCACGGTTAGGCCAGAACCTGCGATTGGGCCTGTGGTTGATGACAGGATGGTTTACGTGCGCGTGCACGTACATTTTACACGCGAAATTACGCTTGATCCTGCACGACTACTGCGCGCCCTTCGTGGGTTTGGATGTAGAAGTCATGCACAAGCTGGGCGCGGCCGCGGAGCGGGAGTTCCTCGGCCACGCCCGCTTCCCGAGCGCGCCGCGGGCCCCAAGTCAAACCGAGAACGCGGTGCTTAAGCCGCCGGTCCAGGACGAGGAGGCGCCGTCAACGATTCGAGTCCAGGGCGACGCGCGCACAAAACGTTTAAGGGCCGTGAAGTCCGAGTCCTGTCGGACGCTGGGGGCGTCGTTGCGGAGCATGGCGCCCCGGAGCGGCCTTGAGGCAGCGCCGCTGCAACCGGTCTCCGATGCCCAGTACACCGGCACCTTCTGGTGCGGGGCGTCGACGGGAACCCACTTCACGTTCGACATGATCCGTTTGAGTACATTGATGACGGCCATTTACGTGGTGGTCTTCGCGTTGGTCTATGCGGACGATTTGTTGATCGGCGACGACGAGGCGTTCCAGGCGCGGGGCGGGCGCTCCGGCGGGCTCCTGATCCTGTGTGGAGCGATCCTGCCCCCGTTATTGGTGATGCGGAAAGTAACACGAATACTAGAAGACTACGTGGTCGTCGCGAACATCTCCGATCTGAAGAATAGAAGGACGATCGAACTCGTCCTCCGAAGGCAGAAAACGGTCGCCGCCTTCGAGGCCTTAAAAGTGGTCCAGTGCCTCCAGGACCCGCGCATGCTGCTCCAAGTGGTGGGCCACACGCCTTTAAACCAACAGACCTACGGCGCGTACGACCTTAATGCTTCATACTTATCGCCGGACCAGCCGAAAGCTAGAAAGTCCATCGCTTTGCACGAGTCGCCGCCCCAGGACTACGCGCCGACGCCCGAGACGTCAGTGACGCCCTTCGCGGCCAAGAAGCGTAGTGTAGTCAAGGGGGCGTCGTCCAAGAGGAGACATCGGGCGGCCGTGGCCGGTTTAAAACAATTAAGACAGGAGGAGGCGGACGTCTACGAGCAGCGCCAGCGGAGCCAGTGGCGGCGTATTTTTGACTTATTCGACGAGGACAAGGAGGGTTCTATAGACCGAGAAGAGATGTGCCAACTGATGCACAAGTTCTCGCCGAGCGCCACGAACGAAGAGATCAACGCCGTGTGCGACGCTTTGGATAGCGACGGCGGGGGCGACATCTCCTTCGAGGAGTTTTTCGATTTTACCCAAAAATTAACGTACCACATGGCTACACTCGGCGACGCGGATCTGTTAGCGCGGGACATGTTCGGGCTCATCGACGCCGACGGCAGCGGGGAGATCACGGTGCACGAGATGCACGCGGTCGTGAGCGATCTCCTGGGGCTGGACCTGAGCGTCGAGGACGTGTTTAATGTGGTCCAGGACATTGATGAGGATGGGAACGGTGAACTGGACCTGGAGGAGTTCCAGATGCTATTACAACGGTTCGGCATCTTCGAGGACATGATGCACGTGAATTGACATGCCCCTTTTTGACGCGCGCGCCCCGGTGCGGCATCGCGTGACACCGGCTCCAACGCGGACTTCGACCGCCACTAGTGAAATTAACAGATAATCTTTTGAACATGACCAGTCACCCCCACCGGCACGTGTGCTGCGTGCGGACAAAGAGGCGCTCGTTGAACGGACGCGTAAAGTTGGCGATCCGCCGCCGCGCCGTGGCCGCCATGGGCGGCCGCTTCCCGGCGAGCAGGGCCGCGGTGGGCCACGGCGTCACGGCCTCGTAGCCGTGGTGTTGGGCGCCGGCGTTGTACTTGCCCTGGGCCACGGTCGCCGCGAAGTCGAACGCGCCCAACCCGACGAAGGCCGCGACCCGACCCATCTCGCGCGCCGCGGTTTGTGCGTCGCCCAGGTCCTCCGAACACAAGAGGATAATATCCTCGGCCGCGTGCGAGGCGTACCACCAGTCCAGGTTCGCCGCGTAGAGGCCCCGCCCGACCAGCTGCCGCCACAGGTGCGCGTTCGCTCGGGGGAGCGAGCTACTGATGGCCGTGCGCCGCGCGGCCGTAGCCGCCGTATTTTGGGCGTGCACGTCCTTGGGGAAGCGTCGCTTGGCCCGCTCGCCCGCGTACCGCCGCGCGACCTGCCCCGCCTGCGCCTCGGCCGTCCGCGCGCCGTAGCAGTCGTTCGACAGGTCGCGGCACGCGTGATCACCGCATGTGCGCGTCGCGCCGTCCCTAAAGAACGCCTCCAAGAACGCGATCTCCGCCTCGACGAGCGTCTCGAAGGGCAGCGGCACCCGCGCCAGCTCCCTGTAGTTGTAGTGGTACGAGGAATACGCCCGCTCCGCCGGGTCCCGCGCGATAACTAGGATGCGCACGCCACTCAAGTGGCGCGCGACCCGCAGCGGCACCTGGGCGTACTGCGCGTAGCCCGGGCTCGCCTCGCCCGTGACCCGGCCCTCGTCTAAATGCGCCGGGAACTGGCCCAGGTAGCTCCGGGGGAAGCGCGCCGCGTCGTAGGCGTGGTCGAAGAACTGGAGCTGCTTGCGGCGGGCCGGGACCACTTGCGGGTGCGCCGTCAAATAGTAGTACAGGGACGAGGTCCCGCACTTGCCGATGCCGATGATGAGGAAGGAGGGCCGGCAGCCAGCGGCGGTGCACGGCTTGCCGTCGTACGGGAGCGTGCGCGTGCGTTGGCTCGCGAGACCGATGCCGACGGCGACGGCCGCCGCCAGCCACGGCCAGCGCCGCATCGGTGCTGCCTCCGCGGCCTTGCCCTTAGCCGTGGTGGTACTGCTGGAGCGATCTATGATGAATTACAGCGTGCGTTTTGCGCCCGCTTCGACATCGAGGCGACAAATTGGCGGTAGATGTCGGTCCTTACTTTTTGCCACAAAAAACAAGCGTGCGGGTTTAATCCCTTACATGTGAGCGACCAAGTTCCGAGCCCGCAGCACTGAGAGAGCGGGGCATGGCGTACGGAACGCCGCTCATATCGTGCGGGGTGTCCAGCCGCTAGAGTCGATTATCAGCGCCGGCTCCTCAAAGGTTAGCGCCCTCGTTCCTGCTATCGTGGGGGCTACCTGAAACCAAGAACAGTCGCCTGGCGTCGCGAGGCTGCCTCGCATTCGTTCAGCCGGCCTCGGACCAGCAACTCGGTGGCCAACCAAAGGGCTGTCTCTACCGCACGCACCAGCAACGATGCGCTCCCCGCCCGGCGCCGTGGCTACTAGACCCCCGCCGACGCCCATGGCATCTCTTGGAGACGACATGGCCGAGATCGACACGTTATTAGCTGCTTCTCGACGAGCGCGGGAGTCCGTCGCGGACCGAGCGAGCGGCCTCTACGAGGAGCACCTCGCGACGCAGCGCAGGTTCGACCTCGAATTGCAACGGGAAACCCTGAAGGGCAAGCCCGGCATGGCGACGACGCCCCGGGCGGACCATTCGTTAATGTTCCATCTCGGGGCGAACCAAGACGCTGATGACGCCCAAGCGACGACGCCCACCAAGGGCAAGGCGAAGAAGGACGCGTTGCAACTCCCCGAGGACGCCGTGGTGCCGCCGCCGCCGGCCTACGCTTCTGAGTCCGAAGCGAAGGAGTGGGACGACTATTATAGATATTGCGCGAGGGGTGCCCTCTTCAAGGCCCTGGACAAGGGCCGCATGACGGAGCTGGAGCTGGGCCAAAAATTAGCGCAGTTGGCCCTTGAGGCGGACGCCTTACCGCGGTACGGCGACGAGGACGCCTACTACGACGAGACCTCGCCCGAGGTCCTGTTGGAGCTCGCGCGCATCCGAGACGTAGACGGTCGAGTCAAGACGTCCAGGACGCACCTGTACAAGGCGCGCAAAGTGGCCTACGACGAGATCAAGGGTCGCTTGGACGCGTACGGCCCCAAGAAGATCCAGGACCCAGGCTTTCCCAAGCGCATGCGGGATCTAGGCTTGCGGCTCCCGACCGGCCCGGCTTTAGTCAAGGAGGCCGAGGCCGAGTACGCTTTACAAAAGGCCCGGGAGAAGGCCGAGGCCCGCCTCAAGTTCGCGCCCGCGCCGGCGCCTTCCGAGCAGTACGACGAATATTATGAGGAGGACTTCCAGGAAATGCCTAGAAAGCTCCACGCCCCGGAGCTCACGGCGGCCGACATCGTGGAGCGGCAGGCCCGGGTGGCTGGCCAAATGTCCCGACATATAAAACGGGACACGCACGTCATGCAGCCCCTGCACCGGCTCCCGGCGGACCCGCAAGGCTTACCCAAGGACGCCCTCTTCTCGCACGTCGCCGCGGAGCATACCGTAAGTGTGGACCTGGCCTTTCCCTCGTTGGATGCTTATAGAAGATCGGAGCACGACGTCGCGGCCTACTTCGCGCCGGGGTACACGGCCCACCTGTCCGAACTAGATGCCAAACCGCACGCCGGGGGCTTCTGGACGGGCATTAGAGCAGAAACGAGGAACATGAAGAATGATCTTCCCTCACCTACAACTGACCGGGCCGCGGCGCTCGCGCCGGTCGCGGCGCCGACCCGGACCTTGAAGCGCGTGCTCGTCCGCATGACCGCGTTAGAATCCTTCCGCGACGCCGTGGAAACGGGCGCCGCGTGCCTGGCGAGCGTGGCGCTGCCGGAGACCGCGCGGCGGGCGTTAGAAGGCCCGCGCTTCGCCCAGGCGATCGACGCCTGCGGCGACGTGCTAGACATGGCGCTGGACGGGTCCGCCGGCGACCGCGCCCTGATCGCGGACGCGCTGGCCCGGGTCTGCGCGTCGCAGGCGGCCCTCCCCATCCTGGATAGCGCGCGAGCACCCACCGCGCCGGAGTGCGATGTATACGCGCGGGTCGTCGCCGCGGCGGCGCGGCGGGAGGACGACGTCGCGCCGGCGTCGTTCGCGCACCTGTGCGCCTTCTGCTGCGTCGCGGCGGCGCTGGAGGACGCGGCCGCCGACGAGCTGGCCCAGGCGAGGAGGAACTCCGACCGGGGCGCGTTCGAAGCCGAGAAGGCTTACAGGGAGCTGGTCCGCGCCCCCCCGCACTCGAAGGAGGAGTGCCTCGACTGGGTCGACGAGCTGCACGCCTGCCACGCGCTCTCGGAGGGCGCGGCGCAGGCGATCGCCCAGGCGATCCCGGCCCGGCCGAGTTCCGTAGCGGCAGTCGTCGCCGCGGCCGGCTTCGAGACCCCCGCCGACGCGTGCGCCGTGTACGAGGCGCTGCACGAGACCGCGCGGCCGCGGCTCGCGCGGTCCGGGGACACGGACGCCGCGGCTTTGCTCCTCTACGCGTTGATCCTCGCGGCGCTCGACGAGGCGCGCCCCGGCGCGGAACTCGCGGCGTTGGCGAGGACGACGGCCGCGGAGGCCGGCGCGCCGGACTTGTACCGAGCTAAGCCGGTGACGGAGGTCGAGGAGCCCGAGGAGGAGGAGGAGGAGTCCGGGCCGGAGCTGCTCATGGTCCGGGCGTTCCGGAGGGCCGTGAAGGAGGCGGGCAACACGTTCGACGGGGCGAGCGGCACGGTGGACTTCGACGCGGCCTTCGCGGCCTTGGCCGGCCAGGGCATGGAGACCATCCCCCCGCAGCTCTGCGCGCCGCTGCTCCGCCCGTTCGCGACCCACTGGGGCACCGAGGCGGGCAAGGCCCTGGCCGCCGCGCCCTACGACACCATGGCCCAGACGAAGGTGGCCGCTTTATTAGCCGCGTCGACCAATGGGCAGGTCACGGCGCGGTCGCTGGAATTATTCATCGTGGAAACGGCGCCCGCGACCGCCGCGGTGCCCGAGGGCGAGGTGTCGCCGGTGCTCGGGCGGCGCATATGTGTATTACGGAGCGGCGCCTTCGCCGCCGTCACGGCGACGGCGGCGCCGGGCGCCGCCGCGGGCTCCGCCTGGATGCTGCACGGTTTGGTCTGCCCGGGCGGGATCCGGTCGCAGGTCGCGGTGTCGCTGGACGACTTACCGCCGGGCACCGACGTCGAGAGACTGCCGGGCGGACTGCTGCGGTTCGCGCGCTTCGACGAGGCGGGAATGCTTACCGGGGTATTTGCTTAAATCACACAATACAAAATTACTAGGCTTCGTCCGGAGGCTTGTCGTCTTCCTCGTCGGTAAACGCCGGAGAATTCTCCTCGTCGGGGGTGACTGGGCGCAACGTCTCCTCCTCGTCTTCTGAAGGCTCTGTCGGTGGCGCGGCGGGCGGCGTCGACGCCTCCTCCGTGGTGGTGGCCTCTTGAGCCATCCACGACGGCATCCCGGCGTCCGCGGCAGGTTCCGGCACAGGTGGCGGTTCCTCTGGGGCAGCCTCCGCCGGCGCCGACCCGGCCTCCTCGTCGCTTGTTCCCGCGCCTGCTGGTGCCGCGGCCGAAGCGCTTGCCGCCGCGACCGGTTCGGCCGCCGCATCGGACGCCAGCGACGCCGCCGACGACGACGCGCGCGACGATGCGTCGAGCACCGGCGGCGCAACTGGCGTCGCGGGCGCGTCCGAGTTGTGCGACGCCGCGGGCGAGCCGACGGACGCCGCCGGCGATGCGCGGGACGCCCGCGACGACACGGGCGACGCGTCCAGCGCCGCGGGCGGCGGCGCGCCCGCGGGAAACGACGCCAGGAGGCCGTTCGCCGGCTTCTGGGCGACAGAAAGTTGGCGCGCTTCATCGACTAAAGCCCGCAACAGGCTCTCCTGCGCCTTGAGCGTCTCGAAGCGCTCGTTCGCCTGCTGGAGCGTGTCCGCCAGCCACCCGGCCCGCTCCTCCGCGTCGCGCGCGGCCCTGAGCTGGCCGGGCACGGCCTTGGTGGCGGCGACGTACCGCGCCTTCAGGGCCCAGAGCCCGCCGCCGGTCGCCAGCGTCTGGGCGGCCGCGATCTGGCCGAGCACGGCGTCCGGCGAGACCGTGTCGAACTGGATGTGCGCGCGCGCGACGTAGGTGGACGCGGCGACGCGCCCGCCGCCGGAGCAGGCGCGCTCGTCGACCTTCTCCGCGGGCTTCTTCTTGACCCGCGCCTCCAGCGCCCGCGCGGCCTTGGTTATCGACGCCGCGAAGAGGGTGCCTGTGCGCAGCAGCTTGTCCTTGGCCTGCCCGAGTTTACTCGTGGGCGACGGGGCATCATCTAGAGAATGCATGCCGACGTAGCCGGTCGTGTTTGTACCGCGCACGGGGTCCTTGGCCTCCTCCGCGTCCCGCTTTTGTTGGCGCCGGTCCGCGCGGCGCATGCGGCGGTCGTTGGCCCGGTCGAGGTCGTGCTCGGCCTGGTCCGCGGCGGTGCGCCGCTTGTCGGACCGCAGCTCGCCGTACCCGCCGTCGAGGTCGGCGTAGCCCTCCGCGGCCCGGTCGACAACCTCCTTGGCCCTGCCGCGCAGGCTGGAGAGCGAGAACTTGCTGCCCTGGTTCTTGACCTTTTCATCACTGAGCGACCTTCTTAGCCGCGCGATGCGGTCCGTGATGCTCGTCGAGGGCGGCGTGGCGCCGGGCTCGTTGAGCGAGCCGTCGTAGCCGGCGTTTCGGGGCGACGGCGACCCGAGGCCCAGTTTCGAGAGGGCCGCGGCGGCCTGTGCTGCGACGTCGGCGCGGGTGTCTGCGCCAGACGGCTTGTCGTTGTTCTGCGGCGCCATCGGACACGGCGCTGGCGGTTTCAGGCACACACGGCGGTGCCTCTCGGATGAGCCGCGCCGCGCCGCGCAGCGACTGTTTCAGCTTGGCAGCGCTGCCCTGTCAAACTTTTTTGCAACGCCACGAGAAGGCCCGCAAGCTTGCGGATGCGTTGACAGTATCAGACACTGCTCCAGCAGTTCCAACAAGGTCTGCGTGCGCCTGCACACGGAGTATGGCAGCCTCCGAGGTACGTACTCTCGTGATCTTGCTGCGAAACCCGTTTTTCTATGGTTCATTTAATTCACCGGTCGGCCGGCGTCGTAACCCCTGCCAGCCTTGGCTGGAGCCGCAGCGAGCAGTGCTGCTTTGAATTGGGGGTCTTGCGATGCAGCCTCTTACTACAGCTTACATTTGATACTTTTTTGTGCCCCCGCGCTGGACGGCGTTCACGGCCGCAGAATCGAGGGAGATAGGCCTCGACCGGCCTCTGCACGCCTTTCGTAGGCTCACGAGACGAGTCGGGCAGCCAGCCGTGCTGAGCAGCAGCAGCTCAGCGCTTAAAGGCAGCCCCAGTGAGCAGCAGCACCTGGGCAGCCGCCGCGCAAGCGCGCAGCCGCAGCAACCAGCCCTACACATAAGAGACTATACCAAGGCATCTACAGAGATGGTCGCGGCGCCCGCGCCGGCCGAGGAGCCGTGGCCGCCGTCGCCGCCGAACGGCGGCACGCAGCAGCGCGCCTACTTCAGCGAGATGCTGCAGTACGGCCTGCAGCCTAGTGACGTGACGAGCGAAACAATGTTCACGAGCGAGGAGCGCAAGACGCGGCCCGTGCCGCTGGCGTCGACCTACACGAGCGCGGGCCCGGTGGCCGCTGCGAACGCGATCGTCAGCACCTCGGACACGGGCTGCGCGCCCAAGGTGATCGCCGCGCTAAAGCCGAGGCCGGGCGGCATGCCGCGCGCTTTGGAAATCGAGCGGCGCAAGAAGCTCTACGCGGCCCAGGACCTTGCGCGGCTCCTCAAGGACCGCGGCGTGGACTACGCCCTCGCATTCGAGTCGCGCGTCTTCGCTTCGGTCGGCGCGCCGTCGTCGAAGTTGCCGCTGGACGCCTTCGACGACACGTCCTACGAGGTGCGCGAACCCGCCGACTGGCTCGCGGCGTCGGCGGAGCTCCCGTGCAAGGCGCTGCGGTGGCGCGACGAAGTGAAGGAGGTCGGGGCGTGGA
>Ga0302122_10002305_pt1 | contig 11945 bp, 9 predicted proteins | sample CB21_SCM_MG_FD_203115 | JGI IMG/M metagenome (GOLD analysis project Ga0302122, IMG submission 203115) | Marine microbial communities from Western Arctic Ocean, Canada - CB21_SCM | ecosystem: Environmental > Aquatic > Marine > Oceanic | place: Canada: Western Arctic Ocean | collected 2017-09-28
CTTGGCTCGTCTTGTGCTCGATCGCGCGCCGCATCTGGTTGAGTTGCGCGAGGACGTTGGACCCGTGGCACGCCGCCAACGCCAGGTTCTGCGGCTTCACGATGACGGCCCACCGGCAGAATAAACTGGAGTAGACGATCATAACCGGGGTCATCGTCATGGAGATGGCCTCGGGCGACGAGAACTGGGCGTCATAAATCGCGGCACCGGTCATGCCCCAGCCGGCCAACGCGCCCAACCCGCCCCAGAACTCGGCGCTGCTCCACCAGCCCGGTTTTCCGATTGCGGCCGCCTCCTTTGCCGATTCGAAGCGCTCCGGGTCCGGCCGCGTGCTGCGCGGCCGCTTGGAGAGCAGCCGGCGCGGCGCGCGCTGCGACGCGCGGGCCAGGACGGCGCGCGTGCCGCTCGTGGCCGCACGGCTCAGTGCCCGGCTGAGGAGCATGATTGTGTTCTACGTACTGTACTGGGTTGCAGCCCTAGTTGTATCTACCGCGCGCGCAAGAGTCCTGCAGCGGCGAGCTATATGTGTCGTTTTGAAGCGTGGTGGTAGCCTACTAACAGTGCAGGCCAAGTTGATGGCATGCCCTGGTGCGCAAAACCCGTGTAAGGTATTTTCTTCTTGAGCTGTCCTTGCGCTTATGGTTCTATCAGAAGGTACCTGGAGACGTGGTGGGACGTCGCTGGAACGCAAATTCAACTCTAGGACGAGTTCTAGGACACGGTCTCGAGACCTCAGGACCAGGAGAGAGAGGAGGATAGAAGAAGACGCGCCACAACGTCACCATCGTGCGAAGCAGTGTCACGCACACGTACAAGTCGTCGCTTCGTCCGTTTGCAGCGCGCCGTGATCTGCAGGCTGCCCAGGCTGCTCAGCTCTGCAGGAGGCTGCCATTTACAAATCACGTCGCGCCCACGCGCCTGCAGAGGGAGCGGTCATTTCTGCGCGACGCAGGCAACATGGCCGAGGACAAGAAAACGAAGCTCATGGACCTCGGCCTGCCGGAGGAGGTCGCGGCGGCTGCCGTGGCGACCGACGCGCCCGACGGGTTCAAGGATTCGACGACGCGCACGAGTACGTTCTACTCGCTCAAGGTGAACAACGACGCCAAGCCGGAGTGGAAAGATCATTTCCTCGCGTACACCAAGGGCGCGAAGGCGTCCAAGGGGCACGTGAACGTCTCGCACTCGTACAATGAGGACACCAAAGAAGTCATGTGCGTCGAGTGCATGACTGGCAAGGACGCCATGCTGAACCACATCGGGAACTGCCTGCCTGACTACGCGGCCATGTGCGGCGCGGGCGTCGTCATGAAGGAGATCGTTTGCGTGTGCGACCCGGCGGAGGCGGACTGGTGGAAAGCGTCGCTGGCCGCCTGGCAGGCCGAGAGAATGATCATCACGCCCAACCACTGCCCGTAGAAGCTCCAACCTCTCTCATTTCTTCCCCCCTCCCTCCTGGCATTACCACATTAACATTCCACATTAGCAATCACGTAGGCCACTCGTCGACCACGCCAGTCGTCGCCGGCGCGGGCGCTGGCCGCCTCGCGTGGCGGCCCTTGAGCCGCGCGTCGACGACGGCCGCGCAGCGCGAACACGTGCGCACGTATCCCTCCACGGCCTGGCCGTCCAACAACGCGGCCGCGCGCTGCAACGTATTCCCTCCGTCGAGGCCCTGGCAGAACCGCAGGGGCAGCCGCTGCTGCGAGCAGCCATCGCACACGCAGGCGCCGCAGCGCCGGCAGTGGTGCCGCCGCCGCAGCAGGAACCGGAAATAGGTCCCGCAGATCATGCACGCCGGCGTCGAGCCGTCGGGCACGCGCGTCAGGCCGCGCGTCGCGAGGTTCTTCCGCCACGGCGCATCGAGCGGGTCGCCGTCGCCGATCGGCGCCGGGAGCGGCGCGGCGGCGGGCTGCGCCGGTGACCTCCGGCCCGCGTCTGCTTCTTGCAAGCTCTGGTAGCCAGACATCGAGTTCTGATGCGTGATGCGTGCACTCACTACCCTCTCAGCCACACCGCTTGGGAACGAGGGAGGGTTCTCGCTGGAGCGCCGCAGCCGTCGTGTCACTGTGGCCTATGCTGAGATTTCCCTCTGCCTAGTAGTGACGAATGTGAGCCGTTCGCACAGCCCGTGCTCCTCGAACCCGTTTTGTCTGCGAAACCCGCACGCGCAGTCAAGCTGCGCGAGCTTGCGCAAGCTGCTACGCGTACGCAAGCTTAGCTACGCGTATACGCGCACGCGTCCACCACGCATTTTTCTGCTACTATCGCAGAGAGCTGCAGTGACAGCGGTCACGAGAGGCTGCCACAATCACCACCCAGTGTAAGCCTTACGCCGCCGCACAGCTCACAAAAAACGATGCGCAGCAGCCGCACAGCTCTCCTGCACCGCCGCACGCTCACCACAAACGCGGTGCGCCTGCGCTTCGCGCCCTCGCCGACCGGCGCGCTGCACGTCGGCGGCGCGCGGACGGCGCTCTTCAATTTCCTCTTTGCGCGCAAATGCGAGCTAGAGTGCCGCGCCGCGTCGTTCGTCGTGCGCATCGACGACTCGGACGCGAGCCGGAACGTGGACGGCGCCGAGGCGGCGATTCTGCGGGACCTGGCGTGGCTCGGCCTCCGGTTCGGCGCGCCGGAGCGCTGCTCGGACCGCGACTACGCGGGCACCATGGACAGATTGCTCGAGACGGGCCACGCGTACCGGGACTTCGGCGGCGCCACGAAGTGGCGCGACGCGGGTCCCGCGGAGGTCCGTCCGCTGCTGGCCGACGCCGTGCCGCACGCCGTGCGCTTCCGCGTGCCGCGGCCGGACCACGCGGTGCCGCACCTCGTGAAGGACGCGGTCCGCGACCTGCGCTGGAACGACGTGCGCAAGACGCTGCGGGAGGACTTCGTGCTCGCGCGCCGCGACGGCGCGCCGCTGTACGCGCTCTGCGCCGCGGCGGACGACGCGCGCGACGAGATCACGCACGTGGTCCGGGCGTCGGAGCACGCGTCGAACGCCCTGCCTCAGACGCTGCTGCTGGACGCGCTCGGGGCGCCCCGGCCGCTGTACGCGCACTGCTCCCTGGTCGTGGATCGGGCGGGCCAGAAGCTGTCGAAGCGGTCCGCGACCGCGGCGACCGTGGCCGCGCTCCGGGACGAAGGCTGCACGCCGCTCGGCGTCGCCGCGTACCTCGCGGGCCTGGGCGGGCGGGCGCCCGCCGGCGCGCCGATGAGTCTCGACGACCTCGCGTCGGCCTTTGCGCTCGAGGGCCTGTCCGCGGCGCCCTCGACCTTCGACCGGCGGCAGTTGGACGAGCGGGACGCGTGCGCCGCCGCGTCCTCTGAATTGACTCGTTGTGTACGCCACCGACGCGACGTATCGCAGGTCGGTCGCCTTCGCGTCGCCGCTCGGCGCGGCCCAGCTCGCGCGTTCAGTACGGGCGCTGCTCGAGGCGTCGGCCCTCGCCGGGTCGCCCGCCGCGCTAAACGCCCTGGCCGGCGCGGCCTGCCGCGCCTTCGCCGAGGACAGGGCGACCGCCCGGGGCGTCGTAGGCGCGCTGGAGGCCGCGGTGGCGCCGGATGTCGCCGGCGTGCAGGCGGCGTTTGATGATGATGGGGTCCTCATTGTGGCGCGGCGCCTCGTGGCGGACCGGGCCGCGCTGACTAGCGTCGTCGACGCGGCCTCGTGGCGGGCGTACGCCGACTCGGCCGTCGCGCGCCTCGGGCTGACGAAGCGCGGGGCGTTCCTGGCGCCGGCGCGGCTGTTGTTGACGGGGCGGACGTCGGGTAGCGACGTGGGGGCGCAGCTGGGCCTGGCGCGCGCGGCGGAGGGGCTCGGGGTCGAGGCCGCGGTCGGCGTGGAGGCGCGGGTGGCGTTGTTGGGGGAGTGTCTGTTGAAGTAACTCATGTGTTTTAGTAGAACATCCCTAGGAGTAGGCGCTTGCCCCTTCCCCGTGATTTTTTGGGGGTCAACCACGGCATCGCCCGAGACCCCGTACCCAAATCCAGCTACGAATATTTGCGCATGACCAACAAGATTGACTCTCGTGATTGACCAATCATTACTTCTCACGATGATCTACCATTCATTATTTCGTCGAGGTTCCGCCGTCTAAGACCCAGTTGATTGATTTGATAGTTTTGTTGGCGGTTGCCCGACCCATCGACGCGGGCGCCCCGCTTTGTGGCGTTTGTGTTCGACGTCGCGTCGATGGCGTGCGGAGGAGCCTCGGTCGCACGATGACTCGCCACCGTCCACGCCATCGAGCAGGCGCAGTCATCGCGTCGATGCCGGTCGACTGCCAACGAAACCCGTACGCAGCTCGAGCACTTGATCTTGCTCATGCTACCGCGGCGCGCATGAGCCGTGCTGTGCGACCTGAGGAGACGACTCGTTGCGTGTACATACATTTTCGCAGCACGAATTAATCGACGTTGCATAGGAGTGCAGTCATCAGACTCCAACTCAGCTCTTGCCCAAAAAGCACTGCAGCGGCGCGACCGTCGCATAGATACACCATGCGCCGCCACGCCTGCGCCTACCTCATCGTGCTCGCGACGGCGCGCGCCCTGCGCGCCGCGCCCCGCATGATACTGCTCCCGGGCGCGTCGACGGGCCGCATCAGCGAGGAGGAGGCGCGGGCGCGCACGGGCTGGGTCCACTGGACTAAGAAGGAGGCCGTCGCCGCCGCGCCGCCGCCGACCCCGGCACCGCAGTTGAACCGCGAGAGCGACCGGGCGGCGGACGCGGCGCCCGCGACACCGCAGAATGCCTACACGCTCGCTTACTTCCAGGACCGAGTGAAGGCGCGGGCGCGCAAGGAGGCGTTGCTGGGCCTCGTCGCGGCGACGGGCCGGTTGTGCGACGTGGCGCGGGGCGAGGAGGACGTCGAGGCGGAGCTCGCGGACGTGCTCCGCGCGCTGACCGAGGTCGCCGCGGAGCGCGGCGTGCCGCTCGATGCGCTCGCGCGGCGGATCGACGACTTCTAGGGCGCGGGCCGCGGCAATGGCGTGGTGGGGGCCTGGAAGCCGGACTTCAAACGCCACTATAACTATACTTGTGATTACTTCGCCACCCGCGGCCCGAGGGGCTCGTGGTACTTGGCGTCGCGCGTGAAGACGAGCGAGCCCAGCAAGGAATCGCCGTCCTTGACGAGGGCCTCGTCTTCCGCGAAGGACGCGCCGTCGCCCTCCGCGGCGTCCGGGTTGATGCGCCGCCATGCGGCGTAGCAGTCGCCCACTGCCGCGAAGAGCACGTGCTCCGTCCGAGATAAGGCTTCGGCCTCGGCGTTGCTGGTGAGCTTCCGGGAGCCGTAGCGCTTCGTCGGTGTCGACGCTATTATAGCGGCGTCCCGGCTCGCGTCGGGGACCGCCGGCAGAGCCGGGAAGGCCGCCGCCGTGGTGGAGGCGTCGAGGTGCCGCGGCGCGTCCGCGAGGGGGAAGCCCACCCGCTCCCGCCAGCCGTTTCCGGGCGCGTAGAGCGGCAGCCGCGCGCGGTCCACGCCGCACGCGAAGGCGCAGGCCCGCGCCAATTGCGTATAAGTGGCGGGCGCGAGGTCGTGCGGGCGCACGGGCCCCGCGGTCACAACACTCGAAGTTTTCGTCGCGAGGACCGCCTCCACGAGCTTGGCGACGTCCGCGGCCCGCGCCGCGCCGACGAGCATGGTCGGGCCGCCGGCGCGCGGGCCCGGGCCGGGGACGGGCGCCATGCGGTTCCGGGCGAAGCGGTCGAAGAAGTAGGCCAGGGGGTGGTTCCCCTGGGCGTAGCTTTCGTCGGCGCCCCGCGCACCCAGGACCACCTCGCACCGCACCACGGACGCGCCGCCCGGGAAGTCGGGTGCGACTGTTTTTACCGCGGTCTCCAATCCCGGGGCGAGCACCGGCATCGCGCTGTCCAGGAGACCTCTAGTCCCCGCGCCGTCGTCCGCCGTCAACGCGTCGCCAACCACGCAAAACGCGTCCACGTTTAAATTTTTGGCGGCCTGTGCCCGGTCGGCCGCGGCCTCGGCGGTGGTGGAGGAGGCATCCACGAGGATGCGCCTTCGTGACGAATCCCCCTGCGCGAATAACTTGGCCAGGGCGTCGTCGTAGCCGCTCAGGCCATCCGCGGGCGTGACCGTGCGCACGCCCTCGACGGCGCGCAGCGCGGCCGCGTCGTCGGCGTCGCCGGCGGTCGCGACGCCGACGCCCACGGACTCCAACCCTTCTAGCGCGGCGGCGAGCTCGTAGGCCACCGCTGCCAGCGAACTCTTGCTCCTGTGGAGAATAACGACCTCAGCGTTTGCGAGGAAGGCTGGCGCATCCTCTTCCTCGGCGGCGTTGAGCGCGGTTCTTGCAATTGCGCGCGGCACGCGTGGTGCGAACGCTGTCACTGATGCGACAGCGCTTAGCAGTGCCGCGGTGCGAAGCATATTTGCCTTGCCACGCGCCACAAACACAGCCGGCACGAGGCCCTCACGGGTTTTCTGCACGGGTTTTCGTGAGACATTTGTGCTCACCTTGTCGCTGCAGACTCACAGTGTGCCGCTACTGCTACGAGTAATGGCAACACTCATCAACGACTTCGACGATCCGCCCGGTGCGGCGGCGCCCCGACGAACAACGCAACCTGCCGAGCACGACGCCGCAGCGGACGTGGACGCCGCCGCGGCCTCCGGCGACGTCGAGGCGCTGCGCCGGGCGTTTGCAGCGCAGCTCGCGGCGCAGGAGCAGCGCCACGCGGTGGAGCTGCGCACGGCGATGGTCGGCGACAGCGAGCCGCTCCTCGGCGCGACGAGGATCCCGCTCCTCGGCGCGACGAAGCGCCTGCTCGCCGAGGCGGACGCCGTCCGCGCGTCGCGGAACCGCGGCGACGACGATGGGTCGGACGAGGAGGACGTCTTCGCCGGGCCCACGACGGACGGCGGGGCGCGGCCGCCGGCCGACGTGGCGCGCGCCATGGCCGCGGCGCGCGCGCTCCCGGAGCACCGGCGCCACGACGCCTACGCCGTCGATCTTTGTTTGGCGGAGCACGCGTGGGCGGCGCGGGACTGGGGCCGCGCGCGCATCTCCTGCCGGCGCGTGCTGCGGGCGGCCGAGCGGGTGGCGACGAAGACGCCGCCGCCTCGACGCGCGGTCGCCGTGCTGGAGCGTGCGCGCGCGTCGCGGGGCCGCGCGGCGGCCGTCGGCGACGTGAACGCGCTCGAGGCTTCATTGGCGAACGGCGACTTCGAGCTCGCGTCCCTGCTGGCGGAGCAGGTTGATGAACGGCTCGACCCGCCGGAGGCGGGTCCGCCGCTCCTCGTGACCGTCACCGGCGTGGTGCCCGCGGCGAGCGCCACGGTCGTGACACCGCCGGCCGCGCCGCCGACGCCCGGCCTGCCCGGGGGCTGGGAGCAGAAAACCGCGGCAGACGGCCGGACGTATCACGTCGACCACGTGCACAAGCAGACGTCGTGGGACCGGCCCACGGCCCCCTCCCGACGATGAGTGGGTCTGGTTTCGTGTTTACTTAAGAATGTCTGACGATGCTGTGACCCCAGCTACTAGCCCCCCCAGGAATATCACTCAAGAGCAACACAACAAAAATTGGAGGCGGCGGCCACATTACGCCGGCGCGGACTAACAAATCAGGGTCACTGGGCCCGCTCGAAGGCGGTCTGCAGCAGGCTCCGCAGCTCGACCGAGAAGTCGTCGGTGCCCAGCACCTTCTCGTAGGGCGCGTCGCCGTCCTGGTCTAATAGATTGGCGTCGGCGCCCGCCTCGAGCAAGCGCGCCGCGCAGGACAGCCGCCCCGGCGCCGCCTTGATCGACGACGCCGTGATGTGTAAAGGCGACGCCGCGCTCAACTGGTTCTGCGCGTTGACGTTCGCTCCATTAGAAATCAAAGCGTCCAGGGCGTTCTCGTTGCCCCACATGGCCGCGATGTGCAAGGCGGTCTGCCCGAGCGAGTTCCCGTAGGACGCGCTCATGCCCTCCGCCACGCACTTGTTGATCGCGGCAACGTCGTCCCGCTGCGCCGCGGCCAGCAGTTTGGTCGAGGGGTCCATGGCCGGGGGCGGCCGCGCCTGCCAGGCCGGCGGCGCGATGCTCCGCACCGCGTCGTCCTCGAGCTGCTCCAGTAACTCGATCGCCATCGTGGACACGCCGGCGACGTCCCTCGCATCTAGATTCAACAAGTTCTCGGAAATGGCCCGCGCGATGTTCTCCAGCGCGCGGTTCCCGTTGGGCGTCAGCTGCGGCCGCGGCCGCGCCTCGTGCCAGGGCACGTCCGCGTGGCACGCGAGGAGCTCGTCGTGGACCTCGCCGAGACATAAGGCAACATCTTGTTGCTTTACGTCCTTCATCTCCATCGGGATGCCGCACATGGCCCGCCGCCCGTTCTTGAAGACGATCGCAATGGCCACGTCGATGGGCGAGCACGAGGGGTCGCCGCACTGCACCTCCCTTGCGTTGATCATGACCGTGTCGGGCACGGCTCGGATGGCCGTCTGGACCGTCTCCGGCAACTGGTCCTTGACCCAGGCGACGACGCGGGCCGAGGCGTTCTTGGTCAGGCCGAGCTTCGACGGGTCGAACATGGTGCTGGCGGGCTATTGCGTTAGGTCGACGAATGCTATCCGGCTGGTTAGCTGAGGCTTCGCGGTGCTGGCGGGCTATTGGTTTGGTCGAATGCTATCCGGCTGGTTACTCTTTTTTGCGTGAGCGCTGCGCGGACCGCTCTTGACGTGAGCTGCGAGCGAATCTAAGCTCTGCTGTTCGTCCGGAGGTAGCTCGTCGCACGGCAGCGCTGGTCGTTTTTGTCGTTTTTACGGATTACGCTCAACCGGGTGACCGAAAAAACCCGCATACTCAAAACCCGCACTTTGGCAAACGTTGTTGGTCAAGCGTGCCCCTGCACTCTTAAGAAGCTTGGTTGGATGCCATAGGAGCCGTTCCAGCGGCACATTTAGGGTGCTGTCTACACCGCTTTTATCTGACATAGCAGCGCAATTGCCGCTTTATCGGACCAGGGAGGACGAACACGAGTCAGAGCAGCGACCGATACATAGCTGCCACCAACAACTTAGTGTGGAACCCATCAAGCACCGCGTAGCAGCTCTGCGAGAGCCGCCACGACTGCCGGCCAAAGAAAGTGTGCCAGGCGATATAGCCGACGCGACCGCCGAGCGCACGGAAGCTCACGACATAGCTCCACGCCAGCCGACACGATGTGCCTCGCGAGCAACCTCGTGAAGGAGGCCGCGCAGCACGCCGCGAGCGCCAAAGAGGCCGACGCAGTGCTAAGACGAGAGCATACCACCTTTACAAGGAGAGAAGTAGAAGCCAGGAGGCACGACCTCGTCATTATTGAAGACAAAGTATACGACGCCGAGACCTTCCAGTGGGCGCACCCCGGCGGGAGTTTATTCGTGGCCATGTTTGGCGGGCGCGACGGCACGCTGGCCTTCCAGAGCTACCACATGCGTAGTTTTCCGCACGAGAAGATGCGGCCGTACTTACGCGGGAGGTTATGTGCCGGAGAGGCTATCACGCGCATGGACGAAGACCACCTGACCTTATCGAAACAGTTAGGCGGCGCGCAACCGTACTTCGCGCCGCGGCACCAGCAATACAAAGCTGGCTTGATATGGATCCTAGCCTTCGCTCTCGAAGCCTACACTCTACTGTACAGCAGGACCTGGGCGTTAGCGACTCTCTTGGGCTTCACCTACGCGATGATTGGATTAAATATACAACATGATGCCAACCACGGCGCCATGTTCAAGGACGGCCTGAAGAACATGGCCTGGGGCTTGAGCCAGCAGTGGATCGGCGGCAGTCAGGTCATGTGGTTGCAAGAACATGTCGTCCTGCACCACATGCACACCGGCGATATCCACATGGACCCGGACGCCCAGATGGCGCCGGCCATGCGGGGCCACCCTAACGGCAGGTGGCTGCCCTGGATGACGCTGCAGCACTACTACTTTTTATTGTTGGAGATGGGCTACTGGGTCGTGCCCAATATCGGGCACTTCTTCGAGGTGTTGGCTTGGAGTCATAAATTCGAGTACCCCCTCTCTAATCTTGCAAAGCCGGCCTGGCGCGTGCAAAGTACACTGTTGCATTTGTTGTACTACGTGCGGCATTTGGTGCTCCCGGCGTTGATGGCCGTGCGATCTTCTACAACGGACCAAGTGTTCGCTGCAGTTGGAAGAGAACTCGCCATCTCCCTGTGGATGTCCACGGTGGGCGGCTTCTACCTCGCCTTCTTCTTCTTCCTCTCTCACAACTTCGACGGCGTCCATTTCACGGAGGGGGCAAACGCCAGCGGCGACTGCGCCTACGAAGCGGACTCGGGCTTCTTGAAACAACAAGCCGCCTCGTCGTCCAACGTGGGCGGGCCCAAGCTCTGCGTATTGAACGGCGGCCTGAACTACCAGATCGAGCACCACCTCTTTCCGCGCATCGCCCACTCGCACTACCCGTTGATCGCCAAACGGGTCCGCGCCTTCGTGACGGGCAAGGGCGGGGCCTACGTCCACTTCGACGGCGTCTGGGCCAACCTGCGCAGTGTGCACGCGTACCTGAAGCGCTTCTCGGACCCGCAGTTCAGCCCCGTCGTGCACGGGCCCGCGGCCAGCCCGCCCGAGGTCACGGGGGGCTAGGGCTAAACTATGGACCTTGGATAACTTTTTCCAGCGCCGAGCGTCGCGTCGGTGGCGTTGAGTCATATCCTTAGATCTGGTACGCTCGTGCACTGGTTTTATTTTTCCCCACAGTGCGACGCGGCACGCAGCCGTATGAGTATCGTCCGGTTGGGTACTGGTCCATAGAGATCAATAGAGCGCTTACTGGGGGGCGAAAAAAATAATTTCTTTATTCGCGGTGCTCAAAGTGGTCAGTCGCGCCAGTGGAATGCGGTCGATTCGTGGTCCGGAGGTCTCCCGGGGGTCGCCCGAGGTTGGTACTAGACGTGCGCAATCGCCTATACCGTATACGCGGGTGCTTCCGCCGCCACATACAAACGAACAAGTGCTTGGCCAGACATCTGGCTCAAGTCCAAATCTCTCAATGATTGGATCCACAGCTCTCTGGAGAGCTCCAAGCGCATGCGCACGCGGTGTAGGCGACTACCCAATGTCAAACCACCTTACGAGACGTCCGAGGGCCGCTCTGCATCCCAAAAAAATGTTTTATTTGGGCTCGACAGCACCCGCCCCGCTACCGTCAAATACGCTAATTACTCGAGGGCCCCCAGGACTCGTACTAGCGGTCTCGTTGGGCCCCATACTACCCCATCTATAGTTGAAATCAAGTATACGACATATACACCACGAGAAGGGTGCTTTGGGCTGCCCGTGCTCGGGTCTGAATATTATTAATCTGGACCTCGCACAAGTCGGTCGGTCATGAAACAAACGATCGCGCCAAGGTCCATGGTGATGGTTCCGGCCCTGGTAGTCGCAGGTCTAGGTCTTGTGCCCGAATTAACGAGATCGTGGGGTTGCGGAGTGGCTGATCCGCGCGGAGCATACGGAACGGGTAATCCTATGTAGGAATCGTTCGGGCGGTGTGGATGGACCGTCCCAGGACCGAAGCGCCTCAAACGCAAATTTATTTCATAACTCACGGGTCTGGGGCGTTTTTGGAGGTCCGCCTACGTACCGTCGTCCGCGGAGAAAGGGCAAGTCGGTTGATTGTGAATAAAACAACGGCTGCATGGTTCCTCGGGGTAATGTGATCGCTGATACTCGCAGGTTTAGGTTCTGGGGCCGTCTTCGTACAAACGTGGGGTCGCGAAGTGGCCGAACCGCGCGGAGCAAACGGATCACCTAATCATGCTTAGTAATCGTTCTGGTGGGCTGGATGGACTCTACCACTATCGAAGGGATGTAAACACACCTAACGAAGGGAAGTGTCTCGTAGAATTCTTCTCCCGCCCTCCGAGCGCGGGCTATCGGCCCCAGTTCCGTCGGATATGGATGAAACCTGGGCCG
>Ga0302122_10002309_pt1 | contig 11937 bp, 7 predicted proteins | sample CB21_SCM_MG_FD_203115 | JGI IMG/M metagenome (GOLD analysis project Ga0302122, IMG submission 203115) | Marine microbial communities from Western Arctic Ocean, Canada - CB21_SCM | ecosystem: Environmental > Aquatic > Marine > Oceanic | place: Canada: Western Arctic Ocean | collected 2017-09-28
CGAAGAAGCCGAACGGGCCGGCGCCGGCCCACTCCTGGACGGGCGCGGCGGCCAGCTGCGTCTTGGCGGCCGGCGCCGAGGACGGCGCGACGAAGGCGGTGGCGGTGCCGGCGGTGAGGGCGAGAGCAAGCTTCATTGTTGAGATTGAGAGTCTGCGAGGGAGTTGACGCGTGAGTCGGCGACGGTCGGGCGGCGGCGAGGTGATATTGTGTGATGCAAATTGTGCTCGCATTGCGACAGCGCAGCGCCGAGACCGGCGCCGCGTTGCAATGCAGCGATGCAGCAATGCAGGGACGTGCGCGCGCAACTATGCAATGCAGCCAGAGGCTGGCATTTCAAAATCGCCGGCGTCGCGTTGCGCTGTGGTGTGTGTGTATCGCGCGATGCAAAATTGCACAGTTGCAATGCGTTTGTGCTTACCTGTGGTGCTGATTAAGGTCGACGAAGAGGCTCCAAAAAGCTGAGGTGGGTTGAACAAAAACGTACCCCCCAACTCAAAGCTCCAGAGAGCCGTAACTCCTTTGCATTACTTCGTTAGAGACAACTCAGAACAAAGCCACCTTCATTCCAGCCAGCTGTCCCGGACTTGGACCGCGCCCGACGCGACCGTACGACGCAGACGCCGGCCACCCCCCCACGCCGTCGACGGACGAGGGCCGGGCGGCGCGTCGAGAGCGTGACTACTGCAGAGTAGATTCGCACTCCTCCCTTCCTAGTAGTACGAATTGGCCGCGCGGCGGCCGCGGCGGCCGGTGTCTCAATCTAATGATAGCTAAGTAGGACCTCATAGAGCCATGCAAGAATGTTCTGCGACGAGCCAGGGAGTGCGCAGCGCCCGATTTCAAAGTTGACGCTGACCTCACCCCAACAGACGTCTGCAGCCTCCTCGTCGACACAGCCAAAATAATACACTTTCCGGTACGTCTGCGCGTCGCAACGACATCGCTTATCGCACGCACACATCCCATCGTCCACCAAGACGAGCAGTATTGCAATTGCACATCGCTACGCGCAGCATTGGGCGATGCCATTTGGTCATGTGCCATGTTGGCTGCCACATTGCTGCGCACGCATGTTGCAATCGCGCAGCGGTCCCTGTACCGGCACCAGCCGTTGCGTTGCTGCACTGCTGCGCTGCTTCACCTTCGCAAAACAAATCCCTCAGCAATTGCAGCGACGCGCGCGCCACCGACTCACGCTGCAACATGCAACACACTCTCTTGCAACGACGCAACCCGACTCGCGTCCACAACGCTCACGCGTTCCCCTCCGCAGACAAAACTCAAAACAATGAAGCTCGCTCTCGCCCTCACCGCCGGCACCGCTGCCGCCTTCGTCGCGCCGTCCTCGGCGCCGGCCGCCAAGACGCAGCTGGCCGCCGCGCCCGTCCAGGAGTGGGCCGGCGCCGGCCCGTTCGGCTTCTTCGACCCGCTGGGCCTCTCCAAGGACGTCGACGCGGGCCGCTTGGCATTCTACCGCGAGGCGGAGATCAAGCACGGCCGCGTGGCCATGCTGGCGGCGGTCGGCTTCCTGTTCCAGGAGCACTACACCTTCACGGGCATCGATTCGCCGAGCTACGTCTCGTTCGAGCAGCCCGGCCTTGCCGGCGGCGTCTGGCTCGCGCTCGCGGTCATGCTCGGCAACGTCGAGTACAAGTCCGTCGACACGTTCATGAAGGTCGAGGACGGCGTCCAGGGGTTGAGCCGGTACGCCTCGGAGGAGTCCCGCGCCCCCCTCTTCCGCATCAAGGAGGACCACTTCCCGGGCGACATCGGCTTCGACCCGCTCGGCCTCAAGCCGACGAACGCCAAGGAACTCAAGGAGATCCAATCCAAGGAGATCAACAACGGCCGCCTGGCCATGATCGGCATCGCCGGCATGGTCGCGCAGGAGCTCGTCAACGGCATGAAGATCTAAATGCGCCGACGGCGCGCTTTGTTTAGTAATAATACTCTTGTCAGTTTATTTTTGTGGAGAGAAACATACTGCCACGCCGCCGAGCAGACGCCGCGTCGATGGCGTGGAGGGGTGGCCGGCGTCGTGTCGTGCAGTCGCGTCCCAGCGCGGTCCCGGCTGAGTCGGGTAGCCGGCTAGGACTGCGGGCTTTGTTGTGAGCTGTCTCTAGCGAGGTCTCGGAATTGACTTTCGGCACTCTGGAGCCTTGCGCTAGGCGCGTACGTTTTACTGCAACCTTCGTGTCGTTTCGTCATCTCAAACAATATCGACTCAGACATTCGACAGCCTCTTAATCACTCACCTCCGGTACGTTTCGCGTCGCGACGACAGCGCGTTATCGCGCGCACACATCCCATCGTCCACTCCAGAGCAGTTCTGCAATTGCAGCGATCGCTGCGCGCAGCAATCGCACTGCGAACTTGGCATGCGCCATTTTGGCTGTCACATTGCTGCGCACGCACGTTGCAATTGCGTAACGGCGGCGGCATCGGCACCGGCCGTTGCGTTGCTGCACGCTGCGCTACCGGCACCCTCGCAAAACAATTCCCTCACCAATTTGCAGCGACGCGACGCGCCACCGACTCACGCTGCAACAGCAGCTCACGCATCAACTCCCTCGCAGACTCTCAAACTCAAACCATGAAGTTCGCTCTCGCCCTCACCGCCGGCACCGCTGCCGCCTTCGTCGCGCCGTCCTCGGCGCCGGCCGCTAAGACGCAGCTGGCCGCCGCGCCCGTCCAGGAGTGGGCCGGCGCCGGCCCGTTCGGCTTCTTCGACCCGCTGGGCCTCTCCAAGGACGTCGACGCGGGCCGCTTGGCATTCTACCGCGAGGCGGAGATCAAGCACGGCCGCGTGGCCATGCTGGCGGCGGTCGGCTTCCTGTTCCAGGAGCACTACACCTTCACGGGCATCGACTCGCCGTCGTTCGTTTCCTTCGAGCAGCCGGGCTTAGCCGGCGGCGTCTGGCTCGCGCTTGCTGTCATGCTCGGTAACGTCGAGGGCAAATCCGTCGAGGCGTTCATGAAGCTCGACGGCGGCTTTCTCGCGGAGCAGAACGAGTCCAAGACCTGGCGCATGAAGGAGGACTACGCTTCCGGCGACCTCGGCTTCGACCCGCTCGGCCTCAAGCCGACGAACGCCAAGGACCTCATGGAGATGCAGTCCAAGGAGATCAACAACGGCCGCCTGGCCATGATCGGCATCGCCGGCATGGTCGCGCAGGAGCTCGTCAACGGCGCGAAGATCGGTATGTAGAGACCATGCGCTGTAAATGTTAAGTAATTTTATTTCGTGGAGGCGCCGGACAGCATTGGAGCGCGGATACTCGCCCCTAACTAACTGCCCCGCCCACGAACGGTGGCTCCTTCAAGTCTGGCGGGGTTTTACTCAGGCTGCTCCTCGCCGCCCCCGCGATCACCCGAGACTGACTTGTTGGGACGCCCCGCGGCAACCATAATTAGAACGTATGAGTAGAATGTCTAACACCACGTGCCCGTCAGTATCGAACATTGTTTTGAAATTCCCGCGGCCGCCCGAAGGCCCAAAAATGGACTTCGGGACCTTCCCGGGTAGGTAGAGTGAAATAAATGAGCTCCCAAATTAAGTTAGCACCATAATCGGTCAGCGAGACAAAAATTTCACGTGTAGCGACCGAGAGAAATTTCCCGCGGCTCCCGGAAATCTTGGGACATTCGCGGATGAGTCTTACGGGTTGCCAAAGTACATCAGCGATTGACGCCGCCATCCAGTATCCAGTTAGTACATTATAAGTACTCCGGCCCAGTTTTCATACATATCCGACGGAACTGGAGCCGATAGCCCGCGCTCGGAGGGCGGGAAAAGAATTATACTAGACACTTCCCTTCGTTAGGTGTGTTTACATCCCTTTGATAGTGGTTGAGTCCATCCAGCCCACCAGAACGATTACTGAGCATCATCATGTACTCCGTATGGTCCGCGCGGCTCGACGACTCCGCGACCCCACGTTTGTATGAAGACGGTCACAAGACCTAAACCAGCGAGTATCAGCGACTCCACTACCCCGAGGAACCGTGCCGCCGTTGTATTATTCACGATCGACCGACTTGCGCGTTCTCCGCAGACGACGCTGCGTAGACGGAGTACCAGAAAGGCCCCAGACTCGTGAGTTATAAAATAAATTTGTGTTTGAGGCGCTTCGGTCCTGGGACGGTCCATCCACACCACCCGAACGATTCCTACATAGAATTAACTATTCCGTAATCACCGCGCGGTTCGGAGACTCCGCGACCCCACGATCTCGCTAATTCGGGCACAAGACCTGGACCTGCGACTATCAGCGGTTGTACCATCACCATGGACCTTGGCGCGACCGTTTGTTCCATCATCAACCGACCTGCGCGAGGTCCAGATTAATAATATTCAGACCCGAGCACGGGCAGCCCAAAGTACCCTTCTCGTGATGTACAAGTGCAATACTTGATTTCTACTATAGGTGGGGTAGTATGGGGCCCAACGAGACCGCTATTACGATTCGTGGGGGCCCTCGAATAATTAGCGTATTTGACGTTCACGGGCGCCATCGGGTCCAAATTACACACTTTTTTGAGATGCAAATCGGCTCTCAGACTCCCTGTGGGTTATACCTAATGTTGGTTAGACGCCTACATCGCACACGCCGGAGCTTGGGGCAGTCCATAGCTCTCAAAGAGGCCTGCTGGAGCCAACAGATTAGGCTAAAGTGTTCTAAAGCTAGTGGCCTGCTAAGGACTTTGAGAGCTATGGGTTGCCCCAAGCTCCTGCGCGTGCGGTGTAGGCGTCTTACCAACAATAGGTATAACCCACAGGGAGTCTGAGAGCCGGTCTGCATCCAAAAAAAGTGTTTTATTTGGGCTTTCGCGCGCCGCTGAACGTCAAATATGACAATTTTTCGAGGGCCCCCACGAATCGTAAATAGCGGTCTCGTTGGGCCCCATACTACCCCACCTATAGTGGAAATCAAGTATATGACATCTGCACCAAGAGAAGGGTACTTTGGGCTGCCCGTGCTCGGGTCTGAATATTATTAATCTGGACCTCGCGCAGGTCGGTCGGTGGTCAAACCAACGATCGCGCCAAGGTCCATGGTGATGGTACCATCCCCTATAGTCGCAGGGCCAGGTTCTGTGCCCGTGTTTACGAGATCGAGCGGGGTCGCGGCCCCGAGACGCTCCGGCCACCCGTCCACGCCTCCGACACGAAGTATGTACTTTATATAGGTTGTTACACGGACAGGCGGGGGCGAAACGAGACTAGAGGATGCCCTCGAGGCCGCCTCCGATCCCGGTGAGCGTCTCCGAGGCCGCAGTCAGCGCCTCGACGCCCACGAGCGACTCCAGCCCGAACGGTAAGAGGATGGCGAGATCACCGACAGCGCCCGCGCCCACCGCCAACAGGAAGAAGCCGATGCCGCCTAGAATCAACCCGTTCTTCAGATCGAACGCGAACTCGTTGCGCCAGCCCTCGTACAGGAACTCGAACTGGACCCAGAAGAAGACCGGGAGGATGGGCTGCAGGAGACGCGTGACGATGCCCGCGTAATTGAAATTCTCAAACCTTCCATCGACGAACTTGGCCGGCGTGTCGAAGCCCCGGATAATGATGTCCGAGGCGAAGCGGGAGAGGCCCTGGACTGCGGCGGATCGTACGAGTCGGCGGTTTCTGTACGTCGTCAGGGCCTTGTCGGCGTCACTTCTCGACGTAAGCCCCTTCAGCTCCTCGGCTAAGACAATCGCATCTTCAATGGCCTGGCAGCCGCCCTGGCCCAGGTTGGGCATCATCGCGTGCACCGAATCACCGAGTAACCCCACCGGACCCACGGACCACGGCTTAAAGGCAGAAGGCGGTCTATCATATAAATCGCGCTGCTGGATCTCGTCCTCTTTAGAAGCATCCAAGATGCGGTGCACGTCTGGGCTCCAGCCCTCAAAAATCTTCTTCAAATAAGGGACCGAGCCGTCGGGCTTCTCCTCTGACTCAGCACTTCCGGGATCTCTCGCTAAGAAGGCGTAGTATTGATAATTGCCTTTGCCAATATCGGTAATGACGAAGTACTGGCCCGGGCCGATGTAGACCTTGTAGCCCACTTGCCCGTTGTCCGGGGAGTCGTAAGCTAATTCGCCCGCGAAGACGGTGTAGCCACTATAAGTAACACCGGACCCCTCGCCGCGCGCGGGCTCATTGCGCATCATGGAGCGCACCTGGGACCAGATGCCGTCCGCGCCCACTAACACGTCGCCCGGCACGATCCTCTCGTCCTCGAGCTTGACGTCCACCGCCGACCCCACGGTCGTGTAGGAGTCCACGCCGACGCCGTTGTTCACGACGCCCTCGGCCAAATTATCCAGCAGTATTTGTTGCAAATCGGGTCTTTCAATGACTCCGGTATAAGGCATGTTCCGGTTGGCCGCGGGCGTCCCTAAATCGAACTTGGCGTACCATTCATCCCTAATCCCGTCCTTGATGCCGTTCGTGAGGTTGCCGGTCCACGTGAACTTGCTCTCGATTTGGTCGTATAAATCAGAATCCAATTCCTTGTAGAGCTGCATGGCGTTCGAGGCGAGCTGGATGGGCCCGCCGAAGCGCTTGAAGGCGGACGTCTTCTCAATCAACTGCACGTCGATGTGCTCGCAGCCTTTGAGCGCGTTGGCTAGGGTGAGGCCGCCGACGCCGGCGCCGGCGATGACCACGCGCAGCGGGTGCTCCGTGCTAATGGCGTCGGGGACGGCGGTGGCCGGCTCCATGACGGCGGCCTTGAGCGGTGCGCGCGGCGCCGAATTCGTGTTAGGTGCTTGCAAGGCGGTCGTCGTCGCGACGAGCGCCAACGCACATATGAGCTTGGCCATCGTTCGTCGAGTGTGGTGCAGCAGTGCTGCGTGACCGGTACCGTGCTGGAAACGCGAGTGCAGCCGCATATCCACACTGCGTCCTCTTCTTGATGCTGACTGGGTGGTGTAGCGTGCGGGTTCGCCCCGGCGCGTGCGGTCGTGAACTCGTGGTAAACGAGTGCGAGGAGTCGTGCGAGGGCGCAGGCATGTTCTTTTCTCTTACGATCAAAGCGCTGCGGGTTTTTGGGGCATTGCTGAGCAGCTGAGCTGAGCAGCGCTCTGCTACTCTACAACGAGGGACGAGATTCATTCACGACTGCAAAATAACTCCGCGAGTCCACGTTGTAACGCGTGCGAGCTGCGATTGACACGCGACGCCGTCGCCGCAGCGCCAGCACAAGCAGCCACATCGCACACTGCACAGCGATGCTCCGCGCCGCGTGCCGCATCCGCCGCGCACCCGGGCTCGCACGACGGCCGCTGGCCACGCGCCAGGCGCTGCTCCTCAAGGACGCGGTCCTGAAGGGCCGCACCGAGCGCGCCGGGTCCGTCGTGGCCGTCGCGGGCGGCCACCTCCGCAACTACCTCTACCCGCGCGGTGTCGCCGTGCACGCGACGCCCGAGAACCTCGCGCGGCGGGCGGACATCGACGCGGCGCTTTCCGAGTCTTTGGCGCCGCCGGAGGCGCCGCTCAAGCCGCGCGCGCCGACGGTGACGCCGTCGGCGCGGACGGAGTACTCCGGGGGAGGCGTGCGTAGTGGGTAATGGTGATGTGAATTTCAGCTCCTGCGAAACCCGCACACACTAGAGTTGTGCGAGCGTCGCCATCTCGCCGCCAGACTCTCACTGTAACTCATAAGGGGGCACGCACAGACAAACATGATCCTCACAACCTGCGCCGCCTGCGCCGCGCCACTGGCCCACGAGGCCCCGCGGTGTGTGAGGTGCAAAACGAGATACTGCAATTCGACATGCCAACACGACCACTGGCGCCGCGGCCACAAGCAGATCTGCAAGAAAATACACCGCGGCGGCAACGCGGAACAATACGACGCCGAGAACAAGTATAAGGACGCGGTCGTGGTCGCGGTCGAGGCGTGCGCGGCGGACACGAAGGGCCAGAAATGCTACATCTGTCTCGAGGCCGTGCATTTGCGCACGGGAGAAGGCCTCGTGCGCGGGTGCGCATGCGGAGATCGTGGCGGCGTAGCATCTCCAGAACTGGGTGTCGCGCACGTGTCGTGCTTGGCGGAGCAGGCGAAGATTTTGGTCGCGGAGGCCGAGGAGGACAACTTGGGTTGGAAGACAGAAGACGAGAGGTTCCGGCGGTGGCACGCGTGCGGCTTGTGCGAGCAGAATTACCACGGCGTCGTGTCGTGCGCGCTCGGGTGGGCGTGCTGGAAGAAGTATGTGGGGCGGCCGGAGATGGACGATGTTCGGTGCATGGCGATGAACCAGCTTGGGAACGGTTTACACGCTGCAGGCCACTACGAGGACGCGTTGTCCTTGAGAGAGGACGAGTTGTCTAAGCTGCGACGCCTTGGCGCATCAGGAGAAAGCCTGCTCGTCGTGCAGGGCAATATTGCGGGCACGTATGACATGCTAGGGCGGCTCGAGGATTCCCTACGTATGCAGAAGGACGTATACTCTGGAACCTTGAGGCTCCTTGGAAAGGAACATTATGACACCCTAAGGGAAGCCAACAACTACGGGGACTCCCTTGCGAGTCTAGGACGCCTCGGAGAAGCCAAGTCTCTCTTGCTCAAAATAATACCCGTGGCGCGACGCGTTCTCGGGGGAAGTCATGATATCACGCTCAAGATGCGGTGGAGTTACGCGCGGGCGCTCCACATGGACGAGGGCGCTACGGACGGTGATCTCCGCGAGGCCGTAAATACGCTCGAGGAGACGGAGAGAACCGCGCGGTGTGTGCTTGGCGTTGCGCACCCGACCGCAAAAGGGATCGAGACCGCCCTACGAAAAGCGCGAGCCGCGCTCCGCGCCCGCGAACCGCCGCCGGGGGCCGCGTAAACACCCATCCACACGAGTATAATAAACGGCGGACCTTACACGAGCAGCCTAGGACGTCATGCTCGGCGGCAGGCGCGCCGCGTTCCGCGCGGCGTCGCCCGCGACGTCGCGGCTCCTCGTGGCCTTGAGGTGCTGCACGAGCGGCGCGGTCCTCAAGGATTCCGTCGTCGGCGTGGCGTACTTGGCCTGCTTATTCACGCTGTGGAGCATGTTGTTCTGGGAGCCGCCCCACATGCGGTCGTACAGGGGCCGGTTTGACCGGCGCTGCATGCTCTCCGGGGCCTCGCAGCGCGTGGCGAAGATGTCGCGCTCGTAGGTCGTCTTGAAGTAGTCGAGCGTGGCCTGCGCCTTGTCCCGCACCTTGGACTCCTCGTTCATGAAGCGGGTCTGCTCCTCGAAGAGCCGTGTCTCCTGATAGATATTCCGCTGGCGGCGCGAGCGCGCCTTGCGCGCGTCCTTCACGACCTGCTTCTGCCGGAACTCCCGCGTCGAGTCCGCCACGCTGTCTCGTCTCACCGGTTTGTTCGGCTCATATAGGAGTGGAGTGAAGTAGGCGCCGGATGTGGTATTGAAGCGCGAAGTCGGCTCCATGTAGAGCCCGGAGCCACTGGAGACGCCGTCGCCGCCTAAACCGGTGCGCGTCCAGTCTGTGGGTTGCGGTGGGACAAATCTAGGACATATATCGGACATCTTGGCGGTCGAGGTCCGGCGCATGTCCGCGAAGACGCCTTGGGAATCGTCGCAGTGGACCAAAGCCTCCTTGGCGGCCACGGTCGAGGCCATTTCTCTAGACATGGTATCGTGGTACCTATTGAGAGCTCGCGACGTGCAGAGGGGCCGGACGTACCCGTCCGTTTCGGGTCCTAGCGTGCGCCGCCGGCGCCCGGTGTACGCCGTAGAAGCTCGTGTAACGGGTGACGAGTACCCCTGCAGCTCCCTGGACTTGGCGATGAGTTCGTCGGTGGCCTCCCACTGCCAGGGCGCCGCCAGTAGCTTCTTCAGGCCGACGATTTCCTTATCTCTAGCGTCGAAGAACGGATTGTAGTCGGGGGCATGGTCCCCAATTTCGATCATTTTCACGAACTTCTTGTAAGGTATGGAGCCCTCGCTCGTTTCCAGATCTAAGTAGTCCACTAATTCTCTCACTTGAGAAGGAGGCAATCCTAAATTCAAATGATCGGGCCCGAGCGCGCGCACGATCTCCCGCGGAGATAAAGTACCATCACCTTTAGCAGCATGCATCACGTCCCAGTGCCGTAGGCCGTTCACAAGCCACGCGTCCTGCATCAAGTTGCCCTCCTCGGTCTTCGTAATGCGCGTCCGCTTGTACACCGCGTCCGCGATCTTGTCCTTGACCTCGCGGAGGTGCCTGCGGGCGTAGTGTGAGGGCGTGGCGTAAGACGGCAGCGGCGTGCACGCCGTCGCCGCGATGAAGGGGACGCCGACCCGCACGGCGGCAGGGTGAGCTCCCCGACATTCCGGTCCTCGGACGCGCGCAGTTTCGACATGTCCTGCTTGGCGGCCAGAGCCGCCCGGGGGTCCTCCTCGAGCCACGCGATCATCTCGTGGGCATCTACTGAATCTGAGAAGTCCCGGTCCAAGGCCTCGTAGACGATGCGCTGCTGCTCTCGCGGGAACAATTTCTCCAGGTTCCTTCTTTTCAACGCATGGCTGAACTCGTCCAAGGAGAGCTCCTTGTCGTTGTTCCTATCGAGACATTCGAACATCTGCTTGACGCCGCCGTATTTATGTACTGCGAGCTGCGCCAGGCGCTCCCTAGCTCGATTGGTCACTCTTAAATTCTGCTCGCCCATCATCACTGCCTTTCGCGCCTTTTCCCTTTCTATAACTTCGAACTCGTCGCCGATCTCCGCGGCGATGGCCTCGTGATCTCTCAACGTGTTCTGCTGGTGTTGACTTTCGCTCACCCAGGACTTGGGCCGCGGGACAACAGTAGGCCCCCAGGTCGCCATTTGCAAATCGCGGCTGCTGTCGCTGACCTTGCGGCTGCGGAAGGCCGCCGACCGGTCCACGGCTGCACTACCGGGCGGTCGGCGCCACTCCCCAATATGTGCTGTTAGAGCTTCTTTGACTTGAGCCTTGGCTCTCGTCATGCGCGGCACGGTCTTAACTTTGCGCGGCCGGTTCGTGGCGCCCGTCTCAACGCGCTGGCGGCGGCTCGAGAGAGTGGAGCGCGCCGTGCTGCCCCGCGTCGACTGGTTTCTACTGCTGCGGTGCGTGCCCGGGCGGGACGTGCTCGTGTCGACGGCCATGGCGTCGGGGCAGCCTTAGCGGTCTCGGACAGCGGTGCGGTGGTCCTCGGCTGCTGCTGCCTCTCGATGCGTGCCTCCGAAGCGAGGGCTGCGGATTGGCGGCCGAAATCGCGGCGCTCTCCCGCAAAAAGCGTTTTGGGCTGCCCATGTATCAGTAAGCCTAGATAGTGCGCCGCCTGGCGGGGCCGGCCCGGGCGGTGGAACCTGGCTCGAGCTCGGCCGGTACGGCTGGGGCGGCCGGGAGCGCTCCTCGAGAGTGGGGTTTTGGTGGCGCGCCGCGCGGGCGGACCGCGAGCTTAACAAGTGGTTTGTCCATTGGGCGGGGTGTTGCGTCGCTTGCGTTTATGATGATGATGTGTGTTCGGCGGTCGTTTTTGGTTTGGGTCGGGAGGTCTGGGCGCGGCGGCCGCGCGGTCGCGCGTGTCCCTGGCGAATTTCATTCTACCTTTCGGGGGCAATGGAGCTGTGCTGTTCGGCGTGTGAGAGTTGCGAATGGGCCGCGGGCAGAGGGAGGGGCAAGGGGGTTAAAAACGGGTTTTGCCTTGAGTGACTTACAAGCGAAGCTCTGCCACACGCACGTGTAATTTCCACGCGGAAGCCTAACGTTATCACATCATGCCAAGGAGAGCTATCACGGTCTCGTCAGAGGAGGCCCTGGATGGCTTACGAGCAGCGTACACTCACAACCCAAGGTTCATGGCTCCGGTGACCCGTACCGTTAACGGTACGGGTCACACAGGTCCTAGTAGGTTTTGCGCCACTAGCCCCTAGTGTGTTTTGCGCCGCTCGCCAGAACGCTGTTCTTCGCCGCTCGCCTCTTCGCCCCACGTAAA
>Ga0302122_10002310_pt1 | contig 11936 bp, 7 predicted proteins | sample CB21_SCM_MG_FD_203115 | JGI IMG/M metagenome (GOLD analysis project Ga0302122, IMG submission 203115) | Marine microbial communities from Western Arctic Ocean, Canada - CB21_SCM | ecosystem: Environmental > Aquatic > Marine > Oceanic | place: Canada: Western Arctic Ocean | collected 2017-09-28
CAACGGCGCTACTTCGAGGACATGCTGCGGCGGCCCTGGCGCGACGTCGACGCCCAGCGCGGAGCCGCGCCGGAGAGCGACGGCGGCGCCGCCTCCCGAGGAGCCGCGCCGGCGCCGGCGCGCGCCGCCGCCGCCGCGGAGGAGGAGGACGGGTTCGACCATAGCGCGTTCACGTGCGACTCCGAGCGCGCTGGCGGCTACGGCGGCACGAGCGACGGCGAGGACGACGGCTACGGCGGCGCGAGCGACGGCGAGGACGACGGCTACGGCGGCGCGAGCGACGGCGAGGACAACGACGACGCCTTCGCGTACATCGAGCTGAGCGGCGGCGAGGACTCGGGTGAGAGCGTCAGCGGCGACGACGGCGCCGCGCCGGCCGCGCACGTAGACTCCGAGGACGACGCAGGCGCGTCCGTCGAGTCCGACGACGGCACGGCGTCGACGGCGAGCAAGGCGCCGGCGGGCGCCCCGACACCGGCCTACGCGGGCGAGCTTTTCGCGAAGCGCGCCGGCCGCTGGCGCCGCGTCGCCGCGCACCTCGTCGCCGACGGGGACGGCGCGGCCCCCGCCCTCGTGGACGCGGCCGCGGACGAAGCGCTCGTGGGGCTGGCCGGTTGCGGCGTGGCGTCGTCCCCGCGCACAGACTCGGCCGAGACGCCGGGCCGCTTCTCCTTCGCCGTCAAGGACGGCGACGCGGTCCACGACTTCGCGTGCGCCTCCGCCGCGGCGCGCGACGCCTGGGTGGCCGCCATCGCCCGGGCGCTGGACGCGTGGGCTGATAACGCCGCGGCCCGGACCGAGCGACGCGCGCCCGAGGCGGCGCCCGCCGAGCGGACCCGGGGCGGCCGCGAGGTGCGCGGCCTGGCGCTGCTCGCGCCGCCCGGGGTCCGGGTCCTCAAGCACTGCCGCCACGCGAAGCCCCACGCCTGTTTTCTGGTGGTCGACGTGCACGGCGCGCACCTGGCGTGGACCAAGAAGCGCGCCCAGTCGCAGCAGGGGTCCGTGGCCATCGGCGAGATCACGGACGTGACCGTGGGGCTGGCGACGCCGGTGCTGGCGCGCCACGGGACGGAGGCGCGCGGGGGGCGCTACGTGTCCATAGTGACCCGGTTCCGGACGCTGGACGTGGAGTGCGACTCGGTGGAGGTGCGGGACGACCTCGCGGCCGCCGTATACTTTTTGCGGGATGTTAAGTAGTTTTTGAAGTGTAGTTCAACGCTCCAGCGTGCCGTGTTCGGTGGGGGGCTTATACATTTTTATTAACTCACGGCGCACGCGCACCCCCCCGGGTGCTTCGCGGCCTCGAGCGCGAGGTCCTCGGCCTCGATGCGGTCCGCCTCGGCGGTCCGGCCCGACCCCGCCGCGCCGTCGACGACGACGCCCCCGAGGACCTTGTCGTGGAACGCCAGCTCCTGCGCCGTCAGGTCGACGCCCATGGCGTGCGCGCACGCCTGGAAGACGGCCCGCGCGACGTTCTCGCCGCTCCGGGCCGACGTGAGGTAGCCGCCCGCGAAGTGGCGGCTCCGCCAGAATTCTGTGTGACGCTCATCCGTCACCTGCCGCAGCGCCAACAAATCGCATTTGTTGCCCACAAGATAAATGTCCGGTAGCTTGCCAATCTGGTTCGTGTGCTTATCCGTGAACGCGCGCTTCACGGCGTTGAGCCAGTCGTCGCAGTTCTCCAAAGAACTGTACGACGTCAGGTCGTACACGATCAGCACGACCTGGCTCCGGTACATGTACTTGGGCAGCATCCGCGAACTAATGGATTGCCCCCCGATGTCCCAGATCTGCAGCCGCACGCCCTGGGCGCCTCGCAACTGCAATTTCTTCTCGAAGAAATCGACGCCCAACGTCTGGTGGTACCGCGGCGCGAAGCCCTCGGTGCGGAAGCGGGCGATCAGGGAGCTCTTGCCGACGCTGCCGTCGCCGATGAGCACGATCTTGCACTGGCGGTCGAGGGCCATCCCTCCTTTTCGCCTTGCTGCAAAGGCGGCGACGGAGCGGGCGTGTCGTGCGCCGGGCAGCCTCCCCGCCCTGCCGTGGCCGCCGGGCGTGGTGCGACGATCGGTTACACCCCGTACCACCCCGGGCCGCAGCAAGAACTGCTATGTGGGCTGCTCTGCGAGAGAAACCCGCGCGAATTGAACCCGCGCTCAATTATCGAATGAGCTACGGAGCGTCGTCTGCGCCGCCGGTAGCTACTGGCTTGATGGGTTAAGCGCATATCTCTTCTTACAGGGGGCGACTACTAGATGAGTGAATGTTGGCGATCATGAGCGGAGCGAGATGAGGGTGGTGCACACTGCGCGTTCGCTGCTTCTTGCGAGCGCGGGCGGGTTAAGGAAGTTCTTTGAGCTTGGTGTCGAGCGTGGTGTCGACGAGGGGAGGGGGATAAAGATAATTTTCCGCGGGGGCCCGGCGCGCCTTGCGGGCGCCGGGAGCCGCGCGGATGGGCCTAGGCCCGCGCCGCGTCCTGCACGGGTTGGTAGACGTCGGCGGTCGCGTCCGTCGGCGAGATCGTGCGGAGGAGCGGCGCCTTGTCCTGCTGGACGAGGCGCACATAGGTCGCGACCTCGGCGTCCTGGGCGTCGAGGCCCAGCGCCGCCGTCGGCGTTACAAGGCAGCGGCTGCCGCGCGGCACGTGCGGCGCGACCGTCGCCAGCCACTGTAAACAACAAGCCCCCAGCGCCTCGAGCGGGCGCGGCCCGAAGAGGCCCACGTTCGCCAACCGCGCCGCCCAGCGCTCGGCCTCGCAGCGCGGCGCGTCGTGCTCGCGCAGGGCGGCGAGGACCGCGGCGCCGGCTACAATAGTGCCCTGGCCGACGAACGCCAGGTCGCGGCGCGCCTGGCGGGCATACGCCCGCGCGGAGACCTGGACCTGCTCCCAATCCGCGCCCCCGTACAATTCGGTCATGAGGCCGACGAGGGTCTCCGCCGCCGGCGGATGGAGGCGCCACTTGAGGACGCACAATAACTCCAACTCCATGAGGCGCACGTCCTCGCGCGCGAAGACGCCCTCCGTGAGCTGGCACAGGTCCTTGGTCGTGAGCGGCCGCTGCTCCTCGACCTTGTCGGCCAGGAACAGGCACCCGACGCTCGCGAGCTGGAAGTTCAAAGGCGTGCAGGACTTCTTCGACAGGAAGCGGTCCAAATAATCCGTCGCGGCGGCGACCGTGCACCGCTCCAGCTTGAAGGCCACCTGGAGGCCCTCGAACCACCCGACCATCTTCTCGCGCCAGGCCGGCGTGAAGCCGTGGCGCTGGACCGTGAACGCGTAGTCGGCCTTGACCTGCGGGCGGACGCGGTCCATGCCATCACGCCGCGGGAGCGCGGGCGTCGGCCGGCGGCCGCCGCGCCATCGTGCGGGCCCGCTCTCAAAGCGGCGGCGCGGGGCGCGGCGCTCAAAAATATTTTCCTGCGCCGCGTCTTACGTCGGCGCTGTACTCGGCGCTGATCTCGCCCAGCACGGCCAGCTTTTGGTCTGGCGTGTCTTCGTAGGGGCGCAGGGTGGCCTCCAGCTCGTCGCGGGGGACGGTGGCGGGCGAGGTCATGCTATTTGCTCGTCTTGGCGCGTTGTTGAAATGTCGCTTTATCTGCGCGGTTCGATCCCGGCGTTCGCGGCGCGGGCTGTGGCAGGCGTGTATCGGTAATATGCCGACTCCTAAGAGTCTCCGGGAGGTCTATACCTCCAAAATCGTGCGTACGGAGAGGGTTGAGAGCGTACTGGATTTTGTTTGGAGACGACCTCTCAGGTCACTTGGTGCAAAATGGCCTGCACCTGGCAAGCACACGCCATTCGCGCCCCGCGATGCCTACATAGACGCGTCGCACGGGTCCGCGGCGGTTCCTCTAGATCATGGCGCCGGGGTGACCGGGCGGCGCGCCGTTCGAAAGCACAACTACAACCAATTACCCCCGATCGCCCGGCGGCGCATCGAATCACCCGCCCCACCCCGCGAGCGCCGCAGCCAGCCGCGGAGGGGCCGCCAGGGCGCGCGACGGCACGCTCCCGACCCCCCGCACGACGAGTGACCCGTCCGCGCGCCCCTCGCACAGCGCGTAGGCCGTGGGGTGCGTCAGCGTGGCCTCGACCACCACGTGGTGGATGCCCGCTTCGTCTTGTGCGTAGCCCCCGCCGTGCGCGTGCCCCGCCAAGACGCTGTGCACCCGGCCGCTCCTTTGCAACACGTCCAACACCTCGGGCGCGTCCCAGGCCACGTTGCGCCACGAGCAGCTCTCGTGGAAGAGGGGCAGGTGCGAGAAGACGACCACGGGGCCGTCCGCCCTGCCGAGCTCCGTTTCGAGCCACTTCCGCTGCGCCGCGCCGACGCCGCCGTTGAACGGCACGAAGCGCATCTCCGGGCCCGCCAGCCCGGCGAAGAAGTCGCAGGGCGCCTCGAGCACGGGGTTCGGGTTCCGCGCCCGCAACAACGCCGCCGCGGCCCGGTAGCCCGCCGTGTCCCGCGGGAGGGAAGACGACTCCTCGTAGGGGTTCAACACGATGAACGTCCACTTTCGGACCTGGAACGCGTGGTACAGCTCGCTTTTCGCGACGACGTGCGGCGCGGCGCCGAGGGGGCCCGCCCGCAGCTCCGCCGGCGAGAAGTTGTAGAGCTCGTGGTTGCCGACGCAGTGGTGGTACTCGACGCCGCAGTCGAGCGCCGCCAGCACCTCCCCCAACGCCGCCCCGCTCCGGGGCGCCTCGCCCCGGAGCGCGCCGTAGCCGCCCGCGTTCTGGCCATCCACGAGGTCGCCAAGCTGCGCCACGAAGTCCAGCCCCCCCGTCGCCCGCGCCGCCGCAAAGCCCCGGGCCGCGCGCCGCGCGCCGTCGAGCGACCCGCGGTAGAACCGCACCTCCGTCCCCGCGAAGTTCCGCGCGTCGTTGATGTCGCAGTACTGCACGTCCGCCACCACGCCGAAGCGCACGGCGCGGTCGCACCTCGCCTGGAGGGCGTGCGCCACGGCCAGGGAGGCGCAGGCCGCGGAGCGCCGCATCAGCGCCGCGGCGGGCATCGAGCGGCGCGGGCTGCTCGAGGTGCGCTTGCAACGCGTGCCTGCATGCAAGCCGCGCACGCAGAGCTAGACACCCGATGCTCTCCCGATGCAGTGGGCGTGCTAGGGTTTGAACAAATTAACACCCTGCTCAAGTGTGAAACCCGCGCGCCGGCTAGTTTGACGGGTTTCGCGCGCACCTCAAGGATAGCCGGCACTGGCCAAGTTGCAGGTTAGCAACCTCAAGCAGCAAAAGGACATCTCTTAGTTACATCACTGCAGAGCGGTTTCTCTCTAGCGATTGGCTACTTCGCGAGCAAGTCCGCTTCACTATCGCAACGCGGCGCGTTCCTCCCAGCACTCCGCTGCACAGCGCCTGCGCGAGAGGAAGCGTAGGCACCCACCCCAACCATGCACTGCGCGCTGGCGCTGCTGGCAGCATGCACGACGGCCCTGCAACTCCCGTCGAGGCGGCCTCTCCGGAGGCGCTGTGTGGTGCCACCCCCGTCGCCGGCGCGGCCCGGCCTCGACGTTATTACACTGCGCGCGGGCGGCGGCAACCCCGACCCGAGCGACCTCGGACGGGCGATCCGCGAGAAGTTCAACCAGAACCTCGGCGCGATCCTGCCGCTCGCGGCGCTCTTCCTCTTTTCGGGCTTTTTTTTCGGCCTCTTCAAGTTCGTGCTCATCGCGATCTTTGTCCTGCCGCCGCTCTTCAGCGTCGGGTTCAACTTCTGGGCCAAGTCCAACCTGGTGGAGGCGCCGTGCCCGTCGTGCGGCCAGATGGCCGCGGGCCTCAAGGGCGAGGGCTTCACGCAGTGCTTCGTCTGCGGCTCGGAGCTGAGCTGGCGAGATACCTCGGACGAGTGGCGGCTCAAGTCGCAGTACGAGGACGGGCCGCGGGTCGGCGGGGGCGTGCAGGACGGCAACCGGGACACCACGGTCATCGACGTCGACGCCTCGGAGGTCATCGACGTCGACGCCTCGGAGGTCATCGACGTCTAGGGTAAGTCGAATTCGGACGGTCGCCCGGGTCCCGTAACTCGCCCGGTCGCGCCAGAGCCCCCCTTGGAGCCTGCCGAGCCGGCGCGGTCGCGGGGACACGCCCAGATGATGATGAAATAGTTGTAGCACTTTTTACACCAATTTCAAGATTTTAGAGGCAACTCGAGCCGTAATTTTTTTGATTAGAGGTCACACTACCTCGCATGGCTCGGCAGTACCTCTAATCAAAATAAGTACAGGTCGAGTTGCCTCTAAATCTTAATATAGGTGTAAAAAGTCCATACATATTATTTTGATTAGAGGTCACACTACCTCGCATGGCTCGGCAGTACCTCTAATCAAAATAAGTACAGGTCGAGTTGCCTCTGAATCTTAATATAGGTGTAAAAAATCCATACAAAGTTGATGGTAAGATAGGGGGTAGTTGAAATAATAATATCAAAAACCCGAAATTCAAAATTAATATTATGAAATCCCCGAATTCAGATGCTGCACTTCCTGCACGTATTCCGTACCATCACGGACCTAATTCGAGACATACGGGAGGAATTCACGCATATCGTCCAAATACGGGACTAACAACCGCAGAGAGGTATATTTTTTTAATTTTTGGGTCTTTATTGTAAGTTCTTGCTCAGAAATTACCGAATGCCCAACGTAAAGTATTGGGCAATAATAAAAAAATATATCCCAATGGGAATCGAGTTAACACGCGGTGCAAGAGCTGGGACTGCGGCCTGAACGGCGCGACCCCCCCGCCTACGCCTAAACCGACACCTGTGCAGACGTCGGGCGCGGCGGCGACGGCGCCGTTCCTCCTCCTCCTCCTCCTCCTCGGTGCGGCCGCCCTTGCTAACTAGGCCGTAGTTTGCGCTGCGCGTCTCCGCCGGACGGGTCTTAAAATATAACCTGGTCGGAGCGGTGGCTAGGTGGCTGAGCTTTAAGCAAAAAAATCGAGTCGATCATCCCGATTCTGACTGACTCCAACTCTCCCGACGCGCACGTGCGCGTGCGGGTACTGTAGGAGAAAGGCTGCCCCAAACTCCGAGTGTAGGCGCTCCGTTGCGGAGGCAGCGTCCTTGGGCCAGTCATGGCGGCTGCCGCTCGCGTCGCGGCGGAGAACCCATTGCGCGAGGGAGATGCTCCGGCAGCGGAGATAGATGGACCGCTGTTCCCGCGCATCGAGCACCCGTATCCCTGCGCGGGCTGCGCCGCGTTCCACGACGACGAGTCCGGTTTCTGTCCCCAGTGCTCGCGGCGACTAGTGCCGCCGCATACGGCCGCGGCGCTGGCGCGCGCGCAGCGAAAGCTCTACCTCGGCCTCCTCACGCTGATCATGAGCGTCTTCGAAACGGGTGATAAAGCGATCATCGTCATCTTTGCCCTGTCGACAACAATCGTCGTGCTGTTTTGGTTCATGACGAAGGCCGTGGCGACGGGGGACCCGGTCTGGATCTCAGCGTTCGTGCTCGTCGTCGTCGCAGCCATTTGCTGCGGTCCGGTCATGCGTCACATGATCCGCGACATCGAGGCCGTCGATGCGATCTCCGGTGAGTTCGAGGCCGCATCAAAGAAGCTGCTCGCGGACCGCGACGAGGAGCAGCGCGGGCCCGCGTCGTTCGCGCCCCCTGCCCCACCTCGCCAGCCAGGCCGAGAACTACGCGACATCTATGTCAGGGCGCGCGAGCGCCGAGATCTCTTTGCGGTGGAAATCCTCGAGGCGACCGCGCGCGCCGGCAAGCAAGCGACGGAGCCCTCGCGAGAGATCCGCGGTCCGAACGTCAAGCATCTATCCCGTGCCCGAGAGAAGATCGTGCTCGATTACGGCGGCGATGCGAGCCAGCTCCGCGATGTCCTACGCGGATCGGTCGTGTGCGAGACGGTGGACGAAATTGACGCCGTCGTCGACGCGTTACGCGGCGCGAAGGACATTGAGATCATTCAGATCAAGAATCGGTTCCGATGACTATACACGCCAGCCAGTACTCGGCGCCGGGTCCTCGCTATAGAGAAAGATAGTGTGTATGGTGTGTACCGAAAAGGGGGGCGCGCCTCGGCCTCGCCCTAGTCCGCCGCGCGTCGGTACGCGGTGTGGAAGCTCCACGCCATCGCGCAGACACGGCCACAGGGGCATCGCCTCGACTGCGTGCCAAGGTTCGGCGAAGGCAGTGGGATGAAGGGGGCGGGCGAGCCTTTTCCGGGGGGTCTCTGGCGGACCCGTTCCCCCTCCGCCGCCCGCCCATGCACCGCCCATGCCCATGCCCATGCCCATGCACCGATCAAAACGGGTTTTGCCCGCGTAGCGCTTCCCCGATGCGAGCCGTGCAGGGCGTGGGCCGCCGGTGACGACCGAACCAGAGACGCACGACTTTACAACCAGACGCCCGCGTGGCGTGAACACGTCGGGCAGCCCATGGCGCCGGTCCCCTACCGCGCGCTGCTCGAGCCCGGCGCGCTCCTGCCGCCGCAGACGGCCTCGCGGCTCGCGCCGCCGCCGACGTGCGTGGCCCTCGCCGCGGACGGCGAGAGAGCGGCCGTCGGCGTCGGGTCCGTCCTCCACGTGCTGGATCTCCTCGATGGGGAGCGGAGCGCAACATACGCGCCGGAACTGTGGAGGAGGGACGTCCGCGCGCGCCTCCACTGCGTCGCGTTCGATGATGAAGGCGAGCTTATTGCGGCGGGCGACGCGGAGGGGCGGTGCCACGTTTTCCGCGTCAATGGTATTGTGTTATATGTCCTCCGCCACGTGCGGCCGGAGCGCCTCCTCAACAAAACATCGGACGAGCTGGACCTGATGGAGTTGAGCGTGAGCGGGCTGGCCTTCGCCCAGAACCACCTGGCGACGTGCGGCAGGGACGGCGGCCTGAGCCTGTGGAGGCTGGACGACGGGACGCGATGTGCAGAACTGTACGCGGAGCTCCTGGACGACCCCGACGACGACGGCCGGAGCGCCGCATGCAAGGCCCGGGACCGCCGCGTCCTGGGCTGGCTCTCGCCGGGGCTGCGCCGCATGCTGACGCCCGCGCCGGCGCCGCCTGGGTACCTCTGCGCGTGCTTCTCACCATGTTCGGCCTCGCTCGTGGCGGGCGGCGAGCGCGACGAGCTGCACGTCTGGACCTCCCACGGGGGGGAGTGGGAAGGGGTGGACCCGGCGCCGAGCCAAGTGTTGAAGGGCCACGACCAGTGGGTCGTGGCCCTGGCCTGGAGCGGGGCGACCCTGGTCAGTCTGGACGCGGCCGGCGTGTTGCTGGCGTGGCGCGACTTCGAGCAGGTCAAGAAATTACGCCCCCACGCCTGTGGCGCGGGCGTCGCCCTGCGCGGGCCCTGGCTGGTCACCTGCGGCGACGCGAATATTCGCGTGTGGGACCTGGAGAGCTTCGCGTGCCGGCACACTATTCACGTCCACGAGCTCCGGGCGCTGGGCATGGGCGTCGCGTTCGAAAATGAAGGCGAGGGCTTCCGCGTGGCGACGTTCGGCGGCGACCGCCGGACGCTCGTCTGGAAAATCGAGGAAGCCACGCTCTGCGGGGAGGGCTCGGTCGCGGGCCTGCCCGGGCACGCCTGGCGCGAGGACCCCGAGACCCGGGTCGACGCGGCGTGCTTCACGGGGGACTCCCTCGTGACCTGCGACCGGGCCCGGTTCCAGCTCCGGACGTACGACTTGAATGGAAACCCCAAAACGACGGCGACGCACGACCGCGCCGGGGGCCTGCGGCCGCCGGCCCGCTTCGCCCACCTGGAGCCGGGGGGGGGCGACGGCTTGGTGACGATGTCCGAGGAGGGCCGGTGCAGCACCTGGCGGCTGGACGACGACATGACGCCGACGCGGTCCTGGGCCTACCACGGCGACCTGCGGCCGCGGGGCGTCTGCGCGACGTGGGCGGGCGGCCCCGTCTGCTCGTGCGACGTCGCCGGCACCCTGCTGGTCGTGGACCCGGGGACGGGCGGCCTGGTCACGTCCTTCGACGGGTTCGAGGCGAGCGACGGGGGCTGGGCGTTCGCGGACCTGGGCCGGGACGGCGCCGCGCGGAGCTGGTGCCTCGTCAGCTTTCGGGGCACGCGCCTCGTGGCCTTCGACCCGCACCAGAACGAGGCGCACGACCTGATCGACCTCCCGGGCCACTGCGGGACGGTGCTCCACGTCGCGGCGGACGGCGTGCCGTCCGAGGCCTTCGCGGACGACCGGCACCTGCGGATCGTCGCGCTGGGCAGCGGCGGCGTCGCCTTCGCGTGGGCGCCCACGGCCGAGGTCGGGGATGCGAAGTGCCGGGGGGGGCTGGTCGAGCTCGCGCTCCCGCCGGGCGCCCATGAACGAACCGTCGCGGACCACTCGGGCCGCGCCGCCGACCAGGCGGTGGCACGGGTCATCGACGCGGTGAAGGAGCGGCGGCAGGGCGTCCACCGGGCCCACGTGCGGCGCGCCGCGCGGGCGGACGCGACGGCGCGGGTCCGGCAGCGGGTCGCGCTCGTCGGCGTGGCGACCTTCATCAAGGACGGGCGCCACTGCGTGCTCGGCTGGTCGAAGCATCGGGTCGGCCTGTGGCGGGACGACGCGCGGACGCGGGAGGGCGAACATTCGCAGCGCCTCAAGTACCGCCTCGCCCTGGTCGTGGACTTTGACCGCACGACGCGGGTCCACCGCGCGCACGTGCGTCACAACGACCTCTACGTCGTGACGCGGCGGGGCTGGCTGCACCGCATCGACGTGGGAGAGGTCCTGGACGAGAGCGTTCCGGGGGACGCAACCGTCCAACGCGCGCGCCGGTCGTCGAAGGTCATACGAGGGCGCCTGTCCACGCGTATCGCGTGGGAGGAGCCGGAGTCCTCGGCCGACGAAGACCACGAGGCGTCCCCGGCCAAGGTCAACAGCAACCTGAGTTCGCTGATGAAGTTCTCGGAGCGGCGCCGCGAGACGCGCCAGGCCGATTTTGCCAGCATCGCCCGGGCACGGGCCACGCGGCGCTCCATCAAGCCCGGGCGGCCCTCCATGCTGCGGCGCGGCGTGCAGCAGGGGCGCCTGGCCGGGGCGAACGCGCCCGTGGCGCGCGCCGGGGCCCAGGCCGCGCCGCGCGCGCGCCGCGAGTCCGCCGTCATCCGCGCGGGCCGCCTCGCGGACGAGGCCCTCGCCCCCGCGCTCGAGGAGATCGGCGAGGGGGACGAGGAGGAATAATCACACTGTTGTGCTCTAGGCTTCGCCGGGGCCTGCCCGGGGCTTTCCAAGTCAGCACTTGAGTCAGCGTGAACACCACTGGTGATACGCCGGGCGCCGCCGGGTTTCTACGAGCGGGCGAGACTTAACCTAGAGCGCCCCCGGCGCGAGGGACAGCTCCCCGACCCAGGAGGCGCCGCCGGCCAGGGTCTGCGCGTCGAAGGCGGCGCTCTCGACGCAGAGGAAGGTGTCGAAGCCCATGCCCTCGTCGCCGTAGGGGCTCCACACCACCGTGTCCGTCCAGCCCGCGCCGTTGTCGATCTTCAGCGACTTGCCCTTGCCCGAGTCCTTGAGCGTGCAGTCGTTGACGCCCCTGTAGACGCGGTCGTACTCCTCCGCCACAATAAGGGCCTCCCGGGCCTCGGTCTCGTCGGCGGGCGGGTCCTTCATCTTGTTCAGGAAGGTCTTGCCCGCGAAGGAGCCCGCCACCTCGATGTTCTTGAGCGAGCTTACGTCGAAGTACGAGTGGAGCGCGGCCTGGAAGTCCCAGGCCGTGTCGCCCGTGTTCGTCACGACCATCTTCGTGTCTAGTGACGCGCCCGTGAGGCTGACGGTGAAGTCCACGTTGAAATCATGGTCCCACATGGCCCTGCTGTAGTCCGACGGCGCCAGGCGGAAGGTGGCGCTCGAGCCGGTGGTCGACACGACATCCCAGTCCACGTTCCTGGCGAAGCCGTGCTGCTGGATGGCGCCCGGGCCGAACTGGGGGAAGCAGTGGCTCAGGCCG
>Ga0302122_10002313_pt1 | contig 11919 bp, 10 predicted proteins | sample CB21_SCM_MG_FD_203115 | JGI IMG/M metagenome (GOLD analysis project Ga0302122, IMG submission 203115) | Marine microbial communities from Western Arctic Ocean, Canada - CB21_SCM | ecosystem: Environmental > Aquatic > Marine > Oceanic | place: Canada: Western Arctic Ocean | collected 2017-09-28
GCCGGCGCAGGCTGGCTACCGAGGCATGAGACCGAGGCATGACCGAGGCATACTCCCGATTGCGGGGAAGCCATTGTAAGCGCGCACAAGCATTTTTACACAGCATCCAATTAAGTTATTCAAATCTCAGCAAATAATAACAAAATCTGCTTCCGAGCCTTCCCCACGAGGGGAACGCCACGCGCCAACATTTTTACAAACTCTATCAGTCAGTCAGTCAGTTGTTCGAATCGTAGCAAAAAATCGGGAACATGTGCTTATTAGATCATTGCTTCAAGCAAAAATGCGATGACAAAGCAGAGCGTAACATTACTGAAATCAAACACCTTTGTGCATGTGCATAGCCACGCGCATGGGTAAGGCGCGCGGCGCAGCGTTCGCTTTATTCTTTGCCGACTATTGTTTTGTCCCTCGTCGCTCCGATGCAGGTTGTACTCCATGGGGTGACTCTGAGCTCCGCCCTCCGCCCAGCTAATGGAAGCTGCAACTAAACACAGTCGCGGCTTGAAAACGTGTGGGGACCTCCCACTGCGGCCCCGCCGCATTGAAAAACGGATTGCCTCGCAGTCTTGAATTTCATAAGCTGTCCACCTATTGCTTCACCTCTGTACAAATCTGTGCGAGCATTGGATTACAATCCGCTTGCGCGGCACAGCCCCTGATCACTTTGAAATGATTTCAATTTCTTCAACGCGGCACTTCATGTAAAGATTGATAGTAGCCTCGCCAAGGCTGGAGCCGAGCCACCCGCAATTACGAACTTTACTTTGTGCAACAATGGGCAGAGCGCTCCAGCCCCTCGCACCACCAATCTTCCGCTTCCCAATTGGAGCAATTTTCCAAAGGACTCGCGTGCTCAATCCGTGTAACTGCATACCAGTGCAAGGAATACCAGCCAAGATTTTCCCGTTATGTTGGAAGTGGTTACAAAGCTTGTGCCATTCCTTCTCTGGAGGCGATGGCAAATTGTTGATGTTATTTGGGAAGTGATCTTTGCTGACAACATCTGGAAACCAGTATGGCATCTCCAGGCTTTGGAATGTCCACTTCGATGGCGCTTGCGCCTGCGCATCATGCTCAACTTCTACAACAACTTCTTCTGCTTCTTCATATTCTTCTTCCATATATTCTTCTAAGAGCTCCTCTAAGGCCGCTGGCTGTCGCCTGACCGGGAAGTGTGGCTTGGGAATGGGTTTGCAATCATACACATATATAGGACCACTGCGTGTCACTTTGAGTTCTGTGCAATGAATGCCAGCTTTGTGCATCAAGTAAGCTCCCTTTGCTTGAGAGCTGAGGCTCCACCCTACCAGGTGCCGTAAGACTTGGACTTCAAGCCGCTTCCAAACCAAAGCCTTCGCCATACCACCGCCTTCTGCCCTGGTACTCATTACTCTGAAGAGGCCAGCTTCTGTTGCAGTTTGAAGCCTTCTGCAATACTGCTCAAAGTAATCCTCCACATGCACCAGCTTGAAGCTGCATGCTTCCAAAAGCGTTTTGGCATACGGTAACAGAAAATCAAACTGCCTCTGCCAATTGCGAAACAGCTGCAGCACCTCCACCTCCAATCTGAAGCCTCTCACATCTTTACCAGAGTTTTTCAATTCCTCTGGCCAACGTTGAAAATCAGATGCCATCCTCGCAATGGTTTGCTCATCAATGCAAGTCTCGATGTACTTAGCGCTTGGCTCTTTGATGCTTTGCAGTGAATGTTTTAAGTTGCCCTGGTAGATGTCAAAAGCAGAGACCATGCTTTCGCAACGTTCCCTCGCACCTTTCACTTTAACGTGCACACCGCCAAAGCCCAAGCCCAACGTGCCCAACATAGGGTAATAGCAATAGTTGGCAGGTTGGCTTTCAAACGATGTCCTGAATGTGTGGCATTTCGCCAAGACAATGAAATCTGATTCTGTGTACATGTCCACAGCATAATGCACCAGCGACTTGCTCCTGCTTTCTCGTGATGCAGCTGCAGCACCTTTTATTTTCATTTCTGCCCACATAAGCATTAATTTGTCGTGAAATGTTTCCGCTTTCATCTTCATGCCAAACTTGCACACCCATAAACTGAAATCCCAACCTTGCGCTTTTACATTGCACAACGCTTCCTGGAGATGCCCAACATCAAGGGCAACTCCTTGGGACCTCGTCAATGTCTTCCACTTGTGCTCAGCATCTTCTTCATGTGGCTTCAACTTCGTCTTCTTGTTCCCGCAGTTGCTCACTTCATTACAAATTGCTTTAGCTAGATTGTACAATGCAAGTTGGTACTCCGAGTTCTCAGTGGGGTCAAGCTTGCCAAATTCATTTAATGTGGCGATCAAGAACCAAGGCTTGTCTGTGAGCCAAAGGCCTTCTACAAAATTCTTGGGGGTCGTTTCGCGGTTAAGCTTCCCCATCAATGGCCAAGTGGAATTGAATACCCACATGGAATATGGCATCACCAGAACACAGCACGTGTCTGCATCCCACTCTGCTTTCTCAAGGTCAATGTCAAGTTCTCGAAACTGAAAGACAGCAGTTTTGTAATCCACAAGCTTGCTCCGGTAGGCAACGCCTGACTCGTCCATTGCCCAAGTTGCATCGGGCGAACCGCGTGACGCAAAGCCTCGCGTTGCGATTCCAGGTTGTTCATGCGTGTTCCATCTGGATGTTTGTTGCCTTACTGGGTCCATCCTTGGATCGACTGGGTAGCGCGGCAATGGCGTCGGCAGCGTAGCTGGTGGCGTTGCTGTATCCACTGGCAAAACTGGCGCTGCTCTCGTCTTCTGCCGCACATTTCTCATATTTCTCAAAGCTGATTCTGCGCAGGAATCCTTTGCAACAATTTATCCGAATGCTTCACATACAAAGCAATGGTTTGGGTCCAAATGGATGAAGAAGTATTTCACATATGCAAATGGATTTTGAAGGAGCTGTAATATTAAACATCGTAAAGCACGACGCGGACGCACATACATACACACGACACAATACAGGGAAGGCTGAGCTTTTACCCGAATTTACAAGTCAAACATGTGTAAAGCAACATGAAGTATTAATTCACTTCAAAACGAAATCCTTGTTTCTGGTTGATGAATAAGATTCACGGCTTCACCTCGATTCCAAAATAGCGCAGGATATTGCATGATGCTGGACGCCTCCTAATAAAAAGCTTTTCTTCTCTACCAAAAAGAAATCAGAATTTTCTTTTCACCTTTTTTGAAATATAAACGACTTCCGTTCGATTCCAGCACAATGTAGGACACGGCAAGAGGTTGGACGCTTCCTAATACAGAGCTCCTCATTTCATTTAAAAAAGAAACACCTTTTTCATTTCAATAAATTGGTGGAAGATAAACGACTTCCCTTCGATCCCAGGGCCGAGCAAAATAAAATTTCCAGCATCACTAAAACTCTATGGGATCATTCTGGTATCGCTTTGGGATTGCTTCGGGATATCTTTGGGGTCGCTGTGGGAGGGATGATTTCGTAATTGATTTTGTTTTTTTCCAATAAACTTTGCTTAATCTCGCTAAACCCAGCTTAATCTCAACTCAAAACCTGATTGATTTTGATTGATTTTGATTGATTATTGATTGATTCCGGTTGGCTGCGTTTGATTGATTTTGATTGTTTTTTGATTGTTTTTTGATTGTTTTATGATTGTTTTTTGCCCCGGGGGAGTTCTCCAGAACTCGCCCGTTAATCTGGGTGCTTAATCTCAAAAAACACATGCTTAATCTGAGATTAAGGAATGCTTAATCTGACACTGATAAACATAACAAATCGATGTCTCTGTAAAGAATAATTTTTCCAATCATGTTGCCCGACATGTTTTTTTCTATTCGCGCGTACTACTAATAGCTGCTGGCTGGTTGTGCTGACTGGAGAAGCTGGTGGGCTGGCTGGCTGACAGGCTGCCTGGTGGGTTGGCTGCTTTACTGCCAAGGCACAATCGAGAGACAACAATTGGACATGCTTAACAAGTACGAAAACTTGATTGAGTTCTCATAGGATTTTATACAGCCCCACCAGCACATTATTTTTTCTATTAGGATCCAGGATGGGATCCCAAGGGACAGCCAAAGCGACTAAAATTTAAACTGTCTGACGGGTAGCCTGCCCTGGAACCACGCCATTCATGAAAAATGCGGCCCGCGCCCACAGCCGCGCGGTGCATTGTTTTGCTTGCGCTCGACATCGCCGCCCGAAAAGTGAGACCTTCTGTTCTTCCGTTGTCAGCATCAACTTTTCGCTTCGCGCATGTTACGCGTGGCTTCACATTAATATATATATATATATATATATAAATATAATTCGAATTCACCCGCAGCCTCCGATATACTTGTACCTTATCATATGTCGTTTTTAAATTTCGGGGCGATGCTGTTTTTGTTGTCTCTGCTTTCAAGATACCCCTGCCACATGCATCGCCATTGAATATGCTTCCCCTTAAAGCATCCATATTCAAAGGCATGCGGTCTACATTCTCGAAATGGAATTACAACTTCAGCAATTGCGACGCTTACTCACAACGACGAAGCATACATGCACATAGATTTCGTGATGTGGATATCCATTGTATGTTATTACATTTGATAAAACTTAACAATACGCATGCACATCTCTCGCCAAAGGTTCACTACGCAATGGGCTTCTTCAATCAACGTCGTTGGATGCATGAGCTTTCTTAGGATATTTACCATGGATGTAAGACTTGACTACATCCTTGCAGTGGGACTTAGTGATGTGGCCGGCTTGAATCGCTTTAACTCGAGCATCATGATACCATTCATCGCGAAGTGGCCTTTCAAATTCTTCCTTGCCGTTCTCAGCTTGCCACTTTTGTACAAGCTTTCTCATAAAGGCGTGGGCGGCATCGGAAACGGTGAGTCGCTTCGGGTCGGTGTCGAGCTTCTTCTCTGTATATTCATCATGGACCTTTCCCTTTGTCTTATTCTTATTATGATTCTTTTTCTTTTCGTCCGGGAACTTCTCTTCGTCTTCTTCAAGAGCCAACTTGTTTTCACCCGCCGCTCCAACATCCTTGCTTCCCTTTGCAACCTCAGAAATGTTCTGGTCACACAAGGCGTGAATTGCCGACGCATCCCCGTCGACAGACGCGCAAAGTGGAGCGAGCTGATGGCGAGAGTTCCTGACGCCAAAGATATCGCCAGATTCCCACCACTCCAATTCGAGGTCCTCATCATCTTCATCATCGTCTTCATCTTCAATATTCTTTTCTGCAGCTGAGATTATTTCTTCCAATGCAGAGGCCAAGTCGATCTGCGCCGATTCATCAACCAACTCAACATTGCCGCTTGCATAATTTTCGACTTCTTTATCAGACGGCCAGGCAACAGTGGCGCCCAAGACTTCATCGACGAGATGCCTGGCCAAGCGAACATCATCTTCTGGATCCCTCATGCAATATGTCTTCGTTTGCTGGGCCTTGCTGTGTGCATCTACGATCATCATTACATCTTTAAGCTTCTCTTGAGACTCCGTCATTTTCATCAAAGTCTTATGGAAGAACTTCCGCATGATGTTTACCCGAAGCTTGGTCTTGTCTGCTGGCCAATTCCTCGCGCAAAATGATGACAAAGCTTTGCGTATGGAAACAATCGGCGTTCTTTTATCGACCGGAACCAGAAATGTATCGCAATCATTTGGCCTTGGAAGATCCATATAGCATCGGAAACATGCGTGGAGACCAGGCGAAACGTACTTTGCCAAATCCCCATATGTCATAGAGGTCTTGTGTTCCGAGCAAACAATGAAGTCATTGCCTTTGTCCATCATGTCTTTGACGTGGTCATAAAGTGCTATTTCCCATTCCATACTCCTGCCACCAAATGTGTCCAGGTATATGCCAGCAGCAATTATAGAATTTGCTTCCATTTGGGCTCCCGCCGTCAGCGAGGGCTTGTCCGCAAATTCATTTGATAGGATCCTCATTCTGATGTAGCCATCCTTCAAACACTTTTGCATATCTTTCACGGCAGGGAGGTTCTTAATGGCGTCGTTGTCGCGGTGAAACTTCAACCTGCTCCTCCTTTCCCTCTCTTCCGCACATCTTTTCCTCACACCACGTTTCAAGTCCATTTTGATTTCGTTCAAGACATTGATATATTGTCGCCATGGACCAGGTTCACAAGCCATTTCCTTCTTTGTGATCTGGCGGATGTGGAAGTCGCAATACATACACAAGTCATCTATTGTTTTCAACGTCCATGAATATCTTGGGGAGAAGAGGGCCATTTGCAAGAACTTGGTGATCTCATTCGCGACGTACAGGGCAACCATGGTCCGAGCCTCGACGACTTCCGCTCGCATTTGTGCGGCCTCCTTCCCTTCGATCTCCAATGCGCCAAGGACCCTTCCCACGCACGTTAAAATAACTTTTACGTTCTTGGTCTTTTTGTCGCAGGCATTAACCAAGAAGTCTTTGAATGCAGGGAGCTCCACTTTGTCTTTATTGAAAAGTTTTGGCCACTCTGCGTTACCTTTCGCCTTTGGAATTTCATACTTCAAATACTTTGCTTTGATTCGGACAACAGGGAGATCCCGGCACCACTGGCTTGGGTCTTTGCTAATAATTGAATGCATATGCGCCAGCATTTCATCATTGGTCAAGTCATTGGCATTTGTCATCGAAGGTTGCTTCGCCAAGGGGTGATTTGTCGGAACCATTGCCAATGCACTTACCGCTTGTGCTTCACTCCTGAGTGGCAACAGCTCGGGGCCCACGTTAGGCTCGTCATTGGGCTCGCTGGAATCTTTTGTTTCTTCGTGAGACGCAGAGCTGGCAACGGCAACTTCAGCGTTTTGCTTCGACTTCTTCCGCTTGCTTCCACCATCTGCTTCTTTGCCCTGCTTCCTCTTGTCCCTTTGCTGACCCATAAGAACCTTTATATACCCCTTATGTATGGACCTAAATCGCGAGACACCAAACAAAGATTTTCGGAAGCTCTTTGAAAGATTTCTGAAGCCCTCTGGAATGTTTCATTGGTAATCTATTTGAATGCGAAGAAGCCACCCCTGGAATTCGAGAGCATCGTTGCAGAAACAATTTTCAAGGATTATAATGTTTTACAATTGTTTTAACTTGCGACGCATTGCGTCCCTTATGTTTTATCACGGCAAGTGGTGGCAAATGATATACTTGACAACGATTTCCCCTGGCACGCCCACCGCAGGGGGCAACCCTGCGCGCACAAGCATCCCTCCCCCCCGCGCCCAACCAAACAATCCGCCAGAACCTCTACAGCGCAGAAGTTGTTTGGGGCATAACCTCCACACCCATTCTGTGAAAGTACGTCCCGCTAATGCTTTTGTGCTTGAGTCCGTGCGTGTTCCTCATGTGGACCAGAAGCTTGCCCCAGCATTTACCTTCGACAGCGCATCCTTCGTAGTAGCAGCGCATGCCCTGAGTTATATCATCGCCTTCCTTGTAAGGCGGCTGGGGCACTGGAGCAACAACTGAATCATCTGGCTGTACTGGCTCTGCTGGCGCTGGCTCCACTCCAATGGGGTTTGCTCCCACAGGCTCCATGCGAGCAGGTTCAGCGTCTTGTGCAGAGGCCATGGTGTGTTGTAGCAAGAAGAACTTAGTTTAGGAGGCGCTGCGAAAGTTCGTCGTTGTTTCTACACGAGCCAGAAATGAAAACTCACACAATATTTATGTCACAAAGGATGCATCCTGCGAGTTATCTCTTTGGGTTTGGTTGCTATCATCAACATAAAACCTTGCCAAGGACATGCTGTTGGTTAGGGTACGCTGCGAATGAAATTTGCAATAACAATAAGCTTCCTCGTGAAACAACCTAGAGGTTATTTTCTGTTCATTAAATCTTAAGAAGATGAACGACTCCCCTTCGATTCCACGGCCGGGCGGGAAGGAAATCGAGCGCCAAACCCAGCCCCCCAGAAGTACATCCTAGCCTCCCAGAAATACTTTCCAGCGCGCCAGAAATACACTCCAGCCCTTTTAGAGAAACATTTATTTTATTAAGCGAAACCTTAAGAATTATGCACCAGCCCCCAAAAGTATTCCAAGAGGGGGACAAGCGTCCCAGGGACCCAGGGAACCAAAGGAACCAGGGAACCAAGGGATCCAACGGACCCAGAAGCGCGAAAGAACCCGCCCTATGTTTTTCCAATCATGCCTTGCTGGGCTTGTTCTTCTGCTGCTGCCATGATGAGGGAGCGTTGCTGGGATACAAAGGAAATGCAATTGCAGCTTTGTGTGAATGATGTTGCGACAAAGATGATTCGCTGGATTACTTTCTGCCAAAATCAATATAGGCATATAAATGTATAGCACATATTTGTATATGTATTAATATCGCGCTCGATACACACGTTTTCCTTTGCAAAGCTTAACCCCAAACTACATGGCGAAATGCACGTGCACCAAATCTGCGCATGATGACGTGACAAGAACACGCACATGTTCTATTGCAAAGAAAACAAATCATTTGTGCAAGTGATTGCAGCTGCTGGCAGGGGGAATAAGCCTTCTCTCAATGCTTGATTGCTGTACGTCAAGCGAACCCCAAGAGAACAATGACCCAAAGGCAATTAAGGCGCATCACATTGGATGACAACCCCATTGTTTATGCTAAACTTAATCATAAAGGAATTCAGGCAGGCAATTGTTTATTCCTGACCCGCGGTCGACATCAACAGCCTCATCAAGATGATTGCATCCGGCTCCAGCTTTCTCGATCATTCATTTCCAATTCAATACAGAAGTCATGTGAAACAATTCACACATCCCAACATTTGGCCAGCATGGCCAGTCCTTCGCAAATCCATCTGGATATACGTTGCCACAGATTGTCAGAATTGGCTTGCGGAGAGATGCATTCCGTGGGTCAGCATACATTCCGTCGGCATACAGCACATGGAGCGACAATCCGAATTCACAACGCTTAGATTCATATTCACTCGCGCCAGAAATTGAATAGTGGAGCTGAAAAGACATAGAATTGTCGGGCTCGGCCCAGAAAGTTGCAGGTCGCAAGTTAAGATCGGTGCAATAACCTTCTTCTTCAGGTTCCATGAGAACATTCTTTGCCAATAAGCACATCCGTCCATCCGATGCTCGCCAGAGGTGACATGTTTTAAGGAATATGTTGCCAAGCTGGGACCCTTCGTCATTGTCGTCAGACCCTGCGTCATTGTCGTCATCACGGCCAAGCTCGCGCACCTGCCAGCCAAGACGCTCCTCCGTGCCGACAGCATCCTTGAAATGCAACGCCAACGACACAAGCTGTCCATCTCGGATTGCTTCAATCATCAAGAATGTATCTGCTAACCACTCTTCGTATTTGGGCTCATCGAATAGATTGTCTCGCTGGCGCTGCTGGCTGATGACGTGCGACCGATAATATTGAAAAAAATTCTGGATTGGGAGCTTTGCAATAAACGGCCAGCGAAGCGCACACGCATTTTCCCAGAATGCATCATTGCGCAGAGCTTGTTTCCACTCCAGGCACACGGCGGCAACGGAGCCAAACTCTTTGACTTCAGTAAAATCATTTAGAAAGGACGCCAGCACTGTTGACAGCGCGCACGCAACAAGTTCCTTGAACACTTTGGGATCACTTCGGAATTGCTTGGCCACCAATGTTGCTGAGATGCCATCAATTGCAGCTTGCTCCTCAGCCTCAGCCACCGAGCCGCCAATGTCGGGCTTGCTTGAATCTGTTGCTTCTTTGTTAGACGCAGAACCGCCAATTGCACCTTCAGCGTTTACCTTCGCCTTCTTCTGCTCTCTTCCGCTCTTTGCTTCTTTGTCCAGCTTCCTCTTCTCCGTTTGCTGATCCATAAAAACCTTCACACCCATTGTGTCAACGTGCGTCGCGAAACACCAAACAATGCTTTTTGGAGGCTCTCTGAAAGCTCCCGGGACTTTTATGGAATGTTTGTTTGGTAAGCTCTCTGGACGCCGGGGTGGTCATGGGAAATTCAAGGGCGTCGTTTAAGAAACAAATGTTAACGATAATAATGTTTTGCAATATTCGAACTCGCGACCCCTTGTTTCGTTAAAGTTTTACAATGGTAATTGTTTCTAGATGGTATACATGACAACGAATTCCCGTGGCATACCACCGCGGAGGCACCCTGCACGCACAACCTCACAGGCCCCATCACACATTCCACCAGAACCTCTACAGCGTAAACGGTATATGTGGTATAACGTTCGTAGCCTTTTCATCGCCTTCGTCATAGCGTGGCTGGGGCACTGGGGCAGCACCTGCGCCCCCTGGCTGTACAACCCCCTCTTGCTGTGGCTGTGGTGTCTCTGTCTCTGCTGGCGCTGGCTCCGCCTCAAAGGAATTTGCATTCACAGGCTCCATACGACCAGGCCCAGCATCTTGTCCGGAGGCCATTGTTTCTTAGGACGAAGAAATTTGTTGAAAAGGTACGCCGGAAGTTCGATGCTGTTTTCACACGAGCCAAAAGAGAAAACAATCAATTGAAATGAATATATAAATAGATATGCACATGTTAGCTGTGACGCATGCGCGAGCGCGCAAATGAAAATACATTGAAGAGTGCGTTAATGGCGGGCATGATTCCGTGGGGTTAAGCAATGCTTCGCTACGCAAACTTACTGATCAACACAAATTTATTCACGAACCAAGCAAGCAAAGGAATGGAACCCGCGCATTGTCCCTTGGGGTTTGGCTGCTGGCATCACCGAAAGACCTAGCAAGAGCTCGCTGCTTACACAACGCCAATTCCTGCCAATGCGAAGAACCACATACCAGCTTGATGCAATCCAGTTTACAGCATTCCCAGCGGATCGGACACCTGAGATGTAATTAAGCTGGACACCACGCACGCCACCGTTCTACCAGACAGGTCGGCCAGGATTATTACCAGGTATCACTGCAGCCGGGGACGCAGTGGTGCGTCTCGCAATGGATACCAACCTGAATGTCGCCATGGACGTGACCATGAACATCGCCAGGAGTACCATCACTCACACCGCCGCGTGGTCGCCATCGCCATGGACACCACCATGTACATTCCCATGGACAACAACATGGTTACCACCATATGCGCCGCCATGGATACACCAGCATGAACACAACCATGCAGACCACCATGGACGCCACCATGGGCGCCGCCATTGACGCCACCAGGGACACCGCCATGAACGCCGCCATGGACATTACCATGGACGCCGCCATGGACACCAGCACAGACGCAGCAATGGACACCACCATTGCTATGGCCTTGGACGCTATCATTGACACAGAATTAAAACTGGTGTGGACGCGGCCATGGCCGCCGTTGTGGAAACGACAATGAATGAATTTCTAATTGACAGCAATGGCACCGCCCCGAAAACATAACTGGACTACCGATTATTGCAACTCCGGTGCGACATTGGAAATCTGATTGCTCCAGAGAACCTTAAGTGTAACAAAGATGGACACCAGGCACACCGCCACCGCATCAACATGTGAAACCACAGGAAAGATCACCAGGAAATGGAAATGCTACTTGCCATGGCAACTGCCATGGTCTCCACCGCTGACGCGCCGGTGGACATCGCAATGGATATCAAACTGGACGTCGCCATAGCAAATCCATGAACATTGCCAGAGATACCATCACTCACTCCGGCGCGTGGCCACCACCATTCATCGGCGCCACCATGGACAATACCGCGGACGCCATTATGGACACCACAATGGAAACATGCACGCCAGCATCGACGCCAGCGCGAATACCACCATTGGAATACCATGGACAATGCCATGAAAGCCACCATGGACACAGCCATGGACACCAGCATAATTACATCCATGGACACGACCATGGCTGTCGCCGTGGACAATGCCATGGACGCTAACATGGACACAGAAATAACAGACAAGTCACTGGAGGGTTACATGAGTTTTAAAATATGGATTT
>Ga0302122_10002315_pt1 | contig 11905 bp, 9 predicted proteins | sample CB21_SCM_MG_FD_203115 | JGI IMG/M metagenome (GOLD analysis project Ga0302122, IMG submission 203115) | Marine microbial communities from Western Arctic Ocean, Canada - CB21_SCM | ecosystem: Environmental > Aquatic > Marine > Oceanic | place: Canada: Western Arctic Ocean | collected 2017-09-28
TTCCCAAGAAAGGTCTGTAAATTCAGAACCTAGATAAGCTAAACGAAGACGCACCGGGCGTCTACATCATGCATTACAGGGACAAGATTTAAAAGGTAGGTAAGTCTAGTGTCTTCCTTATGAGGCGCCTTATCGGATACAAGCGTTTTGATTCGGATAGACTGGCGCACCCGATCAGTGGCATCGACAGAACCTCTTAAAGACAAAGAGCAGTCATAAACAAATGTGACCTTCCCAAGCTTAATGTACTAGCTCTTCAGGCGCAGCTAGGATCAGTGGACTTCAAAGAACTTGGTGTAGCTACAAGAACAATTAGTTTTGACCCGCACGAACTTGAGAAACAACTAATAGAGTTGGCAAAAATAGAAGGGCGCCCTATGGACTTTGGGTCTTAGAGTTTTACGATATGAGTTATTTTGATCACAGACCCCGTTATCGTCCAAGGAAAAGGCAGAACTGCTTGTGAAGTGATGGTTTGGTATTGGGGAGATTCTGAATCCTGTAGAAGGGTGAATTCTGGAGTAACGACGACGCCATGAGTCAACCCATCACAGGATTCCACAAAGATCAACTCGACGATAGGGTGGCAGAATTGGCGTGTGGTCATTTTCAACACGTTAGGCACAACCCAACTTGGCAAAATCGGCCCTGGGTGGAATCATCCGATGGACGGGACAGTATGTTGGACCGTAATCTAGTTTGTAAAAAGTGTATTTAGGGAGCGCCGTCTGATGTACCAGCATAGTCACCTGGGAAATATGGTATGCCACCTAGCAAAACGTCCCAGCCAGCACATCCCCTCTTTTATGCGCGCGCGGCACCGGGGGTGTTTTTTGGTCCCCGCCCCCTCGATCTGGGACCTGGCGGCCAGTACCCGCGGCCAAAATGTAAATGATTCCCTTGAGTGAACGTGATGCATCCTGTGCTAAGCCAGGTTGTCTATCACCATTAGAAAGTAGGAGCAGTAGGATCAACGATCTTATGCACCATCGCCTTAGAGATACCAGCAGTCTTGCCAACGGTATCCGTTTAATGGAATATTATAAGTCGCTTATGGAGTAGAAATGAGTCGGTAATAGGGATGATTGATAGGCTCCAGTCCAATCGCTTTGGAGCTGGAAGCACCTGGTTTAAATACTGGCGATTATGCGAACTAAGTTCATTTCCCAAACACTACGATAGCAACACCCACCGTATTTCCAGACAACTCCCACCAATTATTGCCACATTGTTGCCACTATTTCTTACGTAGTACAGACAGTGATCAGGCATGGTGGGATATCGGGACATTAGTAAGCGGGTGAAAAGGGCCATCAATACCTGCTCACCCAACGTTGCTGTGACCCGGGCATGACAATTGTTCAAGCATCAGGTGAACGGGTAGGGGAAGTGTAGCTACCAGGGGCAGGACTGTCTGTGATGATCCGTGCTAGAGACAGCATCGAAAACCGTCTAGCGTGATGCGAACCTTGTGAATTCTCACGAGTACTGCCTTGATCACGCCAGTTTTGCCTTGATCTGCCTGTCCTCGGGAGGTAAACACGGGGAAGCGAGGGGATTTGGGGCCGTTGTTTCGTTTCTGACGGGCTGAGAGCCTTAATGAACATCCTATAACCACTCCCCCATAGCCTCAACAACTTCCACTAACGTCGTCAAAGGTTGTCTATCTACTCCGATTTAGTACAAATTTGTCCTATTCCTGTACCAATCCACCTCCAACTCCACTACCAGTATCTCTCGCTGGATGCGATGCATCCGACCTAAAGGTATACCCGAATAACACTCAAGAGATTCGCTGTGCTGTACAGGATGACCTGGAGGTTGAGTACGAGACAGCCAAGCAAGTACTAATAGCAACGCTGAACGGAGCGGCCACTCAACTTGAGCTGACCAATATCATCACTAGAGCTGGGTCTGATCCTGAGTTGCTCAAGCTGTGCGATAAGTTGCGAGCGGTCATGACTGATGCCAGAGCAGCTTGTAAAGCGATACTTGGTAATGCCCGGGTATCCAAGATGGGAGTTGTTAATGTCCTTGGCAAAGCGATCAGTGGCAACGCGAAACCGCTCCAAGTAATCGCTCATTTTCTCCAGGGATACGACGCATTAGTTCTGAGAGCAGCCGTGGAGGGCAGCAATGCAGTGTTAAGCCTGAAGCATGATGGTTGGACACAAGATGTAGAGCCTGATTTGGATGAGATACAGGCAAAAGTTAAGCATCAAACTGGGATTATTTTGCCATTTAAAGTGAAGTCATTTTGGGCCTGATAGCAATCAAAGAATGCAAATTATTGAGGTGCTATTTAGCCTTTGTGAGTAGCGTTTAGCCCACTTATTTGAACGCCGAAAAGTAACTTAACCCCTTCCTACTTGTCTCTGGTGTTCCTATGCTCTCCCTGGGGTTCCTCCTCCCCGTCTCTGGATGCTCAGCCTGTTTGGTGGGTTGTAGATGTCGCCCTTGTTTGTCTCTACACGAGCAGCGCGCGATACGACGTCAAAGCAGTTTTCCATACCATACGAAAGCAGGTGTAGCTATTTCAGCAATGCAACGCGGTTTATTGCCAATTTCACAATACGCACTCCGCTTTTATGAGCAAGCTGCCTCTCACGATTACGAGGGGGCAACATTAGTTTCAGGAGAGCGCAAACGTCTTCAAGAATAGCTCGGAGACCCCAATGTGTCCATACTGGTGCTTAGGAACCACGGCATTGTCACGTTAGGTGCTAGCGTAGCCGATACATTTTAAAAAATGTATTTCCTTGATCACGCGTGCACTGTGCAAATAGCATTATGTAATTCAGGGAAAGTTGTTAATCGAGCCTCCGGCTGAGATATGTGAACTAACTGCTAGGCAATTTTTGGGTTCTGAAGAAGAAGACATGGACAAGAAATTAGCATTGGAATGGTCAGCACTAAAAAGACTTGTGGTAGACGAAACGATGGACTAGACGAAGCACGCCTCCCTTTTTGGCAATCAACTTTTACACGAGATCTTTAATCAAATTTGATTACCACCTTACCCACATGCGAACCTTGTTCTAGATAGACAAGTGCTTCCCTCAATTTAGCGAATGGAAATATCCGGTCAATAACCGGTGTCCTACTATGCAACGTGATTGCTCGCAACAATTGCTCCATCATTGTTCGTGAGCCAACAGCGATTGTCGAAATACAAATTTGACGCTCCGAAATATTTAGCTTACTGAAGCTTCCAGATAGATCACCGACAACGGCAATATTCCCTCGTTCAGCCGTTGCTCGGATCGAGCGCTCCATAGTACTATCGCCGACTACCTCGAGGACATGATCTACCCCAGTATCACCGGTCGCAATACGAATTTTCTGATCCCAATCCAGAGTTGTCTTGTAATTGACGGTGACTGAGGCTCCCATATCGCGCAACCTTTCTAACTTTTCATCGTCACTTGAGATGGCCAGTACGCGCGCCCCACTCATGAGTGCGATTTGTAGCCCAAAAATCGAGACGCCGCCACTCCCCAGAATTAGGACATCATCGCCAGCCTTGATCTGACCAGAGCTAACAAGCGCATGCCAAGCGGTTACGCCTGCACAGGGAATACAAGCAGCCTCCTCATAGGAAAGGCTATCAGGAATCGCAACCACGTCATCTTCATGAAAAACGGCAAACTTCGTTGCCGTTCCATCTATATCGCCACCTAATCCCTTCCAACCTGAGTGTCTTCCAGACAAAGGACCATGATGCCAACCACTCATATAAATTGGGATAACACGATCGCCTTTAGAAAAACGTCTTACCTCTGCGCCCACAGCAGTGATGTCGCCGGCTCCATCAGAAAGTACCACGACAGGCAGGACAGGCTTTCGCGCATAAATTCCCTTGATAATCTTTATATCCCGGAAGTTTACTGACGCCGCACGCATCCTTACCAAGACTTCGTGGGAGTTGAGGTCCGGCACGACACGCTCCCGCAGGCAAAGACCTCGGTAACCCAATTCTTCCAGAACATAAGCTTGAGTAAACGACACGGCGAGCAAATAGGCCTTTTTCAGGGTGAATAAAAAATTGTACCATAACACCTAGCTTATTCGACCCCGGAAAAACAATGAAGTCTTACCGCAGTAACATCACCTACGTGACTCCACTGACCTCCCATAAAAATCAAAAGAACTGCTGAGATTAGGGAAAAAGTTCGGGTAAGTTCCAAAATCGATGGGAGAGTCCAATCATGTTAGTACTGCAAAAATTGTGTTCTCTCAAGATGGTAGTTGGATGGCCCTAACTGGACCTGAAACTTCATGTGGGCATATTCATTTCATTAGCTACATGCAGCTACCACAACAATTTCCACTAAGGCTTTTTGGTGCAGGGCTGGGACCGGTCAGCCTCGCTAACTGAGTCCTAAAAAAACCGCTTCTGGTCCTTCCGTGGATAGGTCGTCCAGTGTTAATCCCATCCTAACCACCCACCAACAGTTCCGAAATTTGACCACTATGCCCGACAATCAAAATCTGTCATAGAATTAGATCTCGATAAATCTACAATAGAGACTATAGATCGGCGATGAAATTCAGTTACTCAGATTCCCAACCCGAACGAACGAGTTGGAAGGCGGTCGACCTTGCTAATGGTAAAGCCGACCTGACTGTTCAGTTATCTGCAGAGCAGCAGTCCGGCTTGCGTACGGCCGCCCAAGACATCGTCGCAAGCGGCCAGCCTTTGGGCAGTTTCACTAATCACATGCAGTCCACGGACGTCCTGTCGGAGACACTTCGTCACGCCGCACGCGAGGTCGACAGTGGTCGTGGTCTCGTGATACTCCAAGGCATTCCCCTGGCAGAATCATCCCTGGCTGAAATCGAGGCGATGTACTGGCTCCTCGGACTACAGTTTGGAACACCCGTCTCCCAGAGCGTTATGGGCGAGCGTCTTGGACACGTTGAGGATGTATCCGACATTGACCCCGATGCACGCGCCTATAGATCCCACTGGGAACTTGGCCTGCACACAGACATCTCTGACATTGTTTCGTTTCTATGTGTTCGACGAGCGGCCTCCGGCGGAACGAGTCGGTTTGCCAACGCCATTGCCCTACACGACGCGATGTTGTCGCGTCACCCTGAGGTCCTCGAGATTCTGTACCGTGGCTTTTACTGGCATCGCTTAGGAGAACAGGTCGAAGGCGAATCATTCAGCACCCAGCACCTCGTGCCGCTTTTTTCTGAACGGGATGGTTACGTGAGCTGCCGCTACATCCGCAACTACATCAGGGAAGCAGCCCACGATCTAGGTGAACTAACAACCGAACAGGAACAAGCGTTGGACATTTTCGATGAACTTGCTCGCAGCAAGGAATTCTGCCTGGAATGTATGCTGGAGCCCGGTGAAGCAGTTGTGATGAATAACCTCACGACCCTTCACGCTCGGACGGCTTTCGAGAATGGGACCGATCTTGCCGACAAAAGGTTACTTTTGAGACTCTGGATGGTGTCCCATACTCCCAGACCCACCCGGCCGGAAATCGAAGTGTTTGGTACCGGACGTGCAGGCGGTATCGCAGCTCGTGATAATGCGACACCCAGTTTTCGGCGTCGGGCCTCTGCGGAATAGGCGTCTGGCACCGCGCTGTAATATCCTCAGTTCAAATAATTCTGGAACCCATAAGGCGAATATCTTTTGTAAAAAGACATCCTCGAATAGCCTATGTGGAATTATCAATCTGTCTGGTTATCTAACCACATGGACCGCCAACCGGTTGCCAATTTCCAGAAAAAGGTAGAACCAACTACGACCGACAATTACTCTTTACGGTTCATTATATGATCTAGCATCGACGAGAAGATCAATAAAATTCGGGGTAGTAATCTTTTTAAAAATATCTTGGCCGCATCTTCGCAGAAGATGGCTAGATGAAAATAATGAACAACTATTGGAGAGGAATATGTCATCACTTTTGTATGAAATCGTAAATGCAATTGCCTGCATACGATTTAACAAAACAGAAATACTTAATGTGTTTGATGAAGCAGAGTGTAGGCGATTTGTAGAGGTTCTTTGAAATGCAGCAGAAGACGAGAAGGTAAAAGCAATAATTATCTCTAGTACTGGCTCGTCATTCCGCGCGGGAGATGATTTAAAAGCAGCTTTAGCAGAATACTCTAAAATTTAATCTGGTGAAATTCATCCGATTTTAGATATTGTGGAAGACATTACTGAAAATCTTCAGGAAATTCCTCAAATCATTCGTCGAGCGCCTAAGATTGTGATGTCCACAGTTCATGGTTATGCAGTTGTCGGAGGGGAGTATAGGCAGCATTAATACCCCTTCCTGCCGCAACCTACTACCAACACTTGGCTGCTATCAATAGTGGAGTGCGGTTAAGGTCTGCTGCGATCGCACAACGAATTTGGTCTTCGTGCCCCTAAAAATTTTCACAGCGTTGGGATTCGACCTGATTAAGCTCATGCAAATCATCCAGAATAGCCACGTCCTGTTCGATATGAACTGAGTACACATGAATCCTGTTTACAGACTGGATTATTGACATAGTTTTTTTACTGAGCTTGGCAATGGTGAAAACATGTTAATAGTTGATTCCTGAGATAGGAACACACAGGCTGGAAGGATTTCCAAACTCTGACTGCTTGGCCTAGCTTAAGTCGATTCGATAATCAGCGTAAAAAGTGGCAGTATATGCTGCAAAAATCTTCTCAGTTTAACTAAAAATTCGAAACAAAGATGAATTCTGACCCACTACTGCAACCGTTTGACATCAAAGGTCTGCGTTTAAAGAATCGCATTATGTCGACTAGTCATGCCTCTGGACTGGATGACCACGGTATGCCTGGGGAAACCTACCAAACCTATCATGAGGAAAAAGCCAGGGGTGGTCTGGCGTTGACTATGTTTGGTGGCTCCTCTTTCGTTGCCGAGGACTCTACATGGCCATCGGCTCAGTTAAATGTGGGCACTGATCGTATCATTCCATTTCTACAGAAATTTTCGACACGAGTACACGGGGCCGGTGCTGCGATAATGGTGCAGATCACTCATCTGGGTCGTCGCGGAGAAGCAGAAACTCTGAACTGGTTGCCCACGGTAGCACCCTCTGTAGTTCGAGAAGCCGGTCACCGTTCCTTCCCAAAGGAAATGGATGAGCATGATATTAGTCGGGTCGTACAAGCTTTTGGGGATGCGGCATGGCGTTGTAAGGAAGGTGGCCTGGATGGTCTTGAGGCTATGGCTGCCGGCCATCTGATAGGCCAGTTCTTATCTCCAGCAACCAATCAACGCAATGATGAGTTTGGTGGCCACCTGGAAAATCGATGTCGATTTGGGCTTATGGTCATGGACGAAATCAGACGCCGGGTAGGTGATGATTTCTTGCTGGGTATGCGTCTGCCCATTGATGAGTCTACGGCAGGTGGAATGGCCTTCGAAGACTGTCTCGAGATGGCGGGCATATTCGAACGATCTGGTTTGGTAGACTTTTTTAATGTCAATTACGGTCGAATTGATACTCAGCTTTCTTTAGTAATCGACTGCATGCCCGGTATGGCCTCGCCTATAGCACCGTGGCTGGAATTTGCCGGTGCATTCAAGCGAGAGGTTGGGCTGCCGGTATTTCATGCTGCACGCATAACCGATCTTGCCAGTGCCCGTTATGCCATCAGCGAAGGACTGCTGGATATGGTGGCAATGACCCGAGCCCATATCGCCGATCCTCAGATCGTCAACAAGATTGAACGCGGTGAGGAGCACCGTATTCGTCCTTGTGTGGGTGCGACCCATTGCATGGGCGATAGCAGACCGACTTGTATTCATAATGCCGCGGCTGGTCGTGAACGATTCTGGCCACAGCAGATTGATGCAACTAGTGGCGCGAAGTTTAAGGTGGTCGTGGTTGGTGGTGGCCCGGCTGGGCTGGAGGCTGCCAGAGTGTGCGCATCTCGCGGACATCAGGTGGTTTTATTTGAGGCAGCATCCGATCTTGGTGGTCAGCTTAAACTGGCGATCAGAGCTAATTGGCGCAAAGATATCTTCGGTGTTGTGGATTGGCGGGTTTCAGAACTTGGTGTACTAGGCGTCACAATCCATACCGACCGCTATGTTGATGCGGACGATATTCTGAACGAACAGCCAGATATCGTGATTATGGCTAGTGGTGGGCAGCCTCATCTGGACTGGTTGCCTGGGGCCGAATTTTGCACATCAATATTTGATTTATTATCCGGCAATGTCAGTCTGCAAGGCGAAACTGTTATCTACGATGGTACTGGTAGACACCCAGCCCTGGTGGCCACAGATTATCTGGTGAACAAGGGAATTAAACCCGAGTTAGTGCTTCGCGATGATCAGGTGGGAGCAGAATTGCCTTATGGAGACCGTCTTATTTGGCGACGCCAACTGAAGCAAATGGATATTACGCTAAACAACGATTACCGACTGGAGGGTGTTCAGTGTGTAAATGACAGATTACTCATCAGCTTCTGTCATGAACTGACCGACCAGCCATTGATGATGAGCGTAGATCATGTGGTGGTAGAGCATGGCACTATTCCGGTCGATGAGGAGTATCTGGCTTTAAAAGCGCATTCTATCAACCAGGGTATTACCGATATAAATGCTTTTATTTCTCGACAGCCACAACCCTTTCAACCTGCTGGAAATGGTCAGAACTTCGCGCTTTACAGAATAGGTGATGCACTCTCCAGTCGTAGTGTGGCATCGGCTATATTTGATGCATTGCGCCTCGGTTGTGCAATTTAAATCATTTCTGTTATGCAGGTTGTTGGGTAAATTTATTCTTAAGCTACTGTCCGGCCAGTCGAGGCTGGACCCCAGTTAGAAATTAACTAGGGTCACTCAGGCCGTGCTTAAATATCCATAACAGAACTGATAAAAGTAACCCTACCAGTCAACAGGAAAGTAGAATTGTCTGTAAGGTTTCGTGTTCTACCGTGGTATAGGCAGCATTAACAACCCTTCCTGCCAAAACCTACTATCAACACTTGGCCACTATCAATAGCCGAGCGCGGTTAAGGTCTGCTAGAAGATGCTCCTGTTGCTGTGTTGATTCATGGGCTGGTACTGAATAACCAGACATCGGAAGATCATACCGCAATACTGGAAACTCAATACCGAGTTCTCAATTACGATTTATTCGGACATGGTCAAAGTGCACCACCTTCTCACAAACCAAACCTCACACTTTTTTTGATCAACTCAAATCATTAATTGACTCATTAAATATTACACAATGCACTCTTGTCGGATTTTCATTAGGCGGCATGATCAATCGTCGATTTGTACTAGACTATCCTGATCATGTAATGGCATTAGCTATTTTCAATTCACCTCACGAAGGAACAGCAGAAGCACAGAGACTGGTAGAAGCGCGGGCGGCACAGCCCGGCGAAGGCGGGCCCGCAGCCAATCTCGATGAAACAATCGATAGATGGTTTACTGAACACTTTAGAAGACATAAAACCGAAACAATAGATCGAATCTGCAATTGGGTGCTTGCAACCGATCCTTTAGTTTACACACAATGTCGACAGGTACTTGCTAATGGCGTAATTGAACTGAGTCGTCCTAACCCCGGTATTAATTAACCTACGTTTGTCATGACTTGCGAAAATGACACAGGCGGCATACCGGTTATGCGTTTTGGGATAGCCGCAGAAATACCTGGTTCTGAAACGTTGATTGTCCCTGATCTATAACACATGAGATTGGTCGAAGAGCCGTTACATTTCACCAAACCACTCATGAGTTTTTCGAACTCCAATCTCTATCACCACATTAACCTTTAATAACACACAGACAATCTACTTCAACAGGAATTAAAATGAAATCTTTATCTGGCGGACAAGCAGCCGTTGAATCACTACGAGCCGAAAAGGTAGAACATGTTTTTGGATTGATAGGATCAGCCACAATGGAAATGTTTGATGCTCTCTATGATGCAAAAGACATTCAGTTTATTGGTGTACACGATGAGCGAACAGGCACGCATATGGCCGATGGATATGCCCGTGCATCAGGCAAAGCAGGCGTTATCTTGGCAGGCCAAAATGGCCCGGGTGCAACCAACCTAGTAACGGGCCTGGCACAAGCTGCCGCTGCTTTTTCACCTGTCGTGTCGATAGCCGGATCACTATCTTCCGCACATGTTTATAAAGATGCGTTTCAAGAAGTCGATCAACAGTCCCTATTCAAACCGGTCACCAAAAAGACATGGACAGTCACATCAACAGATCGCGTTCCTGAAATGTTCCGGGAAGCTTTTCGTACCGCATTAACTCCTCGTCGTGGTCCAGTACAATTAAATCTACCTCGCGACATATTATCCAAAACCATTGATTTTCCTGAATTTCAACAGCCTGAAACCTACCGCTCACTAAGTCTTCCGGCAGGTGCAACGTCTGATATCAAAAAGGCGGCGACACTACTTCGTAACGCCAAGCAGCCCGTTATTGTCACAGGTGGTGGAATCAAAAACACAGGCGGACACGAAGCCGTTATAGCACTAGCTGAGTTACTCAATATTCCAATCGCAACCGCACCCGGTCATGGTGATGCTATTCCTTTTGGACATCCATTAAACGCAGGTCAAATGGGACCACGCGGCAATCCTGTCGCTTCACGTTTGATTAAAGAGGCTGATGTGATTCTAGCACTTGGGACACGCCTGGGATTTAACTCAACCTTTTACTCTTATGACAATATCAATCAGGCAGCCGATATTATTCAAGTTGAACTGGAGCCAACGGCAATTGGCCGTTATTTTCCTGTGACGGTGGGAGTTTGGGCTGATGCGCAAACTGCGGCGCGCCAGCTTTCTACTGAACTTGGAAAATTAGAAGCTAGAGATGAAGTAGATGCCTGGACGAATCATTATAAGACAGAACGAATCGCTCAGCTTTCCGCACGTGATAGTGAAGCCGATATTAACAATCCTCTGATTCAGCCGTCAGGGTTATTTAAAACGCTCCGGGATGTTTTGCCTAAGGACACCGCCATTACGATGGACGCCGGCACGTTATGTCTTCAGGCCACCGATGCACTGAACTACTGGCAACCGCCCTGCTTGTTCACTCCATTAGACTTTGGTCTTGTTGGGTTTTCATTTGCATGCGGCCTGGGCGTCAAAATTGCTCGACCAGAGCGCTCTGTGGTGAGCTTAATGGGTGATGGTGGATTTGGTATGACATTGTCCGAACTAAGCACAGCTGTAGACCATGGAATCAATACTGTCACTATCGTCATGAATAACCGTTGCTGGGGTGCTGAAAAAGCCTATCAACGAGATTTCTTTGGTGAACGATATATCGGTGCAGATATCAGCAGTCCACCTTTCGATAAAGTCGCTGAGTTATACGGCGCAAAGGGATTCAAAGTCGAACATCTTAGCGAAATTGATGAAGCAGTTACAACTGCTCTCCAATGCGGAAAACCAGCCGTTATCGATGTGTCTGTTGACTCGGCAGCGTTATATAGTTTTCGTCGTGACTCATTCAAACACCGTGGAGGCTAACAACTCATGTCTACTAATAAATCACTTTACCCTAATACTGAAGATCATCTTAAAAAAGGGGATTGGAATCCACTATGGGAACAGTTTCGTGAATTAGACCCTGAGTTTCTTGAAGCTTACTTAGCATTTAGAAGCGTACCTCAACGCAAAGGCCCGTTGGAGCAAAAAACTAAAGAGCTAATCCTGATTGCCATCAATGCTGCAACGACTCACCTTTATGCACCCGGCGTGCGTCGTCATATTCAAAATGCACTTAAAGCAGGCGCAACACAAGATGAAATACTTGAGACCATTCAACTCACGACAGTGATGGGTATTCATTCCTGTAATTTAGCCATTCCGATCTTATTAGAAGAAGTGGCGAATGCTAAAAACAATTCGGACT
>Ga0302122_10002316_pt1 | contig 11905 bp, 7 predicted proteins | sample CB21_SCM_MG_FD_203115 | JGI IMG/M metagenome (GOLD analysis project Ga0302122, IMG submission 203115) | Marine microbial communities from Western Arctic Ocean, Canada - CB21_SCM | ecosystem: Environmental > Aquatic > Marine > Oceanic | place: Canada: Western Arctic Ocean | collected 2017-09-28
CCCGACGATGGCCGAGGCAGCCCGGCGGTTGCAGCGCTGGATCAAGGGATAAATCCTGAATTAACCAGGGACAGCCCGCACATTCGTCCGGCGGCCGTCCCTGGTTTATTTTCGTTTTCCCCAGATTATCTCTCGGATTATCCTTGGCCAGCTTCGTCGTGCATGCCCGGGAAGGAGAACGCGCGGTCTGCTATTCGACGATTTTTTGCCACCAGCCCTTGCGCCGTGGACGATCGGCGGCCGCCTCAGCGGGTTCCGCGTCCGAGGCGCCATTGTCCTTGGGGGCATAAACGTCACCGGGAATTTTTTCCCCGAAACTGGTGTCATCGTTGGCATCATCACCGGCGGGCGCAGATTCCACGGCATTTGCAGCTTCACCGATGTCGGCGATCGTGATTTCGACCGCTGCCGAACTTGCATCCGACGTGCCGAAATTTGTCGCACCCGACGTTTTGGTGCCCGTGCTGGTATCGGTATCGGTGTTCACGGCGTCGGCAGGGAGGGGAAGTTCCGGGTGCTCCGCCCCGTTCGTGGCTGCAGTCGCCGCGCTATCCGGGGTGTCGCCATCGGCTGACGCAGTGGCGTCGTCCGGCGATCCGTCATTGGCCGCTTCCTCGCCATCGGCACTCCGGTTGCGCCGCCGTCCGCCGCGGCGGCCCCGCCGCCGGCGACGTGTGGCGCCATTCTCGTCGCCGTCGGCGTCGACTGCCGCGTCGGCGGCATTTTTTTCGCTGCCGCTTTCCGCATCCGCCGTCTCCGCCGTCTCCACGCTGGAATCGGCAGTGGCTGTCTCAACGGCATCGCCGTCTGTCTGGGCGTCGTCGCCCTGAGGACGGCGGCGTCCGCGGCGGCGGCGCGGACGCTTCGGCTTATCTTCCGACGCGGAAGAATCACTGTCCCCCGAGGCGGCGACCGCATTGCCGGTTTCGGCAGCTTCGGCGGCTTCGGCGGCGGCGTCCTCGACTTCCGCAGCAGCGTCATCGTCAAAATTGGCATCTGCAGCTTCGTAAGCGCCCCGCGCGGGCTGCTGACCGGCGACGGGCTCGGGCCGACCCTTGACGCGTTCGATTTCGATATCCGGTGGAATAACCGTATCGTCGCCCTCGAGAATTACCTGAAAGCCATAGCGGGCCTCTATGTCGACGAGGGTCGCGCGTTTCTGGTTCAGGATATAGAGCGCAACCTCCGTCGGGACCTTGACGGTGATTTCGCTGGTTCGCATGCGAATACCTTCTTCCTCGATCGCGCGGAGGACACGCATCGCCATCGATTCCGTCGACAGGATGGTCCCGGTGCCGCGGCAGTGCGGGCAGATTTGCGAACTGGTTTCGAGCAGGCTTGGCCGCAGGCGTTGACGTGAAAGTTCCAGAAGTCCGAAATTGCTGATCCGCCCGATCTGCAGGCGCGCCCGATCGACGGCCATCCCGTCGCGGAGCTTGCGTTCGACCTTGCGGACGTTGCGACTGTCTTCCATGTCGATGAAATCGATCACGATCAGGCCGGAGAGGTCGCGCAGGCGCAGTTGCCGGGCAACTTCCTCGGCAGCTTCTACATTGGTTTTCAGCGCGGTTTCTTCGATATTGCGCTCGCGGGTAGATTTGCCCGAATTGACGTCGATGGCGACCAGCGCCTCGGTCGGGTTGATGACGATGTAGCCGCCGGATTTAAGCTGAACTTCCGGATTGTGCATCGCGTCGAGCTGCTGTTCGATCTGAAAGCGCTGGTAAAGCGGTATCGTGTCGTCGCGGTATTGCTGCACCCGTTTCGCGTGGCTCGGCATCATCAGCCGCATAAAGCGCTTTGCGGTCTGGTAGGTTTCAAGTCCTTCGACCTGGATTTCCTCGATGTCCTTGCTGTAGACGTCGCGGATGGCGCGTTTGATAATGTCGCCTTCCTCATACACCATCGCCGGCGCGCTCGATTCCAGGGTCTTTTCACGTACTTCGTCCCAGGCGCGTATAAGGTATTCGAAATCGCGCTTGATCTCGGCCTTGTTGCGTTCGAGCCCGGCGGTGCGAATAATGACGCCCATGCCCTGCGGCATATCGAGAGAATTGAGGGTGTCGCGGAGTTTGCGACGTTCCTTGGCGACCGTGATCTTGCGCGAAATGCCCCCGCCGCGCGAAGAATTCGGCATCAGCACGCAATAGCGGCCGGCCAGCGAGATATAGGTGGTAAGCGCGGCGCCTTTATTGCCGCGCTCTTCCTTGACCACCTGAACCAGAAGGATCTGCCGCCGCTTGATGACTTCCTGGATTTTATAGCGCCGCATCGACCGGGTGCGGCGCGGAGAAGACGTCTCGGCGGCTTCCAGCGCTTCTTCGACGTCGGGATCCGCGGCGACGGGAACCGGGTCCGCCTCGCCGTCGCCGGACGGCGCGGTTTCGTCGTCGTCCCCGGATTCATCATCCTGCGCCGATGCGTCGGATTCGTGATCTTCCTCGTTGTCTCCGGCTAATTCGGCGTCTGCCCCGTCTTCAGCCCCATCGTCGTCGTTTTCACCGTCGGGGCCGTCGTCTTCATCGTCGGCGATGTCCTGAAATTCGGCATGGTCGGGTCCATCGTCCCCGTCATCTTCGACGATGCCGCCGTCGATATCCTCGAGATGTTCACGGGCGGCGCGGGCCTCGGTTTCAAACGCCTCCTGTTCGTCAATCAGGGCTTTCCGGTCATCGACCGGGATCTGATAGTAGTCGGGATGGATTTCGCTGAAGGCTAGGAAGCCGTGCCGGTCGCCGCCGAAATCGACGAATGCCGCCTGCAAAGACGGCTCTACCCGCGTTACTTTCGCGAGATAGATGTTGCCTTTGACCTGTTTTTTGAATGTTGTCTCGATGTCGTATTCATCGAGACGAGTACCGGTTGTAACAACGACGCGAATTTCTTCAGTATGTGCGCCGTCAATAAGCATGCGCTTAGACATATAACTTCTCCGGTGTGGCTGCACTTCCGTCGCGCGAACGACCGATCGAAAATGTGCCGCACCATCAAGACCGGCCGCACCATCGTCAACCTGCCGAATAGGGCTGTTCCAGAAGAACGCCGCCAGGGCAGGGACTTACATGGTTCGCGGTATCCCGCAATTTCGCGGGTCCGGGCTTGGGTTCCATATACCGCAGATGAGCAGCGCAACCGACCGCCATTTCGCGCAGATATCCGAGTTTCGTATGTTTGCGCCGAATTCAGGAAGGTCGCGCGGTATTCGGAGTATAACTCCATTTCACCTGCGGACGTTCGCAGAGCCAGAATAGACCTCGGGATGCGTCGGTACAACTTATATTCATGAGTCATCTGTTATCATTGATACAGAAATTTTAACCAATACCGGTATATATCTGGTATATAACTCCGTTTGATCCGCAATATGTATAATTTGAGGATAATTCTGGGAGGAGTGGGGTTCGCCCTCGCCACCCTCATCGCCCCGGTCTGGCAGCCGGTGGCCCTTGCCGCCGCGCCGCAGGTGACCGGCGTGCGGGTCGGTGTCTATCCCGCCAAAACGCGCATCGTGCTGGATGTGAGCAGCGCCGTTAAATTCAGTGCGTTCATCCTGCCGGAGCCCTACCGGGTTGTTGTCGACATGTCGGAAGTGACCTGGGCGCCCGAAATGCGCAACCCGCCTTCGGGCGGTCTGGTCACGGGGATGAGGTTTGGCCTGTTCAAGCCCGGATCGTCCCGAGTGGTGCTGGATTCGGCCGGCCCGGTCCGTGTCGCGAAGGCGTTCATTATTCCGCCGTCCGGCAGGTACACATCGTACCGGCTGGTTGTCGATATCGCGAAGACCAGCCGTCAGGCATTCATGAGGGCGTACAAGCCGGCGAAGACACCGCCCGCCGCCAAAAGGGTCAGCGCGCCGGCACGCCTGCCGGTCCCGTTCAGGCGAAAGCCGCCGGCAGCCCAGGCGAAAAAACTGATCATGATCGATCCCGGCCATGGCGGTGTCGATCCCGGCGCGATGAGCCGGTCCGGCGTGTGGGAGAAGAACATCGTGCTCGCTTTTGCCCGGGAATTACGCCGCGGGCTCCTCGCGACCGGGCAGTTCCGAGTTCTTATGACCCGCGACCGGGACGTGTTCGTCCGACTCCGCAACCGGATCGCTATCGCCCGCCGGGCGGGGGCCGATCTGTTTATATCGGTGCACGCGGATTCCATTCGCAACAGCCGCGTCCGAGGGACATCGGTTTATACCCTGTCGGAACGGGCGTCGGACAAGGAAGCTGACACCCTGGCGCAAAAGGAAAACAAATCCGACCTGATTGCCGGTGTCGACCTGAAAGAGCAATCGGATGATGTCGTGAATATTCTGATCGATCTCGCACAGCGCGAAACGATGAATGAATCGGCGGTATTTGCCCGTAAACTGGTGAATGAACTGGGTAAAACGCGGAAAATGCTGCGCAATACCCACCGTTTCGCCGGATTTGCCGTGTTGAAAGCCCCCGATATCCCCTCGGTTCTGGTAGAGTTGGGCTATCTTTCCAACCGGAGCGACGAACGGTTGCTCACCAATCCTAAGAAGCGCCGCAGTCTGGCCCGGGCCATGGCCCGCGCGGTGCAGGAATATTTTGAGCGCCAACAGGCTTTAAATAGGCCATAAAAACGCCACATTGTTGTTGTGTAGTATACGGGCTGGGTGGGCAGCGTAGCCCTGAGAGCGTGATATGAGAATTCTGGCGGCAATATTTATGATCTTCGTCGTGCTAGCCTTCGTCGGCGCCGGGGGAGTCCTTTACGGTTTTTATCATTTCGGAAAAGGACTTCCGGAACACCAGCAGCTTGCCGATTACGATCCGCCGGTCGTCACCCGCATACATGCCGGCGATGGCCGCCTGATGGCGGAATTCGCCCGCGAAAAACGCGTTTTCGTGCCGATCGAAGCGATGCCCAAGCAGGTCATCAAGGCATTCCTGTCGGCAGAAGACAAAACATTCTATACCCATCCGGGGATCGATTTTCTGGGTATCGGGCGGGCGGCGGCGACAAATCTGATGCGCATCGGGACAAACCGGCGCCCGATCGGCGCGTCGACGATTACACAACAGGTCGTGAAGAACTTCCTTCTGACAAACGAGGTTTCGATCGCCCGCAAGGCCAAAGAGGTCATCCTTGCGCTCCGCATCGAACGGGCGATATCGAAAGACCGTATCCTCGAACTCTACCTTAACGAAATCTATCTTGGGTTCGGGTCTTACGGTGTTGCCGCGGCGGCGCTGAACTATTTCGATAAATCGCTTAACGAACTGACTTTGGGGGAAGGTGCCTTCCTGGCTGGATTGCCCAAGGCGCCGAATAATTACCACCCGGTTCGCCGGCCGAAAGCTGCGCGCGCGCGGCGCGATTATGTCTTGAACCGTATGGCTGATGACGGTTATATCGCCCTGACATCGGCCGCCGCCGAAATGGCGCTCCCGGTCACGGTCCATCCCCCGTCGGAGATCGAGGTGGCGCGCGCCGACTATTTTGTCGAAGAAGTGCGGCGCGAACTTATCGGTCAGTATGGCGATCGGGGTCTGTATGGCGGCGGCCTGTCGGTGCGGACGACCCTGAATTCCCGTTTGCAACGGATCGCCGATTCCGCGCTGCGTTTCGGCTTGTCGGCTTATGACCGCCGTCATGGCTGGCGCGGGCCGTTGGGACAGGTGGATCCGGCAAAGAACTTGCCCAAACAGCTGGATAAATTTCCGTTGCCCTCCGACGTGACGGAATGGAGGGTTGCCGCAATCATCGAACTTACGGCGGTCAGTGCCGGGATTGGCTTCCGGGACGGTTCGACCGGCACGATTCCGCTCGCCGAAATGCGCTGGGCACGCATCTTCGACAAAAAAGGCCGTCGCGGCCCGCAGGTCCGGACGCCTGCCGATGTTCTCGATGTCGGCAATGTTGTCGCGGTCGAGGCGGCGACCAGGAAGAACAAGGACGAAGTCTGGCCGCCGGGCACATACGCCCTTCGCCAGATTCCCAAAGTCAACGGCGGCATCGTCGCGCTGGATCCGCATACCGGCCGCGTTTTGGCGATGTCCGGCGGGTTTTCGGCAGGACTGAGCGAGTTCAACCGGGCAATCCAGGCTATACGCCAGCCCGGATCGGCATTCAAGCCCTTTGTCTATCTTGCGGCGCTTGATAACGGGTTCACCCCGTCGAGCCAAATTCTCGATGCGCCGTTCGTGATCGACCAGGGCCCCGGTCTTGGCCGCTGGCGCCCTGCGAATTACTCGAACAAATTCTACGGGCCCAGTCCCTTGCGGCTCGGGCTCGAAAAATCCCGCAACCTGATGACCGTGAGACTGGCGCAGAATGTCGGGATGCCGGCGATAGTTGAATACGCGAAGCGTTTTGGCATCGTGGATAATTTGCAGCCGATGCTGTCGATGTCGCTCGGGTCCGGCGAAACCACTTTGATGCGGCTGACCACCGCCTACGCCATGCTGGTCAATGGCGGCAAGCGCATCCGGCCCACGCTGATCGATAAAATTCAGGACCGAAAGGGTAAGATCATTTTCCGCCATGACCGGCGCAACTGCGATGCCTGCGAGGATGCCGAATGGAACGCGGAGGCGGAGCCGCTGTTGCAGGATAACCGTGAACAGGTGTCCGATCCCAAGACTACCTACCAGATCGTCTCGATGCTGGAGGGCGTGGTTAAACGCGGCACCGGGCGACGCATCCGCACGATTGGCAAACCGCTTGCCGGCAAAACCGGGACCACGAACGACAGCCGCGACACCTGGTTTGTCGGCTTTTCGCCTGACCTTGCGGTCGGGGTTTACGTCGGATTCGATCATCCGAAACCGCTCGGTAAGGGGGAGACCGGATCGTCCGTCGCCGCGCCGGTATTCAAGAAATTTATGAGTGAAGCGCTGAACGACCAGCCCGCGATTCCGTTTCGTGTACCGCGCGGCATTCAGCTTGTCCGCGTCGATCCCAACACGGGGCGCCCGGCGCATTCGGGTGCCCGGTCGGCCATCCTTGAGGCGTTTTTGCCCGGAACCGTGCCAACCCGGCGTCGGGGCCCGGTGCTCGATGGCAGTGCCGGCGGGAGACAGGTTGGTACCGGTGTTGCGACTCCCACAGGCAAGCTGCGCGATCTATACTGACCCCAGCAAAGACATCCGGCGCCCACCTTCCCGGGGCTGGCATATACAGGTTTGCACCCGCAGAGCGGATAGCGGCCGGAGCGCATAACAGCAGGAGTGACCATGCGGGCGGAATCCCAGGCTTTGGCAGATAAGATCGAGCAGTCTTTGGTACTGCTGAGGAGGCATCTTTGACCCCGATCAGGCGGTCCGGCGACTGGCGGAACTAAACGCCGAGGCGGAAGATCCCGATCTGTGGGGGGATCAGTCGCGCGCGCAAAAAGTCATGCGCGAACGCAACCAGCTTGAAAAATCGATCGGCGATTTCACCACGCTGGAACAGGAATTGCGCGACGCGGTTGAGCTTATCGAGCTGGGCGACGCGGAGGACGATACCGAGATCGTCGAGGAAGCCGAGGCAATCCTTGTTCGCCTGCAGAAACAGGCCGCCACTCAGGAACTGGAAACACTGTTGTCGGGCGAGGCCGACGCCAACGATTGTTTCGTGGAGGTCAATGCCGGCGCGGGCGGCACCGAAAGCCAGGACTGGGCGCAGATGCTGTACCGGATGTACACCCGGTGGGCGGATGCGCACGGATACAAGGTCGAACTGATGGATGAAAGCGCCGGCGAAGAGGCCGGGATCAAATCCGCGTCGGTGCGTATCCAGGGTCACAACGCTTATGGGTGGCTGAAAACCGAAAGCGGCGTACACCGGCTGGTGCGGATATCGCCGTACGACTCCAGCGCCCGGCGTCACACCAGCTTCGCCTCCGTCTGGGTGTATCCGGAAATCGATGACGACATCGAGATCGAGGTCGAAGACAAGGATCTCCGGGTCGATACATACCGGTCGCAGGGGGCTGGTGGGCAGCACGTCAACACAACCGACAGTGCGATACGGATAACCCATATCCCGTCCGGCATTGTCGTGTCGTGTCAGAGCGACCGGTCGCAGCACCGCAACCGCGCCGAAGCGATGCGGATGTTGCGCGCACGGCTATACGAGGCGGAACTGCGGCGCCGCGAGGAAACGGCGCAGGCCGAACAGGACGCCAAGACCGATATCGGCTGGGGCCATCAGATCCGATCTTACGTGCTGCATCCCTATCAGATGGTCAAGGACCTCCGAACCGAGGTCGAGACGTCGAACACGCAGGCAGTGCTCGACGGCGACCTTGACGATTTCATGGCTGCATCCCTGGCCCAGCGGGTCGGCGGCGCGGCCGATGAAAAGGCCGCGGAGTAAGCCTGATGGCCGGTGTGCCAATGGCGAACGGTCACCGGCCGGCGGGCCTTATGCAGCTGCTGCACCCGGCGCTTGCCGCCGCCCCGCGCCCTGACCGCGAGCGTCTACAATACGATCTGGATGCGGCGCTCGCCGCCGTCGTGCGGTTGCATGTGCATGTTGATGAGCATTGCGTCACCGCGTCGACCCTCGGCGCCGAGCGTGAAGGCGCCGGCATCGTCATCGACGATAACGGACTGATCCTGACAATCGGGTATCTGATCGTCGAGGCGCGTGATGTCACGATCAGGCTTTTGGGCCGTGCCGAACCGGTGGTGGGTGAGGCGATCGCTTACGATCACGAAACCGGCCTCGGCATGGTGCGGGCAGTCGATCCGCTGAATATAGCGCCGCTGCCGCTGGGTTCGGCACGTGCGCTCGGTGCCGGCGACAAGGTGACGGTGTCGGGTTATGGCGGCTATGAGCAGGCGATCGCGGCGGAGGTGGTCTTGCGTCAGGAATTCGCCGGCGCGTGGGAATATATGCTCGACAACGCGGTATTCACGACGCCGCTGCATCCCTATTGGGGCGGCGCGGCGCTGATCGCCGATGACGGCGCGCTCGCTGGAGTGGGGTCGCTGTATCTGGAAGAGTCGGTCGGGCCTGAAGGCGATCTCCGGCCCGGCAATATGTTCGTGCCGATCGATGAGCTGCTGCCGATATTCGACGATCTCGTCTCAACCGGCCGGGCAGCGCGCGCGCCGCGTCCCTGGGTTGGGATTCATGTCAGCGAGGCCGAGCACCGCCTTTACGTGACCGGTGTCACGCCCGCCGGCCCGGGCCAGCGGGCCGGGTTGCGGCGCGGCGATGCGGTCCTGGCGATCGAGGGCGTGCCGGTCGACACGTTGCCGGATCTCTACCGGACGCTGTGGGCGGCCGGCGAGGCGGGAGTCGAGATCCGCTATACCGTGCTGCGCGGCGACGATGTGATCACGATCCGGATGACCACCGGCGATCGCTATGCGTTCCTCGACCTACCGCAACGGCATTAGGCAAATTTATTCTGCGGGTTTTTTCGGTGGCGGTGGCACCCTGGACGGCGTCCCCGGCTGCGCGCGGTGCAACCGGCCGCCGGCGGTCGGCCCAGGCACGCCTGTGGTCGACGGCATACTCAAGGGCAGGCCGCGCAGCGAACGGACGGCGAGGAACGCGAAAGCCTGCGCCTCGAGCGCGTCGCCGTCCCAGCCGACCGCTTCAACCGGTTCGACCGGTATCCCGGCGCGGGCGGCGAGACCCGCCATAAGGGTCGGATTTCTACGGCCCCCGCCGGTGACAAGAATCCTGACCGGCGGTTCCGGCAGGTGTCTCAGATTTGAAACGACCGTCTCACAGGTGAACGCCGCCAGCGTCGCGGCGCCATCGGCAGGCGATAGTCCGCGGACAAGGTCGATATCGAAATCGAGCCGGTCGAGGGATTTTGGCGGCGGCAGCGCGAAATATGGATTTTCGAGCAGTTTGTTCAAAGTAGTACCGTCGATCCTGCCGGTGGCGCTGAGTTGTCCGTCGATATCGTAGGGCCGGTCGGTAGTGCTGCCTAGCCAATCGTCGAGTAGTGCGTTGCCGGGCCCGGTATCGAAGGCGACCGGGTCGGCGTCGCGATCGCGACCGATCCAGGTAATGTTGGATATGCCGCCAATGTTTACGACGACCAGCGGTCCGTCTCCATATCCGTCCCCAGACGCGTCCTGGGCGTCAATTGTCAGGTCGCGGCTCAGCGCCCGGTGGTAGAGCGGTGCGAGCGGTGCGCCCTGCCCGCCGGCGGCGACATCGGTGCTGCGGAAGTCACCCACGACATCGATGCCGATCCTCTCCGCAAGCCGTAATCCGTCGCCGATCTGCAAGGTTATACCATCGGCCGGCGCATGCACTACTGTATGGCCATGTAGACCTACTACTCTGATTTTCGATTTATAATCAATGTGTTGTAAAAGTAGTTCTTCGACAGCTTGGGCATGCGCATCGGTAAGGCTTTGGGCGATGGCCGGGTCGGGGTGAGGATCGCCCAGCACCGCCCGGATGGCATCGCGCAGCCCGTCGTCATAGGCAATCGTTGCCGCCGGGCCGAAGGCGGTCACGCGCTCGCCGTCGGTCTTAATCACGGCGACGTCGATACCGTCCATCGACGTGCCGCTCATCAGGCCGAGGGCCCAGAGCGGCTCGAATGCCGCCAAACTAGAACGTCTCGCCGGTCAGGTAGTGCTCGATGATTTCGCTACCGGTGGCTTTCCACACACCGTCATGGCCGAAGATGTAGCTGAGCGCATCGTCGAGCGCACCGATTCGGTGCGGCACGCCGATGATAAACGGATGCAGGCAGATCGCCATCACCCGGCCCGAGCCGCTTTCAACGCTTTCGCGGTACAGCGTGTCGAACTGGCGGCAGATCATGTTGCCGAACTCTTCCGCCGATTTGTTCATGCGCAGGCATTGCGGCAGGTCGTTGATCTCCCCCGAATAGGGGATCGAGCAGATCTGGCGTCCGTCGACGTTCATCAGGTATGGCTGGTCGTCATTGATGAAGTCGGCGACGTATTTCACGCCGCCGTCGATCAGCGCGTCCAGGGTCGTCCAGTTCTGCTGCAACCCGCTCGACAGCCAGCCCTTGGGCCGCGCGCCGGTGGCCGCTTCTATCTGGTCGAGCGTGGCGGCGACGATTTCGCGCCCCGTCGCGTCGTCCACCGTATGCAGGTAGCGGCTGTTCGACTGGTTGTGGCCCATGAATTCCCAGTTGAGTGCCAGTGCGTCCTCGATGATTTCGGGATAATCAGCGCATACTTCGCTGTTGAGCGCGACGGTGCCGCGCATGCCGTGTTTCGACATCGTGTCCATCAGCCGGAATACGCCGACCCGCGCCCCGTAATCGCGCGGCGCCCAGTTGATCACATCGGGCACGACCCCGGTGCCGCCGGGCACCGGTTCGCTCAGCGGGAAGGTTTCGATATTTGGCACGATCCACAGCGCGACGTGATTGCCGTCGGGCCAGATAAGCTTCGGGCGGCGGTTGATCGGCGTATAGGCGAACGGTCCGTAGCGTTGCGGTTCCATCGGTTTTTCTCCCCTGAATAGACCCTGAGTTTGAGTGCCCGCCCCACCCCGCGTCAAGGGACCCGGATCCGTCGCCGGGGACCCGCCCTTGATGGATTTTCGCCGCCGCCTATGATACCACGCGGCCCCAGCGGCCGCCGAGTGGCATGCGCCAAACCGAACCGGATCCGAAGATCATGACCGATCACATATCGGCTTTCCTGCAAACCGTCACCGACCGCGGTTTCGTCCATCAATGCACCGATGTGGCCGCGCTCGACGCCGCCCTGAGCGACGGCACCCCGAAGATTTGCTATATCGGCTTCGACTGCACGGCGGATTCGCTTCATGTCGGCTCGCTGCTGCCGATCATGCTGCTGCGCTGGTTCCAGAAATCCGGCCACAAGCCGATCGTCCTGATGGGCGGCGGTACCACCAAGGTCGGCGACCCGTCGGGCAAGGACGAATCCCGCCAGTTGCTGACCGACGACCGGATCGCCGCCAACAAGGCCGGCATCCA
>Ga0302122_10002317_pt1 | contig 11904 bp, 9 predicted proteins | sample CB21_SCM_MG_FD_203115 | JGI IMG/M metagenome (GOLD analysis project Ga0302122, IMG submission 203115) | Marine microbial communities from Western Arctic Ocean, Canada - CB21_SCM | ecosystem: Environmental > Aquatic > Marine > Oceanic | place: Canada: Western Arctic Ocean | collected 2017-09-28
TACCAGGGGCGCAGTTTTAAGTCATACCGGGGTATGGGATCCCTTGGAGCCATGGCTCGTGGATCAGCTGATCGGTATTTTCAAGAGGATGCCGCTAATGATAAATTGGTCCCCGAAGGCATAGAAGGACAGGTTCCATACAAGGGTCCAGCCGGCAATGTAATTCACCAATTGATTGGGGGCCTTAGAGCGGCAATGGGCTACACGGGCTGCGCAACTGTTGAAGAAATGCGAAATAATTGTGAATTTGTAAAAATTACAGGGGCAGGTTTAAAAGAGAGTCATGTCCATGACGTTCAGATTACCCGTGAAAGCCCAAACTATAGGATGGGTTAGATGACCCCAGGTGCACGGGTTGCGGCAATGATCGAAGTTTTGGACTCCATTTTGGTAGGAGTGCCGACAGAAAAAGCGCTGACTAACTGGGGCAGAGGCCATAGGTTTGCGGGTTCCAAAGATCGTGCAGCAATCCGAGATCTCGTATTTCAAGCTATAAGATGTCGTCGTTCAGCAGGTGCTTGGCCGAACCCTATATCCGCGAGGTCTTGGGCAATTGGTTCCTTGCGGATCAACGATATAGGACTAGAGAACTTGTTTAACAACATTGGTCACGCACCTCCACTTCTTGAAATTGATGAGATTATAACAAATAAATGCACTAAAGAGGATGCTTTTGACTTACAGGACTGGGTTGTTGAAGAACTTTTTACATCTTATGGTTCAAAAAAGGCTTCTAAAATTGCAGAACTTTTGCGACACCGTGCACCAATTTGTTTGCGTGTTAATACTCAAAAGGCGTCCCTAATCAGCGTACAAAAAACTCTGGCAGACGATATGATAGAAACTATTCTTAATCCCGTTTGTGACACAGCACTCACAGTTATGACAAATCCCAGGCGAGTTGTTCTACATGATATATATAAAAAAGGTTGGATTGAACTACAAGACGCAGCATCTCAGGCTGTTGCAGCATTAATTCCTGCAAAAGGACGAGTTTTAGATTTTTGTGCAGGTGGTGGTGGCAAATGTTTAGCGGTTTCTGCAAGAACCGGTGGATTAGTATTTGCACATGACGCAAATCCCAATCGTATGTCGGAAATTAAAGTACGCGCTTTGCGTGGAGGGCACGATATTGACGTCATATTACCTGATCAAATTGATCAGTATGGTCAATTTGATTCAATATTCTGTGACCTCCCATGTTCTGGTTCAGGCGCCTGGAGACGCTCTCCAGAAGAAAAATGGAGCCTAACCCAAGCTGACATTTTGGAGTATCAGAAGCTACAACGCGAGATACTAGTTAAAGCTGAGGGATTTGTTGAACTAGGTGGTACTCTTTCGATGATCACATGCTCCATTTTTAATGCCGAAAACCAAGCACAACGCGATTTTTTACTCGGAAAATTTAAAAGTTTGAAGATTATCTCTGAAAATCAGTATCTTCCCACAGAAAATAATGATGGCTTATATAACGTTGTTTTACAAAAATCCTGAAGGGACCTATTTAAGTGTTTGAATTCACTTATAATTTTTTTTTGATATAAAAATAACTTGAAATGTTCTTGCTTTAGTCCCATACAATGAGAACAAGAGGTGAACATTTCAACATTGTCCCTCATTACAGTTTATGCGACAAGGAAACAGTAACAATGGCAGCGGCAGATTTAATCACAATGACACCAAAATCAGGCGACAGACAAAAGGCTTTAGATAGTGCTTTGGCACAAATAGAGCGGCAATTTGGCAAGGGCTCGATCATGAAGCTTGGAGATGGCAACGCCATCCAAGAAATTGAGTCAACATCGACGGGCTCAATAGGGTTAGATATTGCACTGGGTATTGGTGGCTTGCCGAAGGGTCGCGTAGTAGAAATTTATGGTCCTGAATCATCAGGAAAAACAACTTTAACCCTTCATTGTATTGCGGAAGAGCAGAAAAAAGGTGGCGTGTGTGCATTCGTTGATGCTGAACACGCCCTGGATCCAAGTTATGCTAAAAAATTAGGCGTAGATTTAGATGACTTGTTAATTTCTCAACCAGACACTGGAGAACAAGCGCTAGAGATAACCGATACTTTAATCCGGTCGGGAGCTGTCTCGATGGTAGTTATAGATTCCGTGGCAGCACTTACCCCACGAGCTGAAATAGAAGGTGATATGGGTGACCATCAGGTGGGTGCGCAAGCCAGGCTTATGAGCCAAGCGCTAAGGAAGCTAACTGGTAGTATAAGCAAGTCAAACTGTATGGTAATTTTTATTAACCAAATTCGTATGAAAATTGGTGTAATGTTTGGTAGCCCTGAAACGACGTCAGGCGGGAATGCTCTTAAATTCTATTCGTCAGTCCGACTCGATATTCGTAGAATTGGCGCACTGAAAGATAGAGACGAAGTGGTTGGCAATGCTACCCGAGTTAAAGTTGTTAAAAACAAAGTAGCGCCACCCTTTAAACAAGTTGAATTTGACATCATGTATGGTGAGGGCATTTCAAAAATGGGTGAGTTAGTAGATTTGGGTGTTAAGGTGGGCATCGTTGAAAAATCTGGCAGCTGGTATAGCTACGGTGACGAGCGGATTGGTCAAGGGCGTGAAAATGCAAAAACATTCCTACGTGAAAATGCATCTATGGCCCATGATATTGAAGATAAAATTCGTGCGGCTCATGGCCTTGATTTTGATAAACCAAGCGTGGAAGCTAAGCCAGTTGCCAATGATGAAAACAATGTAATCGACCTTTAATAAATTAATCAACACTAATTAATTACTAAATACCTCGAAACATCAATTTCGGGGTATTTGCTTTGGCGTAGACACTTCACATAAGGAGTTGTAAGTCTTTGCCAACTATAAATTAAGAGGTTTTTGTAAAAAAATGCCTACGTTAAATGACATCCGCTCAACTTTTTTGAACTATTATGCCCGCCAAGGACATAAGGTGTTACCTTCTAGTCCACTAGTGCCACGAAACGATCCAACATTGATGTTCGTTAATTCTGGCATGGTTCAGTTTAAAAATCTATTTACGGGTGTGGAGACCCAAGATTACACACGGGCTACAACTGCTCAAAAGTGCGTGCGGGCAGGGGGTAAACATAATGATTTAGACAACGTCGGCTACACAGCTAGACATCATACCTTCTTCGAAATGATGGGGAATTTCAGTTTTGGAGATTATTTTAAACAAGAAGCCATTTCCTATGCCTGGGAAATGCTAACCAAAGAACTTTGTATCCCTAAAGAAAAACTAATTGTCACTGTATATCACGACGACGATGAGGCTGTCCAAATTTGGAAAAGTGTTGCTGGGCTTTCAGATGATAAAATTATTAGAATTAAGACAGATGATAACTTTTGGATGATGGGGTCAACAGGTCCATGTGGCCCAAGCTCAGAAGTATTCTATGATCATGGTGACCATATATGGGGTGGCCCTCCAGGTAGTCCAGAGGAGGATGGTGATCGTTTTGTTGAAATTTGGAACCTCGTATTCATGCAATTCGAACAGTTTGAAGATGGTACGCGTGCACCACTGTCGTCTCAATCAATAGACACAGGAATGGGCATAGAGCGAGTGGCAGCACTCTTGCAAGGCACTAACGATAACTATTCTACTGATTTAATGCGAAACCTTATAGAGGCATCTGCAGATGCAACTTCGTCTGACCCAGATGGACCAGATAAAACTCACCATCGCGTAATTGCAGATCATTTGCGTTCTACTTCTTTTTTAATAGCAGATGGAGTTTTGCCATCAAAAGACGGCCGTGGGTATGTTTTGCGCCGCATAATGCGACGAGCAATGCGACATGCTCACTTAATAGGAGCGGAAGACCCCTTACTACACCGACTAGTGCCGTCACTGGTACAGCAGATGGGCGCTGCCTATCCTGAGTTAGTCCAAGCGCAAGCTATGATTGAGGAGACACTTCTACAAGAAGAGACCCGTTTTAGAACTACCCTGGATCGTGGACTTAAGTTACTGGAAGGCGAAATCTCAAAATTGCGTCCTGGGGGTTCTCTGCCTGGAAAGACAGCGTTTAAGTTGTATGACACCTTTGGATTTCCACTAGACCTGACGCAAGACGCTTTGCGCGAACAGAAAATGGCAGTCGATACTGAAGGCTTTGACGCTGCGATGTCTGAACAGAAAATAAAAGCGAGGGCGGCTTGGTCAGGTTCTGGCGAAATAGCCAATGATACGATTTGGTATGATATATTTGACACTCATGGAGCAACTGAGTTTCTGGGGTATGATACTGAACAATCTGAAGGGCAATTATTAGCGTTAGTTCAAGGAGATGAAAAACTCCAGATAGTATCTGCGGGAGCAACAGTGCAGCTAATTTTTAATCAAACTCCCTTCTATGCTGAAAGTGGTGGGCAGGTAGGGGATACCGGACAAATCAAAACTGATACCGGTTGTGTGAAAATAACCGATACCCGCAAATCTGCTGAGATTGTTATCCATATGGGTACAGTGTTGGAGGGAACTCTTACTATTGGCCAGCCTGCAGAGCTCGAAGTAAATCAAGCCCGTCGCAATAGTATTCGCGCGAACCATTCTGCGACACATTTACTTCATGAGGCTCTGCGGCGTTCATTAGGCGAGCATGTTGCGCAACGTGGGTCGTTAAATAGCCATGATCGGTTACGGTTTGATTTTAGTCACGGACATGCCCTCACTCCAGAACAGCTGGAAGAAGTACAAGGAGAGGTGAACAATTATATCCGACAAAATACTACTGTTGAAACACGAGTTATGACACCTGACGCTGCGCGTGAGCTAGGCGCACAAGCGCTCTTTGGCGAGAAATATGGAGATGAGGTAAGAGTGATTTCAATGGGTAACCTTGAAGGTTCTAAAAAGGGCGCTTCTGCCAATACTTATAGCTTGGAGCTTTGTGGTGGTACCCACGTTCGGCAAACTGGAGATATCGGCAGTTTTATATTGCTGGGTGATGCTGCTTCATCAGCTGGGGTTCGTCGGGTTGAAGCCGTTACCGGAAGCGCTGCTATCACTTATATTCAATCACAACAGAGCGTTGTATTACAAGCAGCCAGCACACTAAAGGTGCAGCCTGCAGAGCTGGCTGTGAGAGCACAACAACTTCTAGATGAACGTAAAAACCTCAAAAACGAGATCACCGATCTGCGCCGTAATTTAGCAATGTCGAGCAAGGATGGAACCAATATTTCTGACCCCATAAATGTGGCAGGAAATTTATTTTTAGCTCAAGTTTTACAAGGAGTTACAGGCCGTGACTTACCTACCTTGGTAGATAGTAAAAAAGTGGAATTAGGCTCTGGAGCAGTTTTATTAATTGCAGAAAATGATGGCAAAACTGCGGTCGCAGCTGGTGTTACAGATGATCTTACTGACATCTTTTCCGCTGTTGATATGGTTAAAGTTGCGGTCGCTGAACTTGGAGGTAAAGGTGGTGGTGGCAGAGCCGATATGGCGCAGGGTGGAGCAAAATCGGCTAAAAACGCCGACTTGGCCGTAGCGGCTGTAAAAAAATTATTGGAAGGATAACAAATGAGAAAAGCGCTATGGATTGCCCATGTAAATGTTTTGGATGCTAGTAAACTTGGGGCGTATGCTGAGGCGGCAACACCAATCATAAGAACCCATGGTGGAATTTTTTTGGCTCGCGGTGGAGCATATGAACAATTAGAGGGCAAGGACCACACCAGAAACGTTGTAGCCCAGTTTCCAAGCCTAAAAGCAGCTCATGACTGTTATCACTCTGCGGGATATCAAGCAGCGATCAAGCTAGGTGAGGGCGGCTTCCAGCGAAGTTTAATGATTGTTGAATGCGTGGACTGAAATCTCTAAATTAATATATATTCAACTAAAAACTGTATCTAAGCTGTACGCGACGCTCTCTTTCGTTCGTGTGGGTCCAAATGGACCTTACGCAACCTAATTACTTTTGGTGTAACTTCTACAAGTTCATCATTGTCGATATAGGCTATTGCCTCTTCTAAGGACAGTTTCATAGGTGTGGTAAGACGCACAGCCTCGTCAGTACCACTCGCACGAACATTTGTTAGCTTTTTGCCCTTCAGAGGATTAACCTCTAAATCGTTTTCACGATTATGTTCGCCAATAATCATACCCTGATAAACGTCTTCTTGGACGCCAATAAAAAACTTACCACGATCTTCGAGGTTGAATAACGCATATGGCACCGAAGATCCGTTTTCCATTGAAATAAGAACGCCGGCGCGCCGACCTGGAATCGGCCCTTTATGGGCTGCCCAAGTATGAAAAACTCGGTTCAAAACGCCAGTTCCACGAGTGTCAGTCATAAATTCACCCTGATATCCTATTAGGCCGCGTGATGGGACATGCGCAATCACACGAGTTTTGCCTACACCTACTGATTTCATTTCGGCCAAATCGCCTTTTCTAGAACCAGTAAGCTTTTCGATAACTACACCGGAGTATTCCTCATCCACATCTATAGTTACCTCTTCTATTGGCTCTAAACGTACACCATTCTCCTCACGGAACAGTACCCTAGGACGGCTTATTGAGAGCTCAAATCCTTCTCGACGCATGTTTTCTATTAAAACACCCATCTGCAATTCACCACGACCGGCAACCTCAAAAGATTCACCACTTGGGGTATCCGTTACACGTATCGCGACATTCGTTTCCGCTTCATCCATTAGTCGTTTTCTAATAATACGGCTTTGAACTTTTTTGCCATCTCTACCCGCTAAAGGGCTATCGTTTATTCCAAAGGTTACCGAAATTGTTGGCGGATCTATAGGTAGCGAGGGCAGGGCATCAATAACCTCTGCAGCGCATATTGTATCTGCTACAGTTGCCTTTGACATACCAGCTAATGATACAATGTCACCAGCAACAGCCTCATCAATTGCAGTTTTTGACAACCCACGAAATGCTAAAATTTTTGTACAACGAAATTGCTCAATACGTGTGCCATCTCTTGAAAGTGCTTTAACTGTTTCACCAGCCTTCAATCGACCCGTCTCAACACGCCCAGTCAGTATTCGCCCTATAAATTGGTCTGCACCTAACGTAGTGGCGAGCATTGAGAAAGGCTCGTTTGTTCGCTGTATTTGCTTAGGAGGTTCCACATGGCTGACAATCAAATCAAATAGTGCTGATAAGTCCTTGCGGGGACCATCTAATTGTTCATCTGCCCAACCCGCTCTACCAGACGCATAAAGAATTGGGAAATCTAACTGACCTTCGTTAGCGTCAAGCGCGGCAAATAGGTCAAAACATTCATCCAATGCTCTGTCCGGCTCGCCATCCGGTTTGTCCACTTTATTAACAACCACAATAGGCTTTAGACCTAAGGCTAACGCCTTTGAAGTAACAAATTTGGTTTGTGGCATTGGACCCTCAGCAGCGTCAACTAGCAATACCACCCCATCTACCATGGATAATATTCGTTCTACTTCGCCACCAAAGTCAGCATGTCCGGGCGTATCGACAATATTTATTCGTGTTCCCTGCCACTCAACTGATGTTGCCTTTGCCAAAATAGTTATACCACGTTCACGCTCGAGGTCATTACTGTCCATAGCGCGCTCTGTAGTAGCTTGGTTTTCTCGGTAGGTTCCCGATTGTTTTAAAAGCTCATCAACCAAAGTAGTTTTTCCATGGTCAACGTGTGCGATGATCGCGATATTACGCAGGTCCATTATTTGCCTCTTCCTTGCTCAAAGCGGCGCCTATACTGCGAAGCGATGAAAGGAAAGGGTTACTTTTCAGGTATGAGCCCTCTTGGTGCAAATCTTAATACCAGAATTAAAATTAGACCCATTGTCAGCAACCTCATATGGGCGACAGAATCTATCAAATGAATACGCAACGCATTGTCTTCAGCCATTCCAGCAGTAATACCCTGCATCAACATCGCTCCAAAAGGTTCCACTTGAACCCAAAGAAAAAATATTAAAAATCCGCCCAGTACAGAACCAAAATTATTTCCAGAGCCACCTACAATTACCATCACCCAAATCAAAAAAGTAAATCGTAAAGGCTGATAACTTCCAGGCGTTAGCTGACTGTCTAACGTCGTCATCATTGCACCGGCAACACCACAAATGGCAGACCCTAAAATAAAAACCTGCAGGTGGCGAGCCGTTATGTTTTTGCCCATTGCTCCAGCCGCATACTCATTATCACGAATAGCGCGCATCATTCTGCCCCATGGGCTTGCCAGAGCTAGTTGCGCTAGAGTTAAAATTATTACCAGTACAAATGCAAAAAGGCCTGCATATCCAAGTTTTACCACAATTGATGACGTAGTCACAGGGTCACCCCCGAAACTAGATACCCAATCTAGAAAGCCCGCACTTTCTTGCAGATCAATTTCGTAGGGAACTGGCCGGGGTAAGCCGCTTACATTCTTGACGCCTCGTGCAAGCCAATCTTCATTTTTCATAACAGCAATAATAATCTCAGAAATACCTAGCGTTGCAATTGCTAGGTAGTCGGAGCGAAGTCCAAGTGCTGTTTTGCCTATTAAATAAGCCACACTCGCTGCTAAAACGCCGCCAATTGGCCAAGAAATTACCGTCATGAAACCCCAAGACTTATAATTTACGCCACCAAAGTTTAAACCACCCAAATAACCAGTGCCTGCAGGATTAACTGCTTCAACGGCCTCAACGCCACCGTCAAAAACATATCTGAATACAAAAAAACCAATCACTAGCACACCAACAGTACTAAAAGTTTTGTTTCTTCCTGGCGCCATTTTTGTTTGACAAAAAATTGCAGCCGTAATGGTTGCAGCGCCTAAAAGTAAACCTAATAATACTTGAGCGCCTCCTGCAGCCCAGGCATCCTTAGTAGGAGGCATAGATACAAGAACCGCGGCCAGGCCACCGAGAGCTACAAATCCAACTACTCCCACATTGAAAAGACCAGCAAAGCCCCACTGCAGGTTGACCCCAAGGGACATGATAGCTGAAATCAGTCCCATGTTTAAAATAAAGAGGGCAGTGTTCCAGCTTTGTATAAAACCAGTACCGGCAATTAAACAGGCTACAAAAATAAATAGTCCAATGTTTCTGACCGATGTTGTCATATTGACTTCCCTTTAAATAAACCGGTTGGCCTAAACAGTAGAACAATTAATAAAATCGTAAAACTAACCGCAAATTTATAATCGGTAGAAAGTAGTTGCACCAATCCAGTCGGCTCCAAGTTCTCTGGCATTAAGTATTTTAATACTTTCTTTAAAGGATAGGTAATTACCACCTCAGAAAAGGCGATGACGAACCCTCCAGCAATTGCACCGATAGGATTGCCTAAACCACCTACAATTGCTGCTGCAAAAATAGGAAGTAAAAGTTGTAAAAATATAAAGGGCTTGAAGGATTTATCTAATCCATAAAGAGCGCCAGCGGTAGCCGCAAGGGCCGCCACGATAATCCAAGTTACCATCACAACTTTATCTGGATTAATGCCAGACAAAAGTGCTAAATCTTCATTGTCAGAAAACGCGCGCATAGATTTTCCAGTGCGTGTTCGGTTCAAAAACCAGAATAACGCCACCACAAGGATAATTGCCGTAATAATCGTAATTCCCTGTGTTGTTTTAAACGCTAAACCTTCTTTCAGGCCCGTGAGCAATTTAAACTCTTTGGCGGAAATGATAAAACGCTCGCCATCGGAGAAACGCTGCTCATTAGGGCCGATGATAATACGCACTAAACCGTTTAAGACGAACATTACGCCCATTGAAACAATAACTAAAATAACTGGAGCGGCTTTTTGACGTCTGTAAAATTGGTACACAAATTTATCGATCAAAAGTAATAACGCAGCCGTTGCAAGAATACCAAACGGAATTCCTAGTAGTGCTGTCGGTAAAGGCCCTAACGTAATTCCCCAGCTTTGAAAAAGCCAAGTAAACAAAATTGTTACCATAGCGCCAAACGCCATTGTGTCACCGTGCGCAAAGTTTGAAAAACGCAAAATGCCGTAAATTAAGGTCACACCTAGAGCGCCAAGGGCGAGTTGGCTACCATAAGTAATTGCAGGAATGAGCACATAATTAGAAAGAACGACTATAGAATTTAAGATATCAAGCATTATTATCCACCTAAAAACGATTTCCGGACTTCTGGATCTGCTAAAAGGGCAGCTCCGGTATCTGTGAACCTATTACTTCCTTGTACCAATACATAACCCTTATCTGCGATTGAAAGAGCCTGGCGCGCGTTTTGTTCTACCATCAAAATGGATATCCCAGTTTTGGCAACCTCTATTATGCGATCAAACAATTCATCCATCACTATAGGAGACACGCCAGCCGTTGGTTCATCCAGCATTAAAACCCTGGGTTTAGTCATTAATGCACGGCCAACGGCCACTTGCTGTCTTTGACCACCAGACAACTCTCCCGCTGCTTGTTTTTGCTTTTCTCTGAGAATTGGAAATAATTCATATACCTGCTGCATTGTCACATCGATATCGTCTCGTCGAAGAAACGCGCCCATTTCAAGATTTTCCTCGACAGTTAGTGAGGTGAAAACATTCGAACTTTGTGGTACAAACGCCATTCCTTTGGCTACTCGGTCTTGTGGTGAAAGAGTACTGATATCTTCGCCATCCAGCCTTACAGATCCTTGATGTATATTAAGCATCCCAAAAATGGCTTTCATTGCTGTCGATTTACCAGCCCCATTTGGACCTACTATTACAGCGATCTGACCCGGATCGACAGCTACAGTACACTCATGTAAAATATCCGCTCCCGAACCATATCCACCAGTCATTCGTTCACCAATTAAAAATGGCTCTGACACTATGAAACCCCTTTATTTTTGAGTCCAGTGCCCAGATAGGCCTCAATCACTTGCTCGTTAGCCTTTATCTCATCTATGGTCCCCTTAGTCAGCACCTTTCCCTCAGCCATAACTATGATCGGATTACATAACTTACCGATAAATTCCATGTCATGCTCAATCATACAAAAAGTATAACCACGCTCCTTATTAAGTCTTAAAATAGCATCGCCTATGGTATTCAAAAGGGTACGATTAACGCCAGCGCCGACCTCATCTAGAAATACTATTTTAGCGTCAACCATCATGGTTCTACCTAGTTCCAGGAGCTTTTTCTGACCGCCCGAAAGGTGACCTGCTTTTTCATCTTTAAGGTGGTCTATCGTCAAAAACTCGAGCACCTCGCAAGCCTTAGCCGTGAGTGCGCGCTCTTCATCCGCTATGCGTTTACGTCCAAACCATGTGTTCCAAAGAGTTTCGCCAGTTTGACCACCTGGAACCATCATAAGATTTTCAAGTACAGACATAGATGAAAATTCATGGGCTATCTGAAATGTTCGCAAGAGGCCTTTGTGGAATAACTCATGGGGCGGCATTCCAGTAATATCCTCCCCCCCCATAGTTACGGTTCCAGAGGTTGGTGAGAGTACGCCAGCTATAACGTTAAATAAAGTAGTTTTTCCAGCTCCATTTGGGCCGATTAGGCCTGTAATGGATCCTTCCTCTATTTCTATAGAAGATCCGTCTACGGCTCGAAATCCACCAAAATGACGATGCAGGTTTTCAACCGTAATCATTCTTAAACCTCGTTAAGTTTATACGAAAACAGCCCCGCTTGATAGCGAGGCTGTAATAGTTATTTTTAGATTTTTAACGGTATTGTACGGTTGTATCTTTTCCACCTGTAAAAGAAATCTGGCGATAGTTGCCAGCGGCCTCACCTGGTCCAATCAGCTCTACAGCGGATGCTCCATCGTAATTGATGTCAATACCAGCGGCCAAAGCTTGCAATGCCAATCCTAATTGACCTGGCTGTATATTTAGGCCGGGCGCATTAGCAACGTCCATTACATGGTTTTTGTATACTGCAGGATCTGACGAACCAGCAGCCTGCATAGCTAAT
>Ga0302122_10002320_pt1 | contig 11898 bp, 10 predicted proteins | sample CB21_SCM_MG_FD_203115 | JGI IMG/M metagenome (GOLD analysis project Ga0302122, IMG submission 203115) | Marine microbial communities from Western Arctic Ocean, Canada - CB21_SCM | ecosystem: Environmental > Aquatic > Marine > Oceanic | place: Canada: Western Arctic Ocean | collected 2017-09-28
GTAAAAACTGCACTCCAGGGACGGTAAAAACACCCCTATTATTCGCATTAGAAAGCTTCCCTAATGTTCATCACTTAGTGAGTACCGTGACCGGAGAGCTTGCGCCAGAGAGCTCGCCTCTAGGATTATTACGAGACTCCTTCCCAGGGGGCTCGATTACCGGAGCGCCCAAAAAACGAGCCATGGAAATTATTGAAGAGCTTGAGCCGCTTAGGCGATCAGCTTATTGCGGCAGCATTGGCTATCTGAGTGCCAACAACCATATGGACATGAATATTGCCATTCGCACTATAGTTGCATCTAAAGCGGTAATGCACTGCTGGGGAGGTGGGGGAATAGTTGCAGATTCTATGGCCAACAATGAATTCACTGAATCTTTGGATAAAATTAAGCTGCTGCTCAACACACTTGAAGATTCAATCAGACCAACACCGCCAACACCGCCAACACCGCCAACACTCTAAACTACATAAAAAGATGGCAAATCAACAGATCTAAAAGTAGTTCTCTACTGTTTAAGGTAGGGCGACCTCTTACAGCATAACCTTTTGTAATTTTGTGCTAATAACAAAAGTATTGGCGGTCACTAGTCTGCTAAGTGTTGGTTAATTGCACTCAAAAACACTGCGCCATACTTATCCAGTTTTCGTTCACCTACGCCGCTCAACCGTGCAAATTCCGTTAAACTCTGCGGTATGCTTACACACATTTCTTGTAGTGTACTGTCATGAAAGATCACGTAGGGTGGCACGCCCTGTTCGTCAGCTAGCCGACGACGGCATTCGCGTAGTGCCTCCCAAAGGGCGACATCAATATCCATGGGTAGTGATGATTTCGTTGTGCGCTTAGCGGCCTGCTGTTTAATATCCTTGCGCAGTTCAATCGCCTCTTCACCGCGCAACAATGGCCTGCACTTCTCTTCCATGCGCAGCGCACCATAACGCTCTAAATCGACACTCAAATAGCCTCTTGCTACCAACTGACGGAACACCGACCGCCATTGGTTATTGTCTAAGTCACTCCCAACCCCAAAAGTGGGTATTTGATGGTGGTTGTTTTGCTTGATTTTCTCGACATCTGCGCCTCTCAGCACGTCGATTAAATAATTAACACCAAAACGCTGCTCAGTACGATAACAGGCGCTTAACGCCATCCGCGCTGCTTGGGTGCCATCCCATGTGGGCACAGGTTTCAGGCAGGTGTCACAGTTACCACAGGGCTGCGGTAGTTCATCATCAAAGTAATCAAGTAGCGCTTGGCGACGACAGGTTGTTATCTCGCATAATCCTAGCATGGCATTTAGCCGGTGTTGTTCTGCACGCTTATGCTCTTCGTTGCCCTCAGAACTCTCCATCATTTGACGGAGCTTTATGACGTCTTGCAAGCCGTATATCATCCACGCATTAGCGGCTAATCCATCACGCCCGGCCCGACCGGTTTCTTGATAATAAGACTCAACCGTTTTGGGTAAATCTAGATGAGCCACAAAGCGTACATCTGGTTTATCAATACCCATACCAAAAGCGACTGTGGCAACAATAATTATGCTTTCTTCACGCAGAAATCGCGATTGGTGATTAGAGCGTGTTTTTGCATCTAGGCCGGCATGGTATGGCAAGGCATTGAATCCTTGCCCTTGCAACCAAAAGGCAATGTCTTCTGTTTTTTTACGTGAGAGACAATAAATAATACCCGCATCATTTCTATGCTGCTCAGTTAAAAACTGCTGTAACTGTTGCTTAGCATTGTGCTTTAAACCAATAGTGTAACGAATATTAGGTCTATCAAAGCCAGAGACAAATTTACGCGCGCCATCAAGGTCAAGGCGCTTAATAATTTCACTTCTGGTGCGCGCATCTGCGGTGGCCGTTAAAGCAATACGGGGTATATCGGGAAACTGTTCATGGAGAATACCTAGCTGCAGATAATCAGCTCTAAAATCATGCCCCCATTGCGATACACAGTGGGCTTCATCGATGGCAAACAGTGCTATTGGCGCTCGGTTCAGCAAATCTAACATGCGCTGCTGCTTAAGCCGTTCCGGTGCCACATAGAGCAAGTCGAGCTGACCTGCTAGCAATGCTTGTTCGGTGTTATAGGCTTCCTCTGCTGATAATGTCGAGTTGAGGTAACTCGCTTTAACGCCAAGCTGGCGAAGTGCATCAACTTGGTCTTGCATTAGGGCAATTAACGGTGACACCACAATCCCGCAGCCATCACGAACCAGCGCAGGTATTTGGTAGCACAATGATTTCCCGCCCCCCGTAGGCATCAGTACCAGGGCATCTCCGCCGGCGACAACAGTATTAATGATGTCTTCTTGCGGATGGCGGAAGGATGGGTATCCGAAGGTGGACTCTAAAACACTTTGGGCAGTTATCATGGCGTGCACTATACGGCAAGACGAACAGATTTAAACAAAATAAACTGTCCTCAGCTCCACACCATTATCAAGGAATCTAATTCATCTAGGCTAGTTTCGAAATGACTTTTGACAAACCTTGCAAATAATTCGACCTGCTTATTGAATATACAATAACGCATAATATAGGGTGCCCAGAGGTCAAAAAAACTAAATCAGACGTTTTCCTTCATTTTTGTAAATTTGTGCTAAAACTGTAATGTTATTAGTAATATAATACTACCACCATGGCAATCAAGGTATCTACAATAGAGCATCTAACCACCCGTCATTAATTCAGCGCAATCGACGATTGAACTACAGAATAAGGTTATATTAAATAATGAAAGCAGAACAATCTACCGAATCTAACAGTATAGCGACCAATCATAGTGATAATTCTCATCTAGCTGCGGCTCTAAATGAAGCATTTGAACTTGGCGCAGAGGCATTCACAAATCAACTAGCATTGTTGAGCGACCAGCAATATGTACAGTTACTAACATTATTAGACGAACACTCCTCACCTTTAAGAACCTAGCAAAAAGGGCTCCTCCTAGCCCAATCATTTGTACCTACCCAATAATATTCACTATTGTATATACTACTTTCGTATTATAGTCTGAGCACAGTAGATATGCTTTTATGCAAGTCTAACTAAGGTCTCGGGCTTTTAAATCATTGCCCAATTAACCACCCGGGACCATTACTAGACAGGTGTTCCGGATGTGTAAATTATTTATCGAAGCCAATACAGAACTATGGAAACCGTCTACTCGGTCTATCAGAATACAAGGCATGGTGACGAGCATTAGACTTGAATTTAGTTTTTGGATGGTATTGGAAGAGATAGCCGCTAGAGACTCCTTGACTATCCCTGAAATGCTAAACAGCCTCTACCAAGAAGCTTTAGATATCGGGCATGATATTAGCAACTTCACATCGTTCCTTAGGGTATGCGCAATGCGCTTTATCAGCCTGCAACTGGCCGGTGATATCCCGACAGACAAGGACGTTTCGATCGCCTCACTCGACGCAGAAACCATTCTTGGCCTAGAAAATCAAAGGAACAAACCTCTATTTGCTGTTTTAACATCGTCAAGAAATAGTCCTTTGGCCACTGGAACATTAGGCACTCAACCTTAGGTTGCGGCCACATCGGCGCCTGTCGGTCAAAAAGCACCCTTAACCTCAAGAGCAATCATCCCTGTGATAATTCTCTATTCAGAGAAGGCCTTAATAACCTCTTCGGCAATTAAATGAATACCCTTTCGAACTGACTCAGCATCTTGAGCGTAAGACACGCGGATACACTCTTGCTGATGCTGCCAGCCATCATCCATGCCAGGGAAAAAATTATGTCCTGGCACAATTAGAACGCCTCGTGCTTTGAGCCGCTCATAAAGTTCCTGGCTGGTAATAGGCAGCCCTTCGAACCATAACCATAAAAAGATAGCCCCTTCGGGTTTATGTATTCGATACGACACATCGCCAAGGGCTTGTCCGAACCACTCCACGGCCTGGGTGGCTCGGTCTCTGTAGAATGGCTTTATTAAGTCACGGCCGAGAGAGAGTATTTCTCCGCTCTTGAACAATTCTCTGGCGATTGTTGGGCCAAAGTTTCCACAGGCTAAACTGACCACAGTGTTTGCATTAGTAAATGCTGAAATTAACTCTTCACTACCAACCACAATTCCGGTTCGCACACCGGGCAGACCCAACTTAGAGAGGCTTAACACCAGTACGGTGTTTTCGTTCCAATGAGGTTTAGCTTTATTGAACAGTATTCCCGGGAACGGCAGCCCATAGGCACTATCGATAATTAGAGGAATATTAGCCTGTCGAGCTATTTCATCAAGATGCTCAACTTCGTCATCAGTGAGGACATTCCCTGTGGGATTAGTGGGTCTAGAGACACACAGCGCTGCTGTTTGTTGATTGATTTTCAGTTGTGAGAAGTCAACGTGATATTTAAATAAATTATCATCAAGTAATTCAATTTCTGGGCGGGTTGCCGTGAAGAAGCGATCGGTCAAGCCAATATCAGTGTATCCAATATACTCCGGTGCTAAAGGTAAGTGCACTGAGCGATGACTTCCATCAGCCATTTGCCCAGCCAGCATATTGTAAAGGATAAAGAATGCGGGCTGACTACCATTGGACACGGCAATATTTCTCTCAGAAAGGTTCCAACCAAATTGCTTCTTGAGTAGCGCGGCTATCTCTGTCAAAAACTGCTTGTCACCCTGGGGTGATTGATAAACACCCATAAGGCTATGTAACTGCGCAGGATCTTGGAGGACTGACTCTAACCGTCGCTTAAAAACAGCTTCAACTTCGGGTATCCGACCTGGATTGCCTCCACCCATAAAAATCATTTCAGGATTTTCGTTTAACGCACTACCCAAATCATCCATCAGTTCGACGATGCCGGTCGGCCCTGCAAACTTTTGCCCAAACTGGGATAATTCCACCTGTTACTCCGTTGCGCTTATTACGCTATTAGATCTACGCCATATATCGAAAGGTAAAATTAACTCGAGGGTCATCAAGTTGCTTTACCTTCGCTACGCTATGTTGCCAATGTTCTTGAACACCTGCCCCCATGAGTAATAGAGAACCATGAGGAAGATTAATCTTAACCCTTTCTTGAGTTTTGTTATGTCGCAACTGAAATATTCGTTCAGCGCCAACACTGACGCTGGCGATCAAGGGCTCAAAACCTAAGGAGGCTTCATCATCAGCATGCCAATCAACGCTGTCTCTTCCGTCCCTATAGTAATTGACTAATGCACGATTAAAGGGTTTCCCGGTTTCAGTTTCTACATCCATACGCAGCTTCTCCATCCACTGAGGAAAAGCTACTGCCTGTAATCGAATTCGAGAATATGTATAACTGGTACTAGGGTCACCAAACCAATTTTGCAGCCGTGGTATCGGTATTTGCTTACCCATAATATTGATAACATCTTTGCGCCATGGCGTCGCAGCGATCGCTGTTTCCAACAATTGATCTGCGGCCTTGTGCTCTAACCAATTTGGCCAAAAAACAATCTCACTGACACGATCATCGCCTAAGGGCAACGGGATAATTTGTTGATCAAATAAATCCATAAACTCGGGGCTCTATCTCCAAATCAATACCAAAATTAGCTAATACTTTCTTTTGTATGGCTGCGGCTAAATCCAAAATATCTTTGGCATTATCACTGGCCGAACAATCATCGTAATTGACCAGCACAAGTGCCTGATGTTTGTGAACCCCCGCAGACCCGTGCCTAACGCCTTTGAACTGACAGTGCTCAACCAACCACCCTGCTGGCACCTTGACGGCGCCACTATCCTGTTTATAACCTGGGATATCGGCGCCATCATGCTGGTGCTTTCCCTGAAGCTCAATAAATCTAGCCGAGGGGATGACAGGATTTTTGAAAAAACTACCTACATTAGCGAGCTCCTTTGGATCAGGCAGCTTTGAACGCCGAATACTGCATACCGCCTCACTCACCATAGCCGCAGTAGGTGGCTCTTGCCGATCGAGAAAATAACCTTTTAGTGCGGGGTATTCAAGATTAATAGCGGGTGACCTCGATAAGCGCAAGGTCACCTCAGTAATGAGGCATTTATCTTTCAATGATTGCTTAAAAACACTGTCTCGGTAAGAAAACTGACACTCGTGATTCGTCAATGTGAATGATTCGCCGGATTCCAGATCGACGGCTTTTAATGAAACCAAAAGATCACTGAGTTCAACCCCATAAGCGCCGATATTCTGTATGGCAGCAGCACCCATATTACCAGGGATCAGCGATAGGTTTTCCAGCCCATACCAGCCTTGCTTTAGACTGTATAAAACCATCTCGTGCCAGTCTTCCCCGGCACAAAAAGTCACATCGACATAGCCCTCTGGTGTATCCGCAGCCTCTGTTACTATTACACCGAGTAAATCGACATAAATAACTAAGCCTTCAAGATCAGAGGCCAGCACAACGTTGCTGCCGGCTCCCAGTGGTATGACGGCTAAATTATTAGCCTTCGCGAAGGCTAAGGCTTCTATTATTTGATGATGGTCAGACACGCAACAAAAGTGAGAAGCCGTGACTGCAAGTGCCAAGCTATTGTGGGCTTGGAGACACTTATTGGTTTCTATCGTTAAATTCATCGGACCGCTACGCCTGAGATTCTGAAGCCACAACTATCTCGGCTTTAATATGGTCTAACAATGCCACTGAGGCATCCTCAATTAAGTCCAACACATGGGGAAACCCATCCTCACCGCCATAATAAGGGTCTGGCACTTCACTCACCACGTCATACTCTGGCTTACGAGAATAATCTAAAAGCAGCTGTAATTTTGCCTTAGCGCCTGGAGGACACATATTCCTCAAGTTACGTAAATTATCCGCATCCATAGCAATAATGTAATCAAACTCAGTGAAGTCCTCTATTGTAACCAATCGCGAACGCAGGGCCGACATATCATAACCACGCAGTGCAGCAGTGGCCGCGGAGCGGCGATCGGGCGCATGCCCAAGATGCCAATCCCCTGTACCTGCGCCATCCACGTAAATCTCATTAGACAAGCCAATTTTATTGACCATAGACTGAAATACCGCGTGTGCTGTTGGTGATCGACAAATATTACCCAAACAGACAAAGAGAACCGATTTTTTAATCATAATTTTTAGCTTTTAAAAAATAAAATTTTAAAACAATAAGGAGACCGCTCTTAGGTCATCCTCTGTATCTACCCCACAGGGTACTTCTGCGATTGCATCTGCCACATGGATGGCAACGTTATTCCATAAAAAACGCAACTGCTCTAGGGATTCTACCGTTTCGGTTGGCGCTACAGGCCAGTTAACGAAAGCATTTAATTGGCCGACACGATAGGCATAAATACCAATATGGCGACGCGCTGACACTTCGTTCATCGGTGTTTCGTTTCTTGGCCAAGGAATGGGGGCTCGACTAAAATAGCTTGCTAGGCCCGCCACATTAGCGACCACCTTTACTACGTTGGGATTATTAAAGTCTTCACTGGTGGCTATGGGCTCGCAAAGTGTCGCAACACCTGCCAGTGGATTGGCTGCTAAGTTAGCAGCCACTTGGTCAATCACAATCGGCGGAATGAGTGGCTCATCACCCTGAACATTAACTACTAACTGACTATCATCAAGGTTTAAGAGACTCGCCACTTCCTGTAATCGATCAGTACCCGAGACATGATCCTCTCTAGTCATACAGACTTCGGCACCAAATAGCAGTGCTGCAGACTGTATCCGAGAATCATCAGTAGCAATAACCACCCGTGATGCGCCACTTTTGACAGCTTGCTGCCAAACCCGCTGTATCATAGGCATTCCAGCAATATCCTTTAAGGGCTTGCCAGGAAGCCGTGAAGAGGAGTAACGAGCTGGAATAATTACCACAAAAGACATAGTTATCACCGATCAATTCAAAAGAATTACCTATTATATGGCTTACTTAAAGATTCGTCACAGGAAGCCCTGCACAACTGAGTAGTTTGTTGACAAATTCATCGCTCAATGGCATTCGGACTTCCAGTACCCAAAGATTATCTGGGACCAAATCTTTGTATTTAATCGCATCTTTCTCGGTAATGATGACAGGACGTTTGTCGTTGAACTGAACATCTCCAATAGAAAGGGCCTGATGATCGTTTTTAGCGTGAAGTTCGGTCATAAAGCCCATTTCCATTAACGTGGCCGCAAACCGCTCAGGATGGCCTATACCTGCCACTGCATGCACCGACATTGAGTCTGACCACTCATCCAAGCTAATCAATCGATCTGAACCTAATTTACGCAATCCAACAGGCATAAGTTGCACGCAACTGTTGTTCTCTGATTTGTGTGAAACGGGCATTTCACTATCGCCACCATTACGCACAATCATGTCCACCTCATCAAGCCGGTGCTGAGGTTCACGCAGTGGCCCGGCAGGCAAAGTAAACCCATTGCCTAATCCGCGAGCAACATCAATCACCGCCACCTCAACATCACGATGCATTCTGTAATGCTGTAAACCATCATCACTGAGAATAAGATCACAGGAAAAACGTTCAATCAAAGTGCGAACTGCATTGGCTCTATTTGGACCTACCACCACGGGGCAACCGCAAGAGTTAGCGATCAGCAAAGGTTCATCACCACTGTCTGAGACCGGTGTGCTTTGAGTTACAACCAGAGGGTAACGCCGAGCCTTACCGCCATACCCACGACTGACTACACCCACCGAGTAACCTTTTTCATGCAGTGCTCTGACCAGCGCAATAATCAATGGTGTCTTACCACTGCCACCCACCGAAATATTGCCAATCACAACAACCGGAGCACTAAAAGGTGTGCCCTGATGGCGAGATTGAAGATAACCTCTGCGCAGGCTGCTAAGCGCGCTAAACAGCCAAGAGATGGGCAGGAGTAGAAATAGCCAAGCCTTTTTGCCGTACCAAGCTCTTATCCAAAAGGTTTCGGCTGACAAACCTAATCTACCTGGGGTTCGTCAAACTGATTGCGATAGAGCTTAGCGTAACGACCCTTAGCGCCTATCAGCTCTTCATGGGTACCCTGCTCAATAATCTGGCCCTTTTCAAGTACCAAAATTCGATCAGCTTTTTCTACGGTACTCAACCGGTGAGCAATAACAAAACTCGTCCGCCCTTTCATTAAGTGTTCTAGTGCCGCCTGAATATGACGCTCCGAATCGGTATCCAGGGCCGAGGTTGCCTCATCAAGAATTAAAATAGGTGCATTCTTGAGCACAGCTCGTGCAATGGCTATACGCTGCCGCTGCCCACCTGACAACATAACACCATCATCCCCAACATGCGTGTCATAGCCCTGCGGTAACTCTTCAATAAATGTACTGGCATGCGCCACCTGAGCTGCCGCTCGCACCCTCTCCTCAGACCTTCCCTGAAGCTCACCATAGGCAATGTTGTTAAAAATAGTGTCATTGAACAGCGTTACGTTTTGGCTCACTATCGCTATATGACTGCGTAGATTTGCCAACGAGAAATCGTTTACATCCGTACCATCAAGTAATATTTTGCCCTGCTCGTGGTTGTAAAACCGCGGAATTAAACTAACAAGTGAAGTTTTACCACTTCCCGAGGACCCTACTAAGGCAATAGTTTCACCAGGATTGACCGAGAAACTGATGTCTTTGAGTACCTCTTTTTCAGTGCCCTCATAGGTAAAATTAATTTTTGAAAACTCTAATTGACCAGAGACCGATTCAGTTTCATAACTACCAGCATCTATTTCCGCGGGCGTGTCAATAATGCTAAAAATTGATTCAGAGGCAGCAATGCCTCGCTGGATATCACTATTGACCTCTGCTAACTGCCGAATAGGCTTAATAAGCACACCTGAAGCGACAATAAAGGTAATAAAACTGCCTGTGGTCATAGTATTGAGGATGATTGGGTTCAACATAAAGCCCGTTATACCCGCAAAGGCAAATGAAACAATGAGAATAATCAATGGATTACTCAGCGCACCGGTAAATGCCATTTTCATATTTTGGCGGCGGTTATTATGACTCGTCGTTTCCATTCGAGTGCGCTCGGTCTCAACAGCGCCAAACATCCGTACCTCTTGATAACCCTGCACCGCTTCTTGAGCGACATGTGTTACATCCCCCATAGCCGACTGTATTTTCCGGCTAATAAGCCTGAAACGTTTACTTACTTTAACAACAATAAGACCAATAAACGGCACGACCGCAAGAAAGAACAATGTAAGTATCCAGTTCAGGTAAAGCAGGTAGCCCATTAGGCCAATCACCATACTTCCATGCTGGATGACAGTCTTAACCGCTTTGGTACTCGCATCTGACACTTGCTGAATATTAAAGGTGAGCACTGACACTAAATGCCCAGACATTGACTGATCAAAAAACTTGAACGGCAACAAAAGGTAGCGATTAAAAACATCTATTCGCAACCGATGAACCAAGTAGTTGGCAACATAGGCTAAAAAGTAGGTACCAATCAGATAACCAAAGCCTCTTACAGCACTAATCATTATTAAAAACAGTGGAATGACAAGCCAGCTTTCTCCAACCCATTCATCGCCAAATATTTGCTGAGCCAGACCGGCAGTTATACCCACTTTTGGAAGTGCGCTAGAATCAGCAGTAGAACCAGTGATCTGGCTCACTGTATCAGTGATATAACCCAGAAGATCAATAAACGCAATCTCAGCGCCGGTGTGTATAAGGAGGCCTAACACTGCTAGGGAAAATGCCGCCCAGTACCAACCAACATAACCAAGCAACCTTAAATAGGTTTTTGTGCCCGACTGGCTGTTGAGTTCAGACATGCTTTAACCACTCAGCGATGTCAATCTGCGGGCTACGGCCAGCACCTGTCGCAATTAAAGTATCCCTGCTTTTATCAATCATCATGGTTGTCATTTGTCGTCTGATTAGCGGAACCTCATGACAGTTCATGAGAATGATCGTACTGACAATTAAACCACATGATGATGCTTTGGGGCATCCTCACGAGAAAATTAAGCGCCTTTAACGGTTTATGCTTTCAAATAGTTAAAAAAACGGACACTAAAACTCTTTAAGACTGACCTATCGCCACCAAACCGAGCAACTTAGACACTCAGGAAATCCCTCATCACGGGCTGCAACAATACGTAGATCGCCACGTTGGTTCCAAGAAAAGCTAAGCGCACCCTGCTCAGCAGTTCTCCACAGTTTACTCCCGGCCGCCCTATAACGAGCAACTACATCTGAGTGAGGATGTCCAAAATGATGGCGGTGTCCACTAGAAAAAATGACATGCTTTGGCATCACAGCACTAACAAATTGAGCTGTAGACGATGTCTTACTCCCATGATGAGGTGCAACTAGTAGTGATAGATTAGCCGCCTCAATTAAATTATCAGCAATAATACGTCGCTCTGCGCGCGCTTCAATATCTCCGGTCAATAAAATAGTCTGGTCTCGCCAAGTAATCTGAAGTACACAGGAGCTATCATTGCCATCCGTGGGGCTATCATGGGTTGGCCAAATCATCTCAAAATAAACTCTGTTAGCATCTTCATCGCTGTCATTAGGCTCAACAGAGGGCCAAAACCATTTTTCTCCCGCAGCGCATGGTGAATGTCGTAAAGAATCTTTATTGCTTTTTTGAAAACTATCAGCCAGATCAGCTACAAAACCTGGGCCGACCAAAACATCGCGCGGACTAAGCGCATTAATCAATGAAAAAACTCCACCACTATGATCGTTGTCTTCATGGCTAATAATGACTTTATCGACAGATCTGCGACCACGGGAATGCAAATAAGGAACGATAATCCCCGCTCCCGCGTCGAATGATTCGCTATACCGAGGACCCGCATCATAGACGAGTGCTCTATCACCACGCTCAACCACCACTGCCAGACCCTGACCCACATCTAGTACTGTAACCTGTAACCTGTTGTCTGGGCTTGGAGCCAACAATGCCAAAC
>Ga0302122_10002323_pt1 | contig 11897 bp, 10 predicted proteins | sample CB21_SCM_MG_FD_203115 | JGI IMG/M metagenome (GOLD analysis project Ga0302122, IMG submission 203115) | Marine microbial communities from Western Arctic Ocean, Canada - CB21_SCM | ecosystem: Environmental > Aquatic > Marine > Oceanic | place: Canada: Western Arctic Ocean | collected 2017-09-28
CGAGGTGAGCATGGGCGGGGCGCCGCCGCTCCCCTCGAACCCCGACTTCGACTTCTCCTTCCCGGTGGAGCTCGCGGGCCGGCCGGGCCTCCAGATCAACTGGAACCGGGGCGACGACCCCAACGCGATCGCCGTCCAGTTCTGCGACGACAACCAGATCCCGCGGGACCAGTTGGGGGACGTCTCCGTCTTCGTGCAGAACGTCATGGCCCAGCAGGCCTAGGTAAGTAGCTCCATGTACTTCCGGGCTATATCTGCGTCCTTCGCTCGTCGACTGGCTTGTCACCTCGTTGACAGGTCTTCGAAACCTGTTTTGGCTGGGGTAAAACCCGTCCGCGACCTCATTTTTGCGCGCGAAGGCTTATACAAGCTAGACGAGTTGGTCGTGTGTTGGTGTAGACGCACGATGGTCTGGCCGACAACAACGCCCATACGATCGGTGTCCGCCACCCACAATCAGCCCAGGTGGTTTAATTTCAGCCATGAAATTCACGCACTACAAAGGCGAGCATCGCTTTCTCGCCATCTGGGCGCTGCAGAAGTACAAGCAGCGGGCGATGCAGTGTCGGTTCTGGCGAGCGACCCGGCGTCAGCAGTACAAGCTCTACAACCCGCGCGCCGACGAAACCGCCACAGGTCGTTTGCCGGAAGTGCTCGTAAGAAAGGTCGTCGGGTATTTGCTCGCCCCACAGGACCTCACGCTCGAGTTCGACCTGACAGAGGAGGGCGACACGAAGGCGCTGCAGGGTACCCTCGGCTTCCTCTGCGAGACGTTCTTGAAACAGCCGATGCTCGAGATCTTCCACGAGCCTAGCCAGACCGAGTTCGCGCCCCTCGTCTGGAACCGGAAGGAGACGGTTCCCGACGGCGAAGATTCTAGAACCTTTATCGATCGCGCAAGCGGAGAGGAAGTCACGGTTCAAGGAGATTGGTGGACAATGGTAGGATGACAGGGCTTCATCACCCAATCCGATGGTGCGGTGCCGGACTGGTACGCGCAAGCAGTCTCCCACGTGGGATCACGCCATGATGACCCATTCGAGCTCAGTGACGTGCATCACACCTTGATGGTCGAGGCGGTCCGAGACGCCACCGTGCTCAGCGCGACGGAGGCGGACGTAGACGACTACACGTATTTCCCGGTCTTCCACAACTTGCGCACGCGCCGAGACCATTACGACGTGGCCACTGCGAGACCATTAGACGACAAAGCCAGGGAGATACTCGACGCCATCGACGCTTTTACGCGCGGACTTCCCGAACGATGGGGCGGGGTGTATTTCGCCCTGCACAATGGTGACACGGAGCCGGCCGAGGTCAAGGTGCGTAACCCGCTCACGTCCCCAAACGGGGACTCGCGCCTCGTGCTGTTTGCCAATGTCGGTTCTGAACCATTGATGGTCGGCCAAGACCCGCGGCTCCGCGACGAGGGGCTCGTCCTCTTACGTTCGGAACAGTCCGACGATCCGCCGCGCGTCCTAGAGGCCGTAGTTGACAGTTTCGACGACTGGACGTTCAACGTCTGCGGATTCATCAGAGCCGCCCTGACGACCAAGTCCCAGAAGACGACGAACTGGCACGAGATGTTCGGTGGAATCAAAATCAATGCCTCCGAGTCCAACGTAGATACGGTCTACCTCGATCTGGACTTCGACTACGGGTCGTGAGTAGGTCGCTTCCTCACTTCCCGTATGTATAGTATAAGTACCACCATCATTAGCCTGGATGCCATTAGGCCCCGGCGTCTCTCTTTAGCCTTGCAAACAGTACGGGTTCAGCGAGACGGGTTTTTCACCTAGCGCGAACACGCGGCGTGACGCGCGCGGCACTGGCAAGCTGAAGCCCACCAAGCACACTTTCAGCTGCTGCGTTTTGCCCAGACGTGCTCTCGGAGCAGCGCACAGCTTGCCGGTCGCGTACGAGGTCCTGATCTTCAAGACGTTACAAACCATTACGCCCGCCACCGCGTCCTATAAACCACAAAAGCCTTCTCCCGGATGACGAAACACTCAACACTTGACACCAGCGCAACGCGGCGGACGCGGGCTTAGCACCCGCGCGCATTTTTGATGTGCGGGGCCCGCCAGTACCCGCGGCGCGCGCCGGGACCACGCGCGACGCCGTCGGGCACCGGAGTTCATTCGACGGGAACCTGGATTAGCGTGCGGAACCGGTTTCGTGGACGCAGCATTATGAGATCCGACGGGACGTTAACTCATTCAAACAAGTGCGCACCACCGCTCGTTTATAACGATGCACACGCAGGCACCATGCTCCGCGCGCCGCCGACGGCCGCGGAGCTCGAGGCGTTAGATGCGCAGAGCAAGAAGGCCCTGGATACGATCCTCACCGGCACTATTCAATCGAGCGCCTCTTTAGCGGAAGAATTTCCCGCGTTGGCACAGGCCGCGGAGCCCTTCAAAACCTTCGCCGAGCCCGACAACGAGCATGGGACGGCCATGGCTTTGAATGAGGCGGAAAAGGCCATCGCCCACGACAAAGTAATGATGGACGCGGCCGCCGAGCGCATTTATCGGGAAGCCATGCGCGATGATGATGAAAAGACGCAGCACTTATTTGGGGGCACGTCCGGCGGGCGGCTGTCCTTGCACGACGCGGACCCGCCGTCGATGCTCTGCGATAACTTTGTGGAGGAGGAGTCGGACATGGAGGAGACGGTCGACGCGCAGCTGCCGGCGCCGCCGCCGCGCGCGGTCGCGGAGGCGCGGCCGGTGGCCGTGCGGCGCGGCTTCCTGAACCGGCCGCGGACGCCGCCGCTGCCTCCACCACATAACGACGGGAGCGACGCGGTCGAGCCGTTCAGGTTGGAGGAGGGCTTCGACTACGACAACTGCCCGCTCAGCGCACCGCCGGCGCCGGTGACGGAGCAGGTCCTCGCCTGGGAGCGGGACCAGTTCGGGCCCGGCGGGCGGCCGCCGGTGGACGCGATGTCCTCCTCGTCCGAGGAGGAGGGCGATGGCGGTGTCGTCCTAGAAGACCTTGTCGATGAAGGCGCCGAGTGATTCATAAGGCATATCATTTTTGACTAATTTTGAGGATTTACTATGTACTACTTCCGTGCCGACGCGGGCGAATCCAGGGCGCCTCGACTGCCGAGGCACACTTAGTCGGTCTTCGCCTTGAACGACGAAAAGGCCTCCAGCGCCGAGAGGATCACGAGCGCGGGCTCGACGGTCCAGGCCGCGTCGCCCGCGAGGTTGCCCGCCCACTCGTACCAGGCCTTTTCCGCAATCGTCGTGAACGGGCCGAAGTACGTCAGAGGGAACACGGCGTAGCCCCAGAACGCCACGACGTTCAAGACCCAGATGACCCCCGCAAAACTGGAAGCCCGTCGCCCGTCGACCGCGTGGGCCAGCAGCTTGCTCTTCGTCCCGGTCTCGTTGATGCGGTCGCCCGCCTTCTTCAATAGAGCGCCGCACCGCGTCTTGATGGCGCCCATCTCGCCCTCCTCGAACACGCACGCTTCTAGTGATTGATCAATCAAACCCGCGTCGCAGCACGCCTGGGCCCGTAGCGACTTGTCCCGCTCCCCGTCCGCTACCTCTTCGCAGTTCACCGCCTTGTTGAATTCATTCAGGTACTCCTCGCGCATGGCCCAGAGCGCCAAGGCTAGCCCGAGCTGCATCGCTAGTAAAGCCCACTGCACCTGGCGCTCCGTGGCGACCTTGCACGAGTTCAGCATCAGCACCAAAAAGGCCGGCGCCAGAGTGCACGATAGGATGGCATAGCACACGCCGTAGGTCGTCTGCTTCACGCGTCGCGTGTGGGCGTCCACCGCTACGGAACTCCTCGCCGCTGCGCACGCCTCTCCGAGCGCGACCGCGTCCTTGCGCGCGCGCAATGCCGCCGGCAATTTAAGAGCTGATCTGAAGTTGAACACGGCGGCGGCAAACTGCAGCGGCGCAATTAGCGCGTTCAACGTCGACATGCCGTTCTCGAAGCGGCCGAACTGGTCGTAGTGCTCGGGCAGCGTGTCGGCGACGACGCACAGGCCGTTCCGGGCCAGGCCGATCCAGGTCTCGAGAGACATGGTAGTTGCTGGTTCGACGACGTCGCGCTATGCTCTTTGTGTGGGAGGCCTCCTGGTCCTCGCTGCTGCACGAGAGGCTTGCAAAGTGCGCGGAGAGCAGTTGAAACCCGCACGCACGCATGCAGCACAAAACGCACGCGCCTTGAGGGACGTGATAGAAAAGCACATTGACATCGAACACACACGATTTGTTTAGCATCGTTACCACACGTGCTCCAGCGCTGAGAAGCAGCGGCACGCGTAACACGTTAGTGGTGCACCGTGCTCCAGCGTCAAACACGCATTAGTACGCGTAACAGTGGAGATGACATGCCTGCGCGTCGTCCTGTGCCTCACCGCGCACGCCTTCGTGGTGCCGCCGACGAGACCCGCCGGTGTGCGACGGCGACGCGCGTTGCAAACGAACGCCATACGAAACTGGTGGAGCGGCGCGTCGAGCGACGGCGACTGGGCGGCGGCGCTCGACGAGGCCTGCGCCGGCGTGGCCGCGGCGCTGAGCGGCGCCGACGGTCCCGTGCTGGCGCTGTGCTTTGCGTCGCGGGCGCACGCTGGTGACATCGGGAGTATAGGAGCCGCGTTCGACCAAAGAATAGGCGACCGCCGGGGGGGGCGCGTGGCGCTCATCGGCGGGGGCGTCGTGGGCGGCGCGGGCGACGAGCGCGAGGACGGCGTGACGAACGAAGAAAAGCAGGCCGATGCGCGCGACGCGGCGCCGTCGCTCAGCGTGCTGGTGGGCGTGCTCCCGAAGGGCAGCGCCATCGCCGCGGAAAGTTTCGCGCCGGACCGGGCGCCGCCGTCCAAGAAGGATGGAGAGAGGTGGCGCGAGGTGTTCGGCGAAGCACCAAAAGCGTGTTTGGTCTTCGCGGACGCGCGGGCGCGCTGGCTCGGGCGCAGCTGCGGCGCGCTCAACGACCACTTCCCGGACTGCGTCGTGGGCGGCGGCCTCACGTGCGCTGCTGAAGGGGCGGCGACCATCGCGCTGGGCGGGGCCCTGCTCCCCGCGGGCGCGACGTGCGTCCTGGCGCTGAGCGGGCCGCTGCTGCGGGTCGACTGCGTCGCGTCGCAGGGCTGTGCGCCCGTGGGCGACGTCTACGAGGTGACGCGCGCGGCGCGGAGCCAGGTCGTCGACGAAATCGACGGCCGGCCGCCAGCGGTGACATTGGACGCCGTCATGCAGGGCGCCACGGATCGGGAGCGCGAACTGCTGAAGCGGGGCGCGCTGCTCGGGTTGAGGCCGGCGGCGGCGTCTAGATTGTCCGGCGGCGAGTCCTCTGAAGACGATGAAGAAGCTGTCGATTGGTTAGTGCGGCAGATCATCGGCCAGGTGCCCACGGTGCGCGAGACGATGAACGTGGGAAATAGGATGATGGGGATCCAGTTCACGGCGCAGCGCGTCTCGGACGCCGGGCTGGCGGTCGACGCCGAAGTGCGCGCGGGCGACGAGGTGCGGTTCCACGTGCGCGACGATATTGCGGCCGTCAATGATCTCGATTTGCAACTGCGGCGGTACGCGCTGGAACGCGCGTTTTCTGGTGACGGCAGTTCGGTCTTGGCGTGCCTGGTGATGCCGAGCGTGGGCCGCGGGCGGCTCTTGTTCGGGGAGAGCGGCCTCGACACCTCAAAGATTGGTCGGGCGCTTGGCGGCGGCGCGGCGGTCGGCGGCTTCTTCGCGAACGGGGAGCTGGGGCCCGTCGGGGCCGTGGTCGGGTCTGCGGCGGCGCCGCGGTATAGGCGGCGGACGCACCAGCACGACTACGCCGTTGTGGCTGTGGTGTTCGGGGAGGTGGAGGAGTGATATTGCGTAAATTGTGTTGGTTTTACTCGTTGTCCGACCTTCCCACACATGGTCGCGTGGCACGTCGGCGCCGGGCCGCGCAGGGCCCTCTTCTCGAGAGTCCGGCGCATAGGGGGGCGCTTCAGGCGTCGTCGGGGACTCGCCAGGCTGGTCTGGCCGGGTGTTCCGTTCCGCTGTCGGCCTTAAAGGGCGTGCCCCTAGTGTCTTTTTCACTATGTTCAACCTCCAACCACCCTTGTGACCCCACGCGTCTTCAAAGCTGCCAGCGACACCTCGACGAGGCTTTCAGCACGAATGCGTCCTCATCCCAAGACATCGCGATCGAACCACATCACCACCGTGGTCAGACGCAGCTGGGAAATTTTTTTGTGTCTGCCCACTCTTCGCCGACTCGCACCTGTCTGCGAGCACCCTTACAGCTCTCTACACTCCGTCGCATCGCGCGGACTAGCCAGAGCAACGCATTTCGTGCTCCGTGCGCGCAATAGCAGCCGTACAACAAAAAACACGCAAGCAGCATAAAAGCTAGACAAAATGGGCAAAGGCGGCCAGCGCCCCCCCCTCATCGTGAGCGAGGAGCAGAAGGAGCTCCTCAGCGGCCAGGCCTACGGCGCCCAGCTCCTCAGCCCCGAGGACGCGTGGATTGGCCACCTCGACCACGAGAAATTTAGGGAGGACGTGCACCAGATTGGGAAGACCCTGAGCGCCAACCAGGGCACGGAGGACCTCAGACACTTGAATAAGATCGTGTGGATGTCCCGGCTGTGCCAGTGGATCGGTTTCGCGACCATGTGGTACTGCGTCAATCCCGTGAGCATCTTCCTACTCTCGTTAGGCACATTAACGCGGTGGACCATCATCGGCCACCACGTCTGCCACGGCGGCTTCGACAAGTGCGACAAGTCCAAGAAGTACAACCGCTTCACGTTCGGCGTCGGAAGTTTGTGGCGCCGGTCCTGCGATTGGTTGGACTGGATGATGGTCGAGGCCTGGAACGTGGAGCATAATCAATTGCACCACTACCACCTGGGCGAAGTCAGCGACCCCGATTTAGTGGAGCACAACATGGACTACCTGCGCAATTTGGACTGTCCGATGGCCGTCAAGTATTTCGCGACTGTCTTCATGGCCTTCACCTGGAAGTGGTGGTACTACGCGCCGAACACGTTCAAGCAGTTGAAGGCGAACGAGCGCCGGCGCAAGGGCACGCAGACGGAGCAGCAGAAGGCGACGCAGACGGACCCGCAGACCTTTGATTTTGCTTGGTTTGTTGGTGGGGGCGACCACACCCACTTCAGCGGGACGGAGTTTTTAGTCCGGTGCTTGGGGCCGTATTTCGTTCAAAGATTTGTATTGATGCCCCTGCCCTTCTTATTGTTAGGCTGGGCCCCTTATTTACGTAGTCTGATCACTTTAGCATTGGCGGAGCTGTGCACGAACCTCCACTCCTTCATCGTCATCGCGACGAACCACGCGGGCTTCGACCTCTACCGCTTCGAGAAGCACTGCAAGCCGCGGTCGTGCACATTCTATTTGCGCCAGGTCATCTCCTCGGCCAACTTCGCCTGCGGCGACGACATCACGGACTTCATGCACGGTTTCTTGAATTACCAGGTGGAGCACCACCTCTGGCCCGACCTCAGCATGCGCTCGTACCAGAAGGCGCAGCCCATGATCCAGGCCCTGTGCAAGGCGCACGGCGTGCCCTACGTCAAGGAGCCCGTGCTGAAGCGCACGCTGGACCTGGTGGATATCATGGTGGGCAACGCGTCGATGCGCAAGTTCCCGACGGCCTACGAGTACGCGCCGGACATCGTCGAGGCCGAGGCGCACTAGGGATTCTCTCGTAACGGCCCTCTTCGTACTATTTTCTCCAGGGTGACTCGCCCTTCTCGACGCCGTCGACGCGGCGTCTGCTCGATGGCATAAAGGTTACAAGTGCAGTCTCGCGCGCCTTCGAAATTCGCCCGACGCTCGTCGTCGTGTCCACGGACCAAAGGTGCCAGTGTCGCTTCAGTTCGACGACGCTTTCTGTTACCCGCGCCGCAACGACCACGAGTTCGTGGTGAAAACGGACAACCGCGACGCACGCACGCACAAAGTTGCCAAGGGACTCTAGGCTCCTCGCTAGGTAGTGCAAGTCCCCCCCTCGACAAAGGCACGGGGTATATACATACGATGAGTTAGCAATGGGAGGTGAGGCGTGCACCGGAATGCGGGTGTCGACCCGCCCACACGTAAACGTGTGGACGGGCGTCATGAAGCGTCTCGGAGCACACCACGCCCGTCTCAGAGGAGGGTCAGCACCTTATCGACCAACGTCTCCGCCGTGACGGGCCCCTCGGCGTCGTTGTCGCCCGCCGGGTCGTCGGGCGCCTCCGAGACCTGGACCCAGTCCACGACGTTGTCCGTGACGCAGGCCACGAAGCGCTTGCAGCGGCCCGGGCCCAGGTCGCCGCAGGGGCCGGCGTGGGTGATCTGCATGCCCAAGGCTTTCGTCAGGACCGACAGATTGTCCGCCCAGAACGTGAGCAACCCACTGCCATCAATCTTCTGGTCCGCCGCCCAGGCCCGCATGACCGCCGCGTCGTTCACGCAATAGATGAACACCTTTTCGATCCCCTTGGCCTTGAGCTCATCAGTCTTTGATAAGTAGCGGGGGACCTGCTCCATGGATCAGCAGGGCGTGAAGGCGCCCGGCAGGCCCATGATCAGGACCTTCTTGCCGGCGCACGCCTTGCGCACGTCCAGGAAGACGGGCGGGTTGAACTCGAGGCCGTCCTGTGCGTTACGGGTCTACCGTCTGTGTGTTGGGCGTCTCTCTTCGGCCGCGGCGACGGGCGGGTGTGCGGCTTCTCGACGGGTGCGCGCCGGCGGGCGTGTGTGCTTGCGGTCTCGACCGCCGGCCGAGCGCTGCTGGGCGCCGTTCTTAAGGTCTCGTTTGGCCGGGCGACGCGCGCGCGCCGCCGGTGCCGGTCCAGTTACGCCGGCTGGCCGGTCACCGACGCCGCGTCGTCTTAGAACTTGCGCTGTCTCACTCGCGCGACGAGTGTGGACTGCGCACTGCTCTGCTGTTCAGCTGGACACTGCTTGCTTGCATGGACTTGCACGTCAGGGATGGAGTCTCCGGCCTTTACCATGGCTACTTCCCGCGCGCGTTTCAGATGCGACGCCGTTGTGATGTTGTTGCGCCAAGCACTGCTTGGACAGCTGCTTGACCAGCATGCGCAAGTCTGTCACCAACATGAGGCAAAGAAAACCCGCACGATATAAATCAACGCGGACGCCTGAGCGTCGCCTCTCACGGGTGCATAGGAAGGGCCAAAGACACTTAAGAACGACGGGGCCGTGGCACCTTTTTAAGGCTCTGCATACATCACACCATCATCCCAGCTTGCTTGTGGTCCGTGTAGGCGTCCGCGAACGACCATCACTCGTTTCAGAGCTGTGAGACGCGATATCAAATCGATCGAGCCGCTGCGACCGTGCAAAATAGCAGCCATAAGCCTGAGAGCATAACCAGAGAGCATTTCAAGATTTAGAGCGCTGCACACAGGTCCCCCACAGGAATATGCCGCGCACCGCATCGATCGTCGTAGCGTTGGCTGCCGGCGCCACCGCCCTGCGCCCAGTGCTGCCGCCGCGCGCGGCGCGCGCGACGCGCGCCGCGCCGCGGATGGCCATTAGCGCTTTACTGTTCGACTGCGACGGCGTCATCGCCGACACGGAGCCCGACGGCCACCGGTCGGCCTTCAACAAGGCCTTCAAGGAGAAGGGCTTTAGTGATGACTGGACCAAAGAACATTATGGGGAGCTGCTCGAGACGGGCGGCGGCAAGGAGCGCATGACGGCGCACTGGAACCAGGTGGGCTGGCCGAGCGGGCACGAGGCGGTAGAGAAGCAGCAGGTCCTGGTCAAGGAGCTCCATCTGCGCAAAACGGAGATCTTCAACGAGATGATCACGCGGGGCGAGATCCCCGTGCGGGCGGGCGTGCTGCGCCTCATCGACGAAGCCTTCGCCGCGAACGTGCCGGTCGGCGTCTGCTCGACGTCGTCCGAGCAGGCGGTGACGAATTTGGTCCGAGTGCTCATGGGCGATGCGCGGGCGGACAAGATCCCGATCTACGCCGGCGACGTCGTCAAGAACAAGAAGCCCCAGCCGGACGTGTACTTATTAGCGGCGGAGAAGATGGGCCTCGAGCCGGCGAAGTGCGTCGTCATCGAGGACTCCTCCATCGGCCTGGCGGCGGGGAAAGCGGCCGGCATGAACGTCATCGTGACCAAGTCGTCCTACGCGTACCGCGAGAACTTCGACCTGGCCGACCGGGTCGTGGACGACCTCGACGCGGGGTCCATTTCCATCGACGCGTGCAAGGCCCTCGCGGACTCGGCGTGACTAAGTTTGTTGGAAGTTTACCCGCCCGGGCGCGCCCCTGTTGGTACGGTGCCAGGACTAGCGGAGCCCCGAGCCTACTCCGCGTTGCCGTACTAGTGGGGCCAGTCACAATAAGATCACCTCTCTCTCCCGGCGGCCTTATAGTAGACTTGTAAACCCTTATAGTGCGCAATTCTAGATCGCCCACTCATGCATCCATGCCCCGATCTTCGCAAGCAGCGCCCCTCGGGCGTCCTTAGCTTCGCCCCTCGCGCTTCGCTTTCATACGCTTTTGCGTTTTTTTAGCTTTGCGGGCTTTCTTCTTCTTCTCTTCCTCAAAGTCTCGAGCACCGTCGCGTTTTTTTTTCGAGAGCCCTGGGTTTTCTTTCAACTCGGCCTTCCGCGCGTCGCGCTTGGCCTTCGCTTCAATTTCATCTTGCGTCCGCGATGCCTCATCTTCTCCAAGCCACCCGCGAGGCCGCATGCTGAAAAGAGCATCGGCTACCTTAACTGCGAATCGCGTCAAGCTGGCCCGGCAAGTACTCGCGATTGGCGCGGACCCAAACCTGTGTACCTCAAACGCGAATTGCTCACCTTTACACGTCGCTGCTTGCGCCCGCGGCCCGGCAGCACCAGACATGGTATCTCTACTTGTGAAGCACAACGCAAATGTAAACGCGAGGTATACCACCGGCACCCCACTCACTCCATTGCATGAGGCGATTGATAGCATGGACCCTCCCTATTATGTCAACACTCCCGTCGAGCAGCGCTGTCGAAAAGCCCTCCGCATCATATCCACCCTGCTGCGCGCTCGGGCGTCGTAACAAAGACGGGCCTAGAACATAGACCTGCGGATAACAGCGACTCCACTACACCGAGGGACTATGCTGGCGTTGTTCTATTCACAATCGACCGACTTGCCCGTTCTCCGCGGACGACGGTGCGTAGACGGGGCATGAGAATGGCCCCAGACCCGTGAGTTATGAAATAAATTTGCGTTTCAGGCGCTTTGGTTATGGGACGGTCCATCCGAACCGCCCGAACATTGACTACATAGGATTATATGTTCCGTAAGCTCCGCGCGGCTTGGCCACTGCGCGACCCCTCGATCTCTTTAATTCGGGCATAAGACCTAGACCTGCGACTATCCGCGGTAGTACCATTACCATGGACCTTGGTGCGATCGTTTGTTTCATGACCGACCGACCTGCGCGAGGTCCAGATCAATAATATTCAGACCCGAGCGCGGGCAGCCCAAAGTACCCTTCTCGTGGTGTACAAGTGCGATACTTGATTTACACTATAGGTGGGGTAGTATGGGACCCAACGAGACCACTATTACGATTCTTAGAGGCTCTTGAATAATTAGCCTATTTGACGTTCACGGGTGCTGTCGAGCCCAAATAAAACACTTTTTTGGGATGCAGACCGGCTCTGAGGCTCCCTATGGGTTAGGGCTGGTGGTTAGTAGTCGCCTACACCACATGCGCAGGCGCTTGATGCCTTCCATTGCTCTCAAAGCTCTGGAACTCTGACACATGCCCAAGTGAGCTGGACTGCTGAGAGAATTGATAGATATGATCCATGATACGCCTTGTTTTGATAGTCGAAACCGGGCTGCTCGCTCTTGTTTTGGGAAGTGTGTAAAAAAACCTAACTCACAGAGCGTCTTA
>Ga0302122_10002324_pt1 | contig 11897 bp, 8 predicted proteins | sample CB21_SCM_MG_FD_203115 | JGI IMG/M metagenome (GOLD analysis project Ga0302122, IMG submission 203115) | Marine microbial communities from Western Arctic Ocean, Canada - CB21_SCM | ecosystem: Environmental > Aquatic > Marine > Oceanic | place: Canada: Western Arctic Ocean | collected 2017-09-28
GGCCATCGCGAAAAAAGCGGCCCCGGCATAGAGCTCGTAAAGCCAGCCGGAGGCTAGCATCGCAAAAGCCATCGTCGTTCCGACCGCGAAGCTGGAATAGAGACTTTGTGCCGTGGCTGCGAATCCCACCGGGACGGCTTTGGCAATGTAGTACAAAGCTGCCAGATGTGTGGCGCCAAAGGTAAAGGCGTGAAATCCCTGAACCGCGATTAACCCCGCAATGTCGGTTGTCATACCGAGCACCGACCATCGAATTAAACCGGCGAGTCCGCCAATCGTCAGGAATATCACAGGACCAATCCGGTCGATATATTTCCCGGCAACGGCAAATAAAATGATCTCGGCGACTACGCCCTCAGCCCAAAGAGCACCGATCGTGATTTCATCGAGACCGTTGGCACGCCAATGCAGTGTCGAGAAACCGTAATACACCGCATGGCTCGCCTGGATCAGACTTGCAGACATCATAAAAAGAATGAGCCGCTTATTGCGAAGGATATTAAGTAGTGGCTCGATAAAACTCTTAGTGCCTGGGGTTTCTGCCCGTGGGATCAAATGACAACTCGCAACTGTCAGCACCAGCAGGCCAATGACTAACCAGAGAATGTAATCCGCGGGTTGGCCACGGAGAAGAAATCCCCCGCCCAGGGCGGCGGCGATAAAGGTCAATGATCCCCAGAGCCGAACCTTGCCGTAATCAATAGTGCCTTCGCGCACCTTGAGCATGGTAACAGCATCCGCCATGGGCATCAGCGCAAAGAGCAAAATTGATGAAATGACGCTGATAGCAAACAGGCTCCAAAAGCCTTCTGAAAAGAAAAACAGGATATGGGTCAGGAAAGCACCCCATCCCAGAAAGAGAATCATCAGGTCGGGTCGGCCATGCCGGTCAGCTCGTTGGGCCAGAAGCGGATTGATAATCGCCCGGCTCCAGGTCGCGACAGCCAGTATCAGGCCGATTTCCGTGGCCGTGATTCCCCGGGACTGCAGCCAAACCGGCCAGAAGGGCATCAGGATGCCAATGACCGCGAATATCGCTCCGTAAAACAAAGAAATTCTGAGAGCCATCGGCAAAGGGTCCGTTTCGATTGCAGGGGTGTGCAATCAGAGCATCGTGAGTGATACTCTTGTTAAATCAAATTCGGATTCGGGGAGACCCACATTGGGAAAACAAACGATTAAGGCGGATACTACCGCCGAAGCCTATCTCACATTACTGGCTGACCGAGGTGTCGACTATCTTTTCGGCAATGCCGGAACAGATTTTGCTTCCGTGATAGAAGCTCTTTCTAAGGCTCAGCTCGGTGAAGCAACAGCTCCAACGCCTGTTACGGTGCCGCATGAAAACGTCGCCGTTGCGATGGCCCACGGTTATTACCTGGCTACTGGGCGTCCACAGGCAGTGATGTTGCACGTGACTGTAGGTACTGCGAATGGCGTGTGTGGCATTATGAATGCTGCGCGCGAACGAATTCCGATGCTCTTCTCAGCGGGTCGTACACCGATCACCGAAGACGGGTCGCCCGGCGCCCGCAGTATTTACATTCACTGGGCCCAGGAAATGTTTGATCAAGCTGGCATGGTCCGTGAGCTGGTCAAATGGGATTATGAGCTGCGTAATCTTGAACAGCTTGAAACCGTAGTTGATCGGGCGTTGACCGTTGCGATGTCGGAGCCTCGTGGTCCCGTCTATCTGACGTTGCCCCGCGAGGTGTTGGCCGAAGTGCCCGGCGATTTCACATATGACAGTCCGACTGTCAGAAATGCGTCCCGGGCGGGTGTGCCGCATCCTGACGCGATCGATCAGGCAGCGGATATGTTGAGCAAAGCAAAGAACCCGCTGATTATTTCCTCATCTTTTGGACAGCATCCCGAAGACGTTGCGTCACTGGAGGCGCTCGCAGAACGTTTCGCTATTCCGGTTGTTTGTTACCGGCCGCGCTACGTAAACTTGCCAACCGACCATCCCATGCATGCCGGGTTTGAACCGGCGGCACGGCTTGCGGCAGCCGACGTTGTTCTGACGCTGGAATCAGATGTACCATGGATTCCGAGCCTGCATAAAATCTCACCTGATACTCAGGTCATACAGGCCGGTATCGATCCGTTATTCGCCAATTATCCAATTCGGGGTTTCCGGAGTGACCTGACACTGGCGGGTGATCCGGCGTCCACCTTGCGCGCTCTATCGGCAGCAATGACCGAGAATGCAGATCGAATTGGCGCGACCCGAAAGGAAGTGGCGGCACAAAAAGCGGAATTAGCTGAAACACAGAAGGCGCTGTTGGAACGTCAATCAGTTGGTGGCCCGATGGAAACTCCGTGGGTCGCCCATTGTATTGGGCAGGTCATGAACGAGAACGACGCGCTGGTGAACGAATCGCAATTGCCTGTTGGTTTTCTCGGCTCCCGGAAACCGGGAACTGTATTTGGTACCAGTCCGGCCGGTGGCCTTGGTTGGGGCAATGGTGCGGCACTTGGTCTGCAGCTCGGCGATCGTTCGCGGCGGGTCTTTAACGTGGCGGGCGATGGCTCCTATATGTTTGGAAACCCTACGCCCGCGCATTTCGTTGGCGCTTCGATGGAATTGCCGATTTGTACGATTATTCTTAACAATCGTATGTGGGGATCAGTTCGAAAATCGACACTTGGAATGCATCCCGATGGTGCAGCATCTCGTCTGAATCGCTCCCCGTTGACCGCACTTGAACCCAATCCTGATTTTGAAAAGGTCGTGGAAGCTAATGGTGGTTATGGCGAGCGGGTGGATAACGCTGAAGACCTTCCCGGTGCTCTCGAACGCGCGCTGAAGGCGGTGGATGTTGAAAAACGTCAAGCAGTGCTCAATGTGCAGACGTCTTATGACGATGCGCAGGCATTGGCAGACGCGCGGCGTTAGCTAGGCGATACCCTTTACCGCAACAGCACGGCTTTCAAACGAGATAGAGCCGTCGTCGGCGAAGGGCAGGGATTGTTTTAGCTGTTCATGAATAGCGCCCTGCTGCTCTTCTGTCATTGTTTGATAAAACCGGCCAACGTTCTGCGAGTTCCTGGTAATTGGGTTCCAGTAGTCATCGAGATTACGAAAGCGGGTCGTAAAGGAAATCGTACTCTGCTGAACGGCCTTTACGCCTGCTGCCTCAAAAGTTTTGGCAATTGAGTCAATTTCGGTCATCGGAGTGCGGTCGGTTGTGCGATCCTCTTCGCGCTCTGGAATTATGTCTGCAACAGCCTCCCAGAAATGCCGCGTCGTGTTCATGTTGCTATCCATGTCCCAGTCATAGAGGGCAATGACGCTGCCGGTGCGCACCACGCGTTTCATCTCGCAAATCGCTTTTACTTTGTCCGGGACGAACTTGATCATGAGGCCGGAAATGACTGCATCGAATTTGGAGTCTTCAAACGGGAGGTCCTGGGCATCGCCGATCTCAAGTTGAATATTTTTGTTATCCGGGTGCTGCTTCGCGGCGACGATAGATTTTTCCAGCGGGTCCGCTCCAGTGACTGATGAAGGTGCACAATTTTTAATGACTGTTTGCGCTAACATTCCTGCACCACAGCCCACGTCCAGCCATCTCAAGCCGCGCTCAACCTCAATCCAGTCAAGGAATTGGGTGGCCACCTGACGGCTCCAGCGTCCCATAAAGTCATCATACTGCGTGTAGGTATCATTGTCAGACATTCGTCGGCTCCTTACTGCGCTGCCTGCCATAAGTCTTTGGCGGCGTTACGGTCAATTTTGTCCCGATGGTTCTTCGGGATTTCTTCGACAATTTCAATTTTTCTGGGCCGCTTCGCTTCCGGAAGGTTTTCTACGCAATAGCCGTCTAAATCCACGATACTCAGGCTGGAATCGGTAGATACTGTGACCCAGCTCACGAGATTTTCGCCATAGACTGGATCGGGAATTCCAAATGTAACCGCCTCAATGACGTCTGGGTGCAGGGATAGCATGGCGTCGATCTCTAGAGGTGAAATATTGATGCCGCCTCGGATGATGACGTCCTTTGCACGACCGGTGATGCGTAGAAATCCGTTATCGTCTAGATAGCCTAGGTCCCCAGTTTTAAGCGGCTGTCCTCTAATGGGTTCAATTTCCCCGCTGGCATGAAGATAGGCTTGGGCGTGCTGTGCACTGACGGTCTCGATGTCGCCAATCTCGCCTGGTGGTACTGCACTGCCCCTATTGTCGCGGATTGTGATCTCTTGATACATGCCAGCGCTTCCTACACTTCCGATGACGCGCGTGTCGGGTGCATTCGCGGCAACGATGCCACCCTCGCTCATGCCATAGAGCTGGACCAGTTTTACACCATAGATATCTTCAAACCGTTGGTGAGCATCCGGCATGAGGGGTGCTGTACTACAGGATATAAACCGCACACTGGAGAAAACCTGTTTACCGTTTTCGATCGGATGTTCAAGTAACATATTCACGACCGTTGGGACGGCGACAATGATGGTCGGCTGGTAGGTCTCGATCCAGCTGACAAAGCGGGAGCGGGAGAAGTTTTTTGCAAATAAAAGGGTGGCCCCGGAAAGCATAGTGGCATTGAGCGAAATCATATGAGCCGAAGCCCAACTAACAGATCGGAATTCGAGAATCCGGTCGTAGCTTGTCAGCGACCAGCGGTCGAGTTGGTGTTGTGCGATGGCTTGATAATTGCTGAAGCTATGGAGCACACCTTTTGGCTGAGCAGACGTTCCAGATGTAAAACAGATGACGCAACGGTCTTCCTGTTCGTTTCTGGTGTTGGGTGGGTTCTCGGCGCCAAGCTGCGACAGAGTTGCAAATAGCCCGGTATCGGCATTTCTGTCGTTGAAGGAAGTCCATTCACCAACTGTCCCGTGGCCAATGGCGTCGCGATCAAGGTCTTCGTGCCACAGGACGAGCACCGGTTCGATGCGGGAAAGCATCTCGACAAGGTGGTTCTCGTTTATGTCCGTATTTATGGTGCAGTAAGTTGCTCCATACGCCTGGATCCCGTAATAGAGAATTAGATGTTCGGGAGAGTTCTCGCCGAGAACAACGACTCGGTCATTCGCGTGAATACCAGCACCGCGCAGGAAATGTGCGAGGCGACTGGTCCATTTTAATAGCTCAGCCCAGCTAATACTGTCGCCAGTATCCACGGAGACGAATGCCATGGCATCCGCATTATCCTCGGCGTTTTGGACAATTTGGTCTGCTAAAGATACGTAGTCGTCAGGTAGTAATCCGGTCGGTTCTAGCACGACCCTATCACCGTAATCCGGGACCTAGCGGTTCTTCATCAAATAACCGAATTTTTCCTCTGCCTTGCGCGCGACTTCGGGGCTGGGAGCATTCGACATCGGGAATTCATCTTTCCAATGGAACGGCCGGCAGGCATCGATGATTGCTACTGAATGAGTCATGTCGCCGACGGCGCGCTGGGCTGGGGTCAGCATTGGGTCGGCTGGAGAATCCCAGGCGCCGCTAATGAAGTCGATGGATTGTTTGGGGTCCGTGCGAACCATCATCGCCCAAATGAGTTGGTCAAGCCGCGTTACGTCGACATCTTCATCCGTCACTATGACGTATTTAGAGGCATAGGCTGCAGCCCGACATTGAGCTGCAATCTGACCCGCCTGACGTGAATGGCCGGGGTAACGCTGTTTGATGGAAACACCATGCAGCATCCGCGAGCCACCCGTTTCATGGCACCAGACTTGTTGGATGTCTGGTACGCCGGCATCGATAATGTTCTGTTTGAGCATCGCGGAGCGCATCACTGCGCGATAGCGGGCGAGTTCATCCGGACCTTGACCCATTGGGGGCACGCCGAGCAGGATAGGGTCGTTCCTGTGATAAATGGCTTCAACGCGGAGGACTGTTCTGGGTTCCTGGCCACCTGCATAATGGCCTGTCCATTCGCCAAAAGGTCCTTCGATCATTGTTTCCTGTGGGTCGACATAGCCCTCCAGGACTATTTCCGCATTGGCCGGGAAGGGGAGGCCTGTGACTTTACCTTCAACAAGTTGCATTGGCTTGCCGCGCAGGCCCCCGACGATGTCGAGCTCAAAGGCACCATAGGGCGCCTCAGTGCCGCCGAAATAGAATGCAAGCGGGTCGCCCCCCAATACCATGCAGACCGGCATTTTTTTGCCTTGCTCTTTGTACTTTTCCCGGTGGATATAGCCGTGATGTCCGCGCGCTGTCAGGAAGCCCACTTCTTTGGGGCCATGGACCTGAGCGCGATAGGCGCCGGCATTAAGCCAGCCTTCTTCTGGGTCCCGTGTCACGCTGTAGGTGCCTGTGCCGATGTAACGTCCGCCATCATTTTCATGCCAGACCGGTGCCGGAAACTTGCCAACGTCAATATCATCGCCGGTCAGGACGTTCTCGAAAATGGGTCCATCATCGACGATTTCGTGTTTAATGACTTTTGGGTCGACTAGATAATTTTCACGATAGGCATTGGAAAGCTCCCATTTTGTTAGGTGCTCTGGAAAACCCAGGGTCATGTTCCGCCGTGTGCCAGCGAACATGTTCATCAGCATCCGGAAACCCTTGGGGCAGCCTTCGACATCCTCGAAAACAACGCAGGGGCCGTTCTCCTCACGCAGCACAGCTTCGGCAGCAAGACCGATATCCTCCTGCCAGTTTGCGCCCTTTACATATTCGACCTCGCCGAGACGGTCGGCCAATACCAACCATTCGCGTAAATCTTCGTAGGCAATTTGGCCTGCAATGTTGCTTCCTGACGCCGTACTCATAATATTTTTCCTCCAAAACAGTTGGTGGATTTTCACATGACGCCGCCGAGCGGGCAAGGGTAGCAGAGCGAGAACTTCCTGCCGTGCAGTTGCGCGGTTAAAAAGGCTGAGGCAAAGTGTTTTGCACAATAAAAATATTAGCAGGTTAGGCATCATGGCAGAAAATTTTGGTACCAACGGGTCTATAAGTTTTGACGCTGAATATGACGTAATCGTCGTTGGTTATGGCTATTCAGGGGGCATTGCTGCGATTGAGGCATTTGATGCCGGTGCGAAAGTCCTGCTGGTTGATAAAATGGCCAATCCCGGGGGCATTTCTGTTTGCTCCTACGGGGCAATGCGCTCGGCCCATGACGCAGACCAGGCCTTTAAATATCTCGAAGCGACTAATGGCGGGCGCACACCGTCATCAGTGAACCGCGCGCTCGCCGACGGGATGGCCAAGATTGAGCCCTATATGCGGAAGCTGGCTGAAGCCAATGGTGCCATCGTAAACCCGCGTGAAAAGGTCGCGAACTATCCGTTCGAAGGATATGACACTTTTTATCAGACATTGATCGAGGAAATTCCGAACTTTGATCCGGATAGTCATTACCCGCATGTCCGAGGTGCGCCCGGCGGCGCGCGCGTGTTTAAGACACTGGAAGACAATGTTGCGTTGCGGGATATTGATATCTGGCTTGAAGCCCCAGTTCAGAAGCTGATCTATAAAACGGATGGCACGAAAGAGGTGCAAGGGGCCGTCATCCAGACAGCGGGCGGTGTTCGCACTGTTAAAGCCGGTAAGGCCGTCATTCTGGCCTGCGGTGGCTTTGAAGCCAATGAAGAGATGAAGCGTCAATATTGGCAAATGAAACCGGTACTTGCTGCAACAACCAATTCAAATACAGGTGACGGTATCCGTATGGCGCAAGAGCTTGGCGCCCGGCTTTGGCATATGTGGCATTACCATGGGTCCTACGGATTTGATCACCCGGAATATCCATACGCCATTCGCATGAAACGTTTGCCCGACTGGATTCCGGGTCGGGAGGCGACAGCTGTTGTTCAGATGACGTGGATTGTCGTCGATAAGTTCGGCAAGCGGTATATGAACGAAAATCCACCTTACACGCAGGATACGTCGCACCGACCAATGGAACATTTCGACACGGTGACACAGGAATTTCCGCGTATTCCGTCTTATGTGATTTTTGATGAAGTCGGACGGCGGCGCTATCGGGTTGGCGCGCCGACCCGAAATGACCCTGATGCCCATTATGACTGGAGCCAGGACAATATGCAGGAGGTCGAATCCGGTCTTATCAAGAAGGCGGATTCAATCGCTGAGTTGGCGGTGATCATTGATATGGAACCAGCGGAGCTTGAAGCGTCTCTTACCCGTTGGAATGAACTTTGCGCCACAAAGAACGATACTGACTTTGGACGGCCGTCCGGTACGATGATGAAAATTCAGCGCGGACCTTTCTATGCGGGACAGGTTTGGCCAGTGGTCTCAAACACCCAGGGTGGCCCCGAACATGATGCGCAGCAGCGCATTATTGATGTTGAGGATAACCCCATTCCGCGCCTGTATGCGGCGGGTGAAATGGGCAGTGCCTGGGGACACCTCTATATGTCTGGCGGCAATCTCGCTGAGTGCCTCGTAACCGGTCAAATTTCCGGAAAGCAGGCGGCGGCGCTCGAAGCCTGGGGCTAGTCTCAGAAGGACGGTAGGTAGGGTGCGCTGCCCGCTCAGCCGTACCAGTACAGGAAGATGCCCGGATACAACTCGTACTGCAGGATGATCTCGAACAGTACATAAACGAAGACGATTGTGCCGATAGAAAGATAGGCACTTTCGCGTATTGAATATCCGCCGCGATATTTCATCCAGCAGTAGACGAAGACCGGTGTGCAGGGCAGAAAGCCGATCAGATAAATGCCAAGGACAAGGATGCCCATCCACATGAAGATCATAAGCTCCTGCTTCAGGGAGCGAACTGTCGTATCGGCATCTTCATCCACTTTTTCGGGCGTCTTCGCAGAGAAGAAAATTGAGATTTTCTCCCCTATTTTGCTGTCGGTCAGGGCAAGTAAATCCATGATCAACAGCGGCAAGGCGAAGTAGCCCACCATCAACGGAAACATCCGGTCGGTAAGCTTGTATTGATAGCTGGTCGCGATAAACAAAACGACGATGGCTAAAATTATAAGAATATAGAGTGCGGAGGGCCGTCTATGCTCAGGAATTCTCATTGTTCGGCCTCCAATTTAGCTTCTTTTCGTTCTTTCATCTTTCGTCTGAAGGTTGGGAAGGCAAGGCTCAGAATCGTTAGCGCAAGGAGGGTCAGTGACAGTCCTCGGGTGAAGAAGATCGACATTTGATCGTCGGCTATCAGCATAGACTGATGGAAACTCAGCTCGGTGATGCTGCCGAGGACAATTGCGATCGTGAAGGTAACCCGTGGATAGTTAAACCGGATCATGAAATAGCCAATGAAGGCAAAGATGAACGCGATGACGACGTCGCCAATCTCGGTATTGAGCGCGAACGCTCCAACCAAAGCCACCACTGTCACGGTTGGTATCAACATATGAACACTGATTCGGGTCAGTAAGGCCATATATTTTGCCAAGGCGAGAACAATCAGCGTCGCGAATACTGCTGAGACGGTGAGTGCTACGACCAGGGTAAAGACCAGGTCCTGGTGATCTTCCAGGAGTTTTTGACCTGGCTCAATGCCATGCAGAATAAGGACACCAAGAAAGACCGCGGTTTCCGCACTGCCGGGAATCCCAAAGGCGAGTGTCGGGATTAACGATCCACCATCTTTGGCATTATTGGCAGATTCGGGCGCGATAACGCCTTTGATGTTGCCTTTGCCATATTCGATCTCGGGCGTCGGGTCGCGCTGGGCCTGGGTCGAATAGCTCAGGAAGGCGGCGACCGTACCGCCGACGCCTGGGACCGCCCCTATAAAGGTGCCGTAGCCAGAGCCGACGAGCATCGTCGACCAGTTCTTGAAAACTTCTTTAACGCCAGCGGAAACGCCGCTGATCTCGACATCTGAGGTATCCTGAGAAATGGAACCACCTTTAACAGCGAGGTTTATCATCTCAGAAATGGCGAATAGCCCAATCAGTGCCGGGACTAATTTGATGCCGTCTTCAAGGAGTGGAATGCCGAAGTCAAATCGGACGGTGCTGGTTACGTCGTAATAACCGACAAATCCGACCATCAGCCCAATGATGGCTGTGATTAACCCCTGCAGCAGCCTGTCGCCTGAGGAAACGGCGATGGCGCACATGCCAAAGATTGCCAGCATAAAAAATTCGGGTGGCGTGAACAGAAGCACGATCGCTTTCATAATTGGAATGACTGCCACCAGCGAAACAACGCCGATAACACCGCCCAGGGCGGAAGCTGTTGCCGCGGCACCGATAGCCATACCGGCTTTGCCCTGTTGCGCTAGCGGGTAGCCATCAAAAGTCGTCGCGGCATTGGGGGCGATGCCGGGTGTGTTTAAAAGGATCGCGCTGACCGAACCACCGGTAGATGTAGCGGCCATAACGCCACCCATCAAAATGATGGCCTGCCAGGGCTCCATGCCGAATGTCAGAGGGATGAGGAGTGCAACTGCTGTCGTGCCACCAAGGCCCGGGATCGCACCGAACAGTAATCCGACCACTGATCCAGCTGCTAACAGCAAAAGTGAATGGATGGAACCAAGATTAACGATTCCTTCTAACAATGCATCAAACACGGAATTCTCTGCCCCCTGTAATCAGCTTATCTAAATAAGCCTGTCAGAAATGTCCGAACGCACGCACTTTGTGTGCTTGTTCTTGTGTGCGCGGAAAGAAAACGGCCGATGCATAAGCACCGGCCGTTGATAACAATAGTTTATCTTGTTTTCTTGTTACTGGCGGCAAGAACGTCTTTGTACTGGACGTAGTACGAGAACAGCTTACCAACCAATTGCGTCGCATCTGCGGCGTTCAAAGGCGCAACCGGACGGCCGACTTTTTTACCCCAGGCAACGAATTCCGGGTCGTTAACCGAATCCCAAACCGCTTTTGCCAACCGATCTTTGATGGCCTTTGGCGTGCCTGGTGTTGTACCGATAATCCGGTCTCCACCCAGGATCGCGAGATCCTTATGGCCCATTTCGCCGGTTGTTGGGACACCGAACTCGGATTTGCCGTTGGTGATTTCAAGGATTGGCTTCAGATCTTTAAACGCAGCCCGTTTTTTCTTTTTGCTGCTGACATATTTTTTGAAGCTGCCTTTGGCAAGAATTGTCAGGTCGCCATCACCACGGATAACGCCGAGTGAATAGCGCGAGCTCGATTTATAGCCCGTGATGTATTTTGGCTTAACGCCAAGTGCATTCCAAAGAATGGCGCTGGCGAGATAACCTGTTGTGCCGGGGCCGGTGATCGGAATTTTGATTTGGCTTTTGGCTTTTAACACATCCTGGATGGTTTGGTATTTGCTCTTTTTAGCACTGACGACAATGATGTAACGGAACTGGGCAACACGACCGAGCCAGTCTATTTTGCGGACGTCGTAACCAGCCTTTTCACCGATAATATTCGGCATCGCATGGCCAGGCATGTTGAACATCATGATGTGCGAACCGTCGGCCTTACGTTTGGCCAGGAAAGCAGCTGCCTTCTTGCCACGTCCACCGGGTAGGTTCTTCGGAACAATATTGACCTTGCCGCCGAGATATTTTTTCAAATATGGGGCAAGCTTACGGGTGATGGTGTCAAAACCACCACCGGGACCATAGGAGATCAGGAACGTAATATTCTTTGGTGGAAATTCCTGCGCCTGTGCTGGCACAGCTGCAACCATTGCAACCGCACTTAAGGCGACAGCGCCGGTAATAATTTTACTAAACATAAAAATACCTCCCTCTAGTTTCATTTGCTCCCATAATTAACTTTTGGAGCCTTTAAGGTGTTACGCGAGAAAGAGCTTAGACGAACAAATTCATTCTGTTAACCCGGGTTATCGGAAAATCGAGAGGTTAAATACTGGTAAAAGCTCTGTCGTCTTGCTTTAAAATGCAGTGTAATACTCTAATACTCATGCGGGATATTGCGTTTTAAATTTTAGGAAGAGATATGGTGGCGGTTGTTCCAAAACTAGAAGTGGAATCTGCTCACCC
>Ga0302122_10002326_pt1 | contig 11893 bp, 9 predicted proteins | sample CB21_SCM_MG_FD_203115 | JGI IMG/M metagenome (GOLD analysis project Ga0302122, IMG submission 203115) | Marine microbial communities from Western Arctic Ocean, Canada - CB21_SCM | ecosystem: Environmental > Aquatic > Marine > Oceanic | place: Canada: Western Arctic Ocean | collected 2017-09-28
TGATCTGGGGGCCACCTGGAATCGGCAAAAGTACCTTGGTCAGAGAAGTCACCGAAGAACTGGATATCGGCTTCGTCGATGTCCGCTTAGCCCAACGAGAACCAGTTGATATTCGCGGCCTACCTGTTCCTCGTGAAGACCGCCAAGGAATTGACTGGATTGTCTCCAGCGAATGGCCGAGGGTTGGAGTTGAAGGCACACCAGAACGTGGAATAATTCTCTTCGATGAATTGACCGCTGCCGATTCTACTCTGCAGGTCGCAGCCTACGAATTTATCCTTGACCGCCGGCTTGGTGAATTATACAAAGTTCCAGATGGTTGGTATATCGTTGCTGCAGGAAATCGCGCAGAAGACAACGCAGTTGCTCGGACAATGTCCAGTGCTCTGGCCAACCGTTTCCTCCATTTGGACCTGAGCGCTGGCAGTGATGACTGGTGTAACTGGGCAATGTCAACAGGACACCACACCGATGTTGTCGGTTTCATCCGCTTCCGCCCAGACCTACTGCTTGACATGTCAGCCCACCACGAACGCGGCTGGCCAAGTCCGCGCTCTTGGAGCAGAGTTAGTGATGAAGTTAGGTTGGCTGAAAAAAGTGGTTTATCAGACCGCTTCTTGTGTTTGATTATCGATGGTTTGATTGGAATCGGAGCCGGAATGGAGTTCAAAGCATTCCGAGATTCCAAGAGTTTGCTACCTGATGTCCGTGCCATGTTGAATGGTACCATTAAGGCTCAATTCCCTGATAAGTTAGACCAACAATGGGCGATGGTGTCTTGCCTTGCTCCGATGTTGGTTGAAGAAGAAGAACCTGAGCAATTCTTTGATGGTTTGTTCAACATCCTCAAAGTTTTACAACCGAGTTGGGCACAACTGGCATGGCATGATATCGAAAATGTGTCTGAAAAAAGAAAAGGCCTCTATGATGCCCTCTGTTCCCACCCGCGCCATAAAGAGTTAGAGGACAAAGTGCTAGGGGCTGCCTTAGTTGGTGTAGAAGCATGAGTGCTGCAAGTAAAGAGGTGAAAATTCTCAAGCCGACTGCGGCTGATCAGGAATTGAAAGTGTGCGCTCTTGAGGCTTGGGACAAGGCACGATTGGAATTAGTTCAGTGGCGGCCGTTCCTCGGCTCATTAGCAATGCATCTGCAGTTGATTCCTGTTGTCGATGACCGCTGTCCAACCGCTGCAACAGATGGTAGGCGAGTTTTCTTTAATGCTCAATATATGCTTAACCAAAGTGAAGAAGATGCTATATTTATCTTGGCACACGAGATTTTGCACTGTGCACTGCTGCACTTTTCCCGTCAGCAGGGGGAAAGAGAAGAGCATGTGATGTGGAATTTCGCCATCGACCATGAGGTCAATGCAGCATTGGTGAAGGATGGAATGACGAAACCAATTGGCGCGGTTTTATTTGAAAGTCATGAGGACAAATCGGCTGAGCAAATCTTTGAATTGATTAAAACAAAGATCTTGAAAATGAGAGGTGAACTTCTCGATGACCATGATCTTGATGTTGAATCCTCCTGTAATAAAACTGAAGTGAAAATAGACCCAGACTTTACTCCAATGCGCTCGGATTCAATTTGGCGCGAATGGGCAAGTAAGGTTATGACCGCATCTAATCATGCACAATCCCGCGGTGAATCAAGCGCTTCATTGCAAAAGGTGCTCGGAAAATTGGACCCCTCAAATGTAGATTGGGAAACAATTCTACGCCGCTGGACAACTCCTTTCATGGGGGGTTCTCGCACTTGGCTACCTCCAAATCGACGCTATGTTCACCAAGGCCTCTACCTGCCTTCACGGCGTGGCCACCGCATCGATATGGTGGTGGTCATTGATACCAGCGGCAGTGTTTGGGAGCATGGAGTGATTTCTTTTTTGAAAGAACTCCAAGCGATTATTTCTGCTTTCGGTGAATTCGAAATAACAATTCTGCAAGTGGATACTGAAGTTCGCCATGTACAGGTTATTGACAATGCACGGCCTTTTGATGTTGGGCGATTCCATATTGAAGGAGGAGGGGGTAATCGCTTTTCCCCTGGTTTTGATTGGGTAAAGGAAGAGAAAAGTAATGATATTCGCGGCATGGTTTACCTGACTGATGGCTATTTGTTCACCGACGATGTCAATCCGGTACCGATGAATCCGCCTCCTTACCCAGTGTTATGGGCCTTAACTGAGAATGGGTGCAAGCCAGTTCAATGGGGAGACCATTTGACTTTGGAACACAAGCCTAAGACTTGAACGAGGCTTAAGCGCTCACTTTCATCTCACCAACGGTCATGCCCTTCTTGGCTGCAGCACTCCGTTCTTTAGAAGCCTCATTTGCTGAAACAAGGTATAATTCTGAGAGATAGTCTAGATGGCCAGGCGAAGTCACTACCATGATATCATCAGAAGTAAATTGGTCTGGAGATGAATATCCGCATGAATGGCATAGCATGTAGACTTCCTTTTCCAAGGTCGTGACATAATTGGCCACACGTTCTGCAGCCCCATCAACATGCAGGGCTTTCTGCAGGCTCTTACTTTGGGTTGCAATACCTGTTGGGCAATGATTGGAATGGCAATCCAAGGCTTGGATACATCCCAACGCCAGCATGAAACCGCGAGCGATACTCACTCCATCTGCGCCCAATGACATTGCCACCACCACATCAATCGGAGTTGCAATCCTTCCTGATGCAAAAATGTGGAGCTTGTCTCTCACTCCATTCTTGCGCAGTGCCCAGTCCATCATGGCAACTGCTTGTTTCATCGGCACTCCAGCATGGCTGGCAAGGACCAAAGGTGCTGCTCCTGTCCCTCCTTCACCGCCATCAACAGAGATGAAGTCAGGTCCTCTACCCGGGTCTGCCGCTATTGCTTCAGCAATGGCTTCTATTTCCTCAACATGGCCACCGACCAATTTTATTCCAACCGGCTTATCACACAAAGAACGGAGTCGGTCGAGGAAGTCGAATAATCCAGCCAAGTCATCGAATTCGGCATGACGCGGTGGCGAAATAACATCTTGAGCCATCGGCACCTTGCGAATCCTTGCAATCTCCTCGGTTATCTTCTCCTTGGGCAGGATTCCACCTTTGCCCGGCTTTGCTCCTTGCATTAATTTTAATTCAATCAATTTGATGCCATCATTTGCTGCAACTTCCTTGAAGGCTTCATCTGAAAAGGTGCCGTCTTCATTCCGGCAGCCAAATTTTCCAGTTCCAATTTGCCAAATCGCATCACCACCTTTCTGGTGATATGGCGAATAGCCTCCTTCACCGGTATTATGCAGAATTCCAGCCTTGCCGGCACCTTTGTTGAGAGCGCTGATTGCATTGGCAGAAAGGGAGCCATATGACATCGCAGAGATGCTAACGAAATGATCCATTGAAACTGTTTTCCCAACTCCTGTAGACTCGCCGATGACTCTCCTGTATTCTCCAGTTTGGTTCTCTTTTTTATTAAACATCGCTGGCATAACGGTGCAGGTTCCGACTGAATCAAAATCAACTTGGCTACCAAAGCCGATGGTGTTGTTCTTGCCTCTTGAAGTAGCATAAATCCAATTTCTAGTTACTCTGGAATATGGTTTTTCATCCAAGTCATCAGCAAACCAATATTGACGTAGTAGTGGGCCTAGTTTGACCGCCACCCAGCGACCCCAATAGAGCACTGGAAAGCGTCGCTGAATTGGATTTGCGGTCTGAAACCTATCGTGGAAAAATAGTAGGACAATAGCGATTGCAAAAGCATTACCAAGTAAGGCTACTATCTGATACAAGATGTTGTCAGGAAAGGTGTTTTCCAATGGATTCAGCAATGCATAGGAACTAACTGCAACTGCTCCAATCCAGCCGCCGACCCATGTATGCCATTTCGCCATGTACCACCATATACCGAATGCTGTATTGAATGAATCGCCTTCGATAGGTCACGCATCTTGACCGGCGCTTATTTGATAACGTCGTCATCCTGTCGTCAAACATGGCCGCGAAAAATATGATTCCTGTCAGACCCGATGCTCTCGAATTTATTGGTCTGCGTCAAGCCATGCTCAGAACTTGGCTACCGATTATTTTAGTCGTACTAATCGGCGCTGCAGCATATCTTCCTTTGCAGAATTTACAAGTTGATTTCGCCGCAGATGGTCCGATGGGTATGGGGTCTTATACAGATATGACATATGAATACACTCTGTATCAAGAGCACTATCAAGTAGATATTACAGGGATTGAAGACAGGAAGTGGGATATTGAGGATGAAGGAATGTCAGTGTCGTTTGGAGTGAAAGAATCCTACTCCGTATCACATGGTGATGGAATAAACCATGCTAATCTCGATTCGATGAAAATGAGTACAGGAGTAGTTGCAGAAGAACACGCTTCAAACTCTTGGTGGGTTTTCCTGTTCGCATTTATTCTCCTATTATTAGTTCTTGAAAGAAGCAGTGATGGATGGTTCAACAGAAATTTCCCCATTGCTCTTGAATGGGTTGCTGCAGGGGCCGCTTTGCTGATAGTCATCTTCGTTATGATAGGGTTTGGAGATTTCTTTACTCTCGGAGATGCTGCTCCAGAAGCACTTGGCCATGCTGACTTTGATGGTGGTCTTTATGGTGAATCTATGACCGAAGAAGGAGAAGGAGTTCTTCCCGAAACAGCATCATGGTCCCCCGGGATTGTAATGTGGTTGGAACTGATTATTTTGCTAATTGCAATTCCTCTAATTCTCCTACATTCTCTTGAGGCAATATCAACAGGTTGGTGGGGAGATAGCAGAACTTCGCACCCTAAGAGTCTGTTCAAGGAAACTCCGATTTCCAGTTTGCATGAAAGTGATGGATTTTCTCTAAAAAACATTAGCCTTGCATCTAAGATGCCCGCCTTTGCCTCTATACTTGCACTTATTCTCCTAGCAAGTGCCCTCTTCATGCCTTGGGTTGAACATTATCAAGAATACAGAAGTATGGATGAAGATGGCGATTGGAGTGTGCATCAAGTCACTTGGTCCACCGGCTTATTTGGCTCGGAATTTACTAACTCCACCATCTTCGAAAGTCCTTCGGATGTTGAATCAGAAACCTCGGATACGTCTGAAAATGCAAGTGTAGTAAAAACCGAAAAATTAGTTGGTGATATGACAACAAGATTCTTCCTCGGCCTAACCTTGCTGTTGATTCCTTTGATAATGACCTTCGTTCCCAATGAACGCAGACAAAAAATGGGGTCAAGCCGTCTTTGGCTTGCCACCGGCCTGCTGCTCTCATGTTGGGTGTTTTCTGGAATTACCAGTGACTTGGCTAGTGGGGGAAAATCAATGTCCGGTGATGCCAGCCTATTACGGCCAGATGAAAATATGCTAATCATGTGGATAGATGAAGGAGAGGCTGGAGAAATGGGATTCGGTCAGGCCTTTGTCATGCTCCAAGGAGCAGATTGGTTGGGTGTCATGATGGAAACAGGATGGAGTACAACACTTGCAGTTTCATTTATCAATATCGGAATGATATTGCTATTCCTCTCGGCCCTTGTTTGCCTGACTGGCTTACATGAAAATGCGGGCAATAACAGCGGTAAATTAGCAGCGATACCTGCTGCTTTCCACGGGGAGCCACTCCATCACGGAGGTTGGTTAGCAGTACCAGATGGAGGTAGCAATAAGATTGCATTCGCTGCAATTGGGGTCTTAACTCTCATCACTGCACTGATGGGGGGTGCTCTCAAAGACACATTCGTTTCAACAGGAAGTTCAGAAGGTCCTGAAGGCAAAAAATTTGATGTGGAAATCCGCGATGATTGGGATGATGTCTTTACTGATGGCAATTTGAATAATGGAGATTCTCTTCAATTTACAATAGATATCCCTGCCACGAATGTTGAAAATGTGACCTACATACATTTCCAAGCAGGATGTTCTGACAATACTGGCGGATTTGGAGATAGTAACCCTGTAGGGGAAGATACTGATGCAATTCGTATTGAGATTACTTTACCGGATGAATTAGGTGGAGGTATTTTGGTTGAAGAAGAAGATTGTGTCGATAACTGGTCATTCATCCATGATATAGGTGATGACTCCAGCAATAGTGCCAACCATGTGGTAGAAGCCAGGACTGCTGAAGCAGCAGCATTGCGATTTTATGGGGATGACAAAATGATGGTTTCTGTCGATGTCAAAGTGACTGCGATTACCAAGGGTTCACTTGGGGGTTCGGGAGTCAATGAAGATGATGAACTCTATGCTGCATTCTATTCAACTTGGCAAGGATATTTTTCTCAAATCAGTGAAATTGTCGAAGATGAATGATTTTCTTAGATAGGTAACACTACATAGACTGTTTTTACCGGAGTCTTGATACAATGTTCTGGAAGCACCCCAAAGAAGTTGGCAAAAACTGGTTTACCCATCTACTTGGTGCTTGGAAGATGGCTTTGATTTTCCAAATTGGTGTTTTTCGCTGCCTAATTCATGGAATTATTCCGGATTTTGATTTGAAAAGTGGAACCAATACAGCCAATAAAGTGTTAGGTATTGTTCCTGAAGATGCAGATTGAACTGTGCCCTCATAAAGCAAACTTTCTCGATACTGATTGGAGAAATCAGAGCAGATCATAATCGTGTGGATTTCTAGAGAACTGGAAGATAATTTTAATGTTTGAGCCAGATTGCGATTAAGCGGAACCAAATAAACTATCACAGATGTAGTGGTTTAACTGGGTTCTCAACCCATGAGGTGTCGTTTTTCCAATCGCAATCCGCTACATCGGTATACAGTTCATTCTCGTTACCATCCGGGTCGAGGACGTAGAGGCTATGGGTGATGGTGTGGTCGCTCATTCCGACTATCTTCACTCCTGAACTGATGCAACGTTGTCTCATTTCGCGCAGTTCTTCATCGCTATCACCAATGCACCAGCCGATGTGGTACAACCCTAGGCGTCTACCCTCCATAGGACCTGGTGCATCTCCAACTTCGATGAGCAGTAGTTCATGATGTGTGCGACCTGAAGTGAGGGCGGCAGCTTTGCCTGCGAAGACCTCGGCCACCACTTCAAGGCCGAGTAGGTCCCGATAAAATTTGAGAGAGTTTTGCAGATTCCTGACGTAGAGCACGAGATGTCCAAGATAGGTTCCCATGCGTGGCGCTCACATTCATGGTTGATAATTCCCGGAGTCAGAATCACTTGAATCAGCATCAATGCCAAGATGTTGTTCCATCATCAATGCGGTCTGAAGAATCAGGATACCGATTGCTATTCCTCCAATGACATCGGTGAACCAATGCACTCCGCCAAGCAAACGCCCACATCCAGTGAAGACGATGAAGGATATCCACATTCGTGTGGCATTTTTAGTTTCAGCCAATCTGTTGAGCATTCCAGAGCCAGTATTGTTGTCTGCGTATATTCTGATGATGAAGAAGCATACTAATCCCCAAAAAACTGTGGCAAGCATCGAATGACCACTCGGCCAAGCAAAATTTTCCAATCCAACAGAAGTGTCAGGACGCAAACGGCCGACCAGTTCCTTGAGACTCACAGAGACAACCCCCGTAAGTAACAATGGCAGGATGAAAGCAACAACAGAAGAACGCTGCCCTAACTTGAGCAACAGGATGATTCCAATGAGCCCTCCTGCAACCCCAGTCTGGATATGCCCTGGGCTTGATAGTACCCACCTAGAGAACCAAGCGAAATCAGATGAGCCATGCAGATAGAAGATGTCGTGAATCGCATCATCAAGAGGTTGCAACGGGTTATCCTTCATATTGGCGCAAACCCCGAGCGTGGTTGCAAGCATTAGGCAGGCGAGTGAGAGTTTTCTAGAAAAAAGCCAACTCGGTGCTCCGCATCCCGCACTTTCTGTTGCCATGGCCTAAAGAGAAGACTTCGGTTATTCAATCCTCACCTATCATGGAGCAGACTGCGAGTCTTAAAAATGGGAACTAGGATTCAACAATCTGTTAAACCAGCATTTCCTCGGATGGATATGTTCAGTTGTCCACCGATGGGTTTGCACAATGAAACAACGAAAAATTTCCTATCTAATATCAAGGAAAGGATATCTGCTGAACTATCAAGTGAATCGATAAGATGCAAAGAGGTTCAATGGAAGGACAGTCATGCTCCTACGGTATGTGGATTGCTGAAATGCGATTATTTCTACATCGTTGATGAACCAGAAGGACAGACGATATGTGCGGTAGGAATCTGGTGGGGCCTTTCAGAAGAACACGATGCTGAACGTAGCCGTGAGCGCCCAGAACCTCCGATGGTCTATCTCGAACTCCCTGATACGTTGACAACTGCCGGTATTGATTTCGAATCGATTCTCGGAGATGGGTGGAGGAATTACAATGACAGAAACGAAATCGAAAAAGGATATAAATTAATCAGTTTCGATATCAAGGCCGTTGGTCAGGAAGAACAAACACTTGCTGAACAATTGATTCCTGCTATCAGGAAGGCGTATGAGACGGGTTTCAGATATTAAAGGTGACAATGTAACGAAACATTTCCCAATATGGTAAAACCCCGCTCCCATGAGAGAGGATAAGGCAGGAATCGCTCAACCTCTCGATGTTGCGGGGAGCACGATGTAATCTGATGCTATCTAAGTGGTCCCCGCTCACAGAGGAGAGCAGACTCTGAGCGAAGCGAAGGAATGCTCGACTAGGGAGTGGGGGTGATAAACACCACTTAGCAATAAAAATCCCCGCTCCCAGACTTGAACTGGGGACTTCCTGATGTCTGCTAGAGACGTGTGTTTTTCCAACTACAGTCAGGAGCTCTACCAACTGAGCTAAGCGAGGCTGAAGCGTTGCACCGCCCGTTTCCGTTTAACCCTTGTTAAGTAGAGGAGTGGCCCAAAAAATCAGGTCAACAAATCGTCATGCGCGCTTCATTCTCGGGCATCATCGTTAATACTGATGGTAACGGCGTTGGCCTTCTTGGGGATGTAAAATGGAAAGCGGTGGGGCGCGACAAGAAGGGGCGATTCCGATGAGTGGTCATGGAGATGCCTTCAATGAACTTGTCAACGAGTTGCGCAAGGATGCAGAATCAGGGCCTGGGGGGTCAACATCCCTGCTCGATGGACAATTAAGCAGTTTCGACGTACCTGACCCTCGTATCCTTATTGTTGGATGCGGAGGTAGCGGAAATAATACTCTAAACCGAATCACTCACTTAGGAGTTGAAGGTGCAGTCACCGTTGCTATCAATACTGACAAGCAGCATTTGGACCATACTCGTGCTCTGCAAAAATTGTTGGTTGGCAAGCATATCACTCGTGGCCTCGGGGCTGGAGGCGACCCCTCCACTGGTCGTCGTTGCGCTGAAGCTAGTCGCGATGTGATCAAACGAATCGTCACTGGTGCCGACCTTGTGTTCATCGCCAGTGGAATGGGTGGTGGCTCTGGAACCGGAATCTGTCCGATTGTTGCTGAAGAGGCAAAGTCTGCTGGAGCGCTCGTGGTTGGAATCGTAACAACTCCATTCCATGTCGAGCGCAAGCAGCGTATGAGTCGGGCTCTTGAAGGACTGGAGGCGCTACGCCGTACTGCAGATGCAGTTCTGGTCTTGGACAATAATCGCCTATTGCATTATGTTCCAAATCTACCTCTTGATGAGGCCTTTTCTATCATGGACCAATTGGTCGCTGAAATTGTAAAGGGAATTGTTGAGACGATCACATTGCCGAGTTTGATTAATCTTGACTTTGCTGATATTCGCACCATTATGGCCAATGGTGGAGTTACAATGATGCTCTATGGTGAGAGCGACCGCGGTGCTGAGGAAGTAGTTCATGAGGCACTAAATCACCCACTTCTCGATATCGATATTTCTGGTGCAACAGGGGTATTGATTCACGTCACTGGTGGCAAATACATGACTCTGGAAGCGGCAAGCCAAGTTGTTGATTTATTAACTTGCAAAGTTAGTGAAGAAGCGCATGTGATTTGGGGTGCAAGACAAGATCCTGGCTTTGGAGACACCATCAAAGTGATGGCGATAATCACAGGTGTTGGCGGCAAGAACCTACGTGATCCGAAGTTGGCTCCCGATGCGCTTGGCGAGGCTCTGAAATTAACCCGACAAAAGCGTAAACCGGCTAGCAGTGGGCGTTTCCAAGAGTTTGAATGAGGATTTTCCCTCATAGTTATAGAATCAAAATAATCAAAGCACAGGGGCGGCCCGCTAGTTACATGCGTAAAGCAATAGTTATCTCTTTGATGTTGAGCATGCTGGTAATGATTCCAGCAACAGCAGAACCTTCTACAATGATGGAAGACTCAACTGAGGAAGAACGTCAGCCTCGTGGTGGTGATGGTAATCAGACAATGAGACTCTATTCAGATGGCGCAGGATGTTGGAATCACTATGGTGCAAATGATTCTGAGGGAATGGGCGCTATGGAAGATGAGCCTTGGTGGGAAGATGATATTGATAGTGGCCTGCTCGAAATCGACCTATGGTGTGATATGGACCCAGCATTAAAGGCTTCTTTCCTACTGGATTCAGAAGGTGTCTTTGGTGGAAACATCAGAATTGAGTTAAGTGGCTCATGGGAAAATGGAGTTGATGCTTGTGCAGGTAATAACAATGGGAATTGTGAAAACTTGAACATATCTTTCTACAGAGGAACAGAAAAATTCCATCGTGAAGAGATAACAGGTGCTCGTGATGGTGATAATAATATTCCATTAAATTTCCCAGTTAACGAAGACATCACTGAACTGGATGGAGGTTCAGATAGCCCTCAAATTCGTTTTGAAATGGTCATTGCTGGCAATTATGAAGATGGTGGACTCTTTTTCCCATCAGAAGGAGAAAAAGCATTATTCCGCTTATACCTAGAAAATAATTCTACTATCGACTGGCCAGTTCTCCCAGTATCGTGGGAAGAGGGATTCGACATAGAGGAAGGTGGAGTAAAGGCGGATGAGGATACTCCTGGGTTCACTACAGTCTTGGCAATGGCGGCTGTTGCTGCTGGGGCAGTTGCAGTAAAGCGCAAGCAGGAATGATTATCCTAATCTTTCTAGGCCTTCAGCTACAGCATCTAATGCTGCTTCAACTTGTTCACCGTCGGCTAATCTTTTGATAACACATGTTCCTGCTTCGAGGTCTTTAGGACCGATGATGATTACATGTTTTGCACCGATGTTATCTGCCCATTGAATCGACTTACCCATCTTACGGCTTCTTAATTCTAAAATTGCTCTGATTCCATCGGCCCGTAATTCTCCAACCAGTTGTAATACCTCTGATGGGTCTACCTTGAATGGGATGATGACAACAGATGCAGGGCCACTACTTTGTCCTGGGACAATCTCTTCTCGCCCATCTTTTGCTGCTTGTTTTTCTAATGCCAATAAAACTCGGTCAAAGCCTAATCCAAAACCACAACAGGGGTCTAATTCCTCAAGGCCAAAGAGGTGCAGTAAGCGATATGTTCCTCCTCCTAAAACTTGGCCTTCTCCTCCTAATTCTGCTACTTGGGCTTCGAATACAATTCCTGTATAGTAATCTAAACCTCTTGCAACTGTCAGGTCAACGCTGAGTTTTGGCGGCATAGGTGCTAATGCCCCAAGTGCATTCAATGTTATCTCTAAATCTGTTAAGGGTGAAGTATCCATTCCTTCAACACTGCTCAGGATTTTTCTTGCTTCTCCGATAACTTCTATCCCGCCTTCTAGTTCTGCTAAAGATTTCAGTAAGTATAGGTCATCTTGAGGAAATATTTCTGAAAGTCCTTCCCAATCGCCTTTGTCGAGTAATCTCATGACAGTTGTCATGGGTGCCTCTTTTGCATCTGCAGGAACCTCTGATGAAATATTGAGGCTGGCTAGTAAGGAGCGTAAAATACCCACGTTTCCAACTTTGAATTCCC
>Ga0302122_10002329_pt1 | contig 11889 bp, 8 predicted proteins | sample CB21_SCM_MG_FD_203115 | JGI IMG/M metagenome (GOLD analysis project Ga0302122, IMG submission 203115) | Marine microbial communities from Western Arctic Ocean, Canada - CB21_SCM | ecosystem: Environmental > Aquatic > Marine > Oceanic | place: Canada: Western Arctic Ocean | collected 2017-09-28
GGGCATGCACGAGGTGGCGCTGTACGCACGGGGCCGCGATAGGATTTATAGCCGGCCGGGCTTCATAAAGCACGCGCTGCAACACGGCGTATGTCTATTGCCGGCCTTTACGTTCGGCGAGAGCGACCTCTACCAGAGTTTGCAAGTGCCACTCTACCGCAGTCTGTGCCACTTTACGTTGACGCGCTTCGGCTTCATTCTGCCGTGCTTCTGGGGATCCCGCTGGTGGTGCCCGTTGCTCCCGCGCGACGACGTCGCGCTGAACACGGTGGTGGCGGAGCCGATCCCGCTGTCGCGGATTCCGAATCCGACGCGTGCGGACGTCGAGCAATGGCATGGTACATACGTGTGCGCGCTACAGCGGCTCTACGACGCGCACAAGGCGCAGTTCGGGCACCACGGCCGGGAGCTCGAGGTTTTCTAAGTTAAATTGTTGTAAGACCATTAAGCGGCGATTGGAACGGTGGCTTCGCGCTTGAAATCTAATCATTTAATTTGGTCGTTTACTCGATACGCGGGCGCGCCGCCAGGTAGAGTGACGGGCCGAGGACGGGCAGCAGGAGCGAGGCCGCGGCGAGCGGTATCCGGTACTCGCCCCAGCCGCGCCGCGCCGAGTCCTCCCCCACCAAAAAAGCGGCGAGGGCGGACATGATGCCGATGTCCGCCGAGGCCACCGCCACGAACCGCGACGACGCGGCCAGGTCCTGGAAGCCTGAAATAACGGTAGCCGGGTCCGCCGTGAGCAGGTCCGACGAAAACGGGATCGACGCCGCTAACAAAGCCGTGGCCACGCCGAGGGCCCGCGTCTCGAAGACGTTCTTCGTGAAAAACCCGAACTCCTCCGGGTCGATCGCGGACTCGGTCCGCGCCGACCGCGCCGCGAAGTAGGGCCCCAGGGCGAAGAACCCGAAGGCGCCACTACCTACTAAAAACGGCGCCGCGTGCAGGCGCTGGCCGCGCGACGCCGCTGGTAAGGTCAAAGCTGCAATAACAACGGGAACGACCGCGAAGCAGTTCCACACGGCGAACCAGAGCTCGTTCACGCTCTCGGGCCGCGGCACGGGCTGCGTCACGAGCAGCTCAATTAACGCATTGTCGGCCGGGTTGCCCAGCTCGCCCGGCGCGAAGCCGAAGGACCACGCTACTAAACCCGCGAAGACGGCGCCGGCCGCGACGTTCGTGGGGCCCAGCGGTTCGGGCTCGATGTCTTGGACCGCTCTTAATGGAATGCTTTTACGGATGCGCGGCGGCGCCATGAGGGCCGTAGCAGTCACCAACGCGAGCGCTGCGCTTATGCGACGCATGGTTGCTGGTACCTTAGTTTTGCGAGTGATGCACCTCAGTTGTGCGATTTTGGAATATGCTCTTTTGGACACCTCACTTTTTCCGCAGCTCTCCGAAAAACCCGTATGTTGAGAGCGCTCGTCCGGCGCCGTCGCACTAGGAATCGCGGGGGCGTGTCCGTGGCATGACTACATGACTTGAATTCGCGGCGAGCCCCGGCTTATTCAACACCCCGAACCCGCGCGCGCTCGCGCCCTCACGCGGTCAGCAGCTTGAGGCCCGCGTCGCTCAGGTGGTCCTGGCGCCACGCGTCGTAGTCGCCCGCGGCGGCGTAGGGGAGCGGCGGCGCCGCCCGCTCGTTGGGGGGAAGCGCCGCGCGCGCGACGCTGCCCCCGCGTTCCTGCAACACGGTCCACCGCTCGGCCGCCTTGGTCGCGAAGGGCACGAGCGCGCCCGGCGTGGCCCCCGCGCCCGTCGACCGGTCCTCGGCGCGGCCGCGGTGGCCGCGGACGGCGCCGTCGTCGATCCACCTGGACCGGCCCTCGTCGGTGAGCTGCATGGGCGCGCCGCCGCCGCGGCCGCCCCGGCGGGAGCCACGCGGCCGGTCGTCCCGCGCTTCACCACCGTCGAAGCGCGGGTAGAGCGCGGGCACGGGCACGGTCGTGACGATGGTCTCGACGTGGCGTTTCGTGGGCACGCTCGTGTTCCTAAAGGCGGAGGCCGACACGGGGTCGTGGAAGGGCGTGTAGTAGTGGCCGCCGGGGCCGAGGGCGTTCATCCAGGGCTCGGCGAAGTCCATGGTGGGAGCGCCTTGCCTTGTTGGTGGCGCTGTGCTGCCAACGTGTCGCGCGCGGACCGCGTGACGCGCGCGTAGCGAAGTGCTGGTTTTGGGGCTGCGTCGTGGACTTTCCGGGCGCTGCGGCGGCTGTGCCGCTCGAGCAGTCCGATGCGCTGTGAGACGCTTGTCGTTGTGAGAGTGGGCTAGAGCGGGCTAGTGAGGGCAAGTGGCCCTAAAGCTCGAGGGAGATATGAGGCTGTGCTCCCGGCGGGCCACCGCGCGGCGGCGCCCCGCGAGCGCTCATTGCGGCCCCGCACGATCAGGGTGCACCTTTGACAAAAATAACAGCCCTGCGACGACCCGCGCTGCCGGTCGCGCCCGGGACGAACGAGAACTAAAGAGGGCAGCCCGGACCACCACCCCGCACTTGTGGCAGACCCGTGCGCGGCGAAGAACGCCAAGAAACGATGCGAGGCAGCCCGACTGAGGACCTCATCGACGAGGGTGTCGTCTTTGATGTGAGGACCTTCTGCCCGCAGTTGAAAGACAAACCCCGGGACGCTCTTAGAGATGTGGAGGAGGTCACGCTGGTCGCGCTCGACACGGGGCGCGAGGCCACCCACGAGCTCGGCGAGCAATTACCTTCATTGAGGCGGCTGCGCTTCCGGCAGGCGACGCTGCAGTCGTTCCGGGACCTGGGCTGCGACCTCGTGAATTTGCGGGTGCTCCACGCGGCGCGGTGCGGGGTAAGTGATTTCGACGGTATTACAGCGTTGCCCGCTCTGGAGGAGCTCTACCTCTCGTTCAACGATGTGGAGGACTGCACGGCTTTGGCGTTCCAGGAGCACCTCGTCATCTTAGATCTGGAGTCGAACCGCGTGTCAGAGATATGTGCGTTGGACGCGTTAGGGACGTGCGAGCAGCTGTCGTGTCTGACTTTGTTAGGGTGCCCCGTCGCTTCATTGACTAATTACAGAGATGATGTTGCGAAAGCCCTGCCTACCTTGGAAGTTTTAGATGATAACACCCTCAACGCATCGGACGGCGACGCGACGCCGCGGCCGTCAGAACTCATAGAGTGTCGATCACCGCAGGACGAGGCTTTGCTGGACGAGTTCATCCGGCAGGAGACGGAGCTCACGGCCTGCGCCGTCAAAGATTCATCTGGCCACTCGACGCACTCGCCCTCGCACTCGTGCTGGGCCGAGTTACGAGAATTGCGGAACGGTACTCAAACCTCGGCGTCGTCGGCCTTGACGCACGGCGGGCGCGGCGCGCTCAACGGGCGGCTGCGGCCCAAAAAGAAGGAAATAGATCCTGAGGCGCTGGCCCTGGCCAGTCTGCGGAGCCGGGCCGAGGGACCCGCCAAGGTTAAACAATTCCTTGCGTCGCCGCCGCAGAGCGGCTTCCGGGTGCTCAGTCCGCCGCCGGCGCAGAGCCCCGACGGGCGCGTGATATCGTCGCCGGTCGCGCGGCGACCGGCGAGCCCGAAACCGGAGCGCGCGAGCCCAAATTCGCGCCTCGCGGCCGCCGGGACGACGCGCCTGCGGACTGACGTCGTCCTGCGGCCGGCGACGGCGTCGCGCGCGTCGCCGCGGACGGACCTGGTGCGGGAGCTCCTCGGGTCGCCCCCGCCGCTCGACTCCAAGTCCGTCGCCGAGGCGCCGCTGACGTCGGCCCAGAAGACGACGCTCCGGCGCCGCGCGCGGCCCAAGAAGAAATTGCACCACGCCGTCTCGACGCTCGACCTCGCGCGGCGGTCGGCGGCCAAGGGCGAGTTTTCTCGAAGGGCGTTTCTCGACCCGGCGCTAGACCCGGCGACGCGGGAGGCGACGTAAGTTTTGTAACTGAATACTCCTGCGGGTTAACGCTACGGGTTTTACTAATCACGCACACGCAAAACAGCTTGTAGCTATAGCAGCCCGCCGGGGTGACCCGGGCTGCCCGAGCCAGCACCATGGCAGCCTACGCCCTGGTCCTGCTCGCCACGCTGGCTTCCAGCGTGGAGCTCATGACCAGCACGCAAGCGGAAAAGCGGGGCCTCACGCTGCACGACGTGCCCTGCGCCGAGACAGAGGGGAAACATACCTGCGCCTGCCAGATAAGGTGCGAGGCGCCCTCGCAGAAACGCTGCCAGAAGGGGCTGGCGACGTGCGCGCGTTTGAGTGGCTGCGAGTTCGTGGTGACGAACCCGAGCGGCGAGTGGGCCACGCTCAAGAGAAGACCGACGGCCTCGGAGCGGGCCGCCGTGAACTTTCCCGGTGTTACACTCACGCAGGCGGAGCTCGAGGCGACGCGGAGTCAACTGGAGGCGGAAGGCCTCGTGGCGACACGGAACTACACCGGCGGCTTTCAAGAAGCGGTGGCAAGAGCTCAGCCGGCGCGCCACACGTACACGAACCACACCATGTGCGGCGCGCCCTACACGAATATCAATGACGCGACCGTGGCGCTCGTGGCGCTGTCGTACCGCACGCCTGCGACCCTGCGGAACTCGATGCGGTCGTGGCGTGACTCCGGGTTACTGAGTGTCGTGGACGAGCGCCTTTTACTACTGAACGACCCGGCGCCAAGCGAGGTCGCGCTCGGTCTGAGATATGGCTTCGAGGTCCTCCTCCCGTCGGATTTGCAGAAGCGGATCGGCGACACGATGCCTAAAACAGTGAAGCGCGAGGTGCTGACCATCGGCGCGGCGTTTGCGGCCGCGTGCGCCGCGGCCAAGTCGACGCACGTGCTCTTTTTGGAGAAGGACTTCGCCGTGGCGCCCGGGGCGACCCTGGACGTGGTATCAAATGAACTAGTGGCCGCGGTCGTCGCCGCGAAAAGGGGCGCCGCCGTCGTGCGTCTCCGGTCCATCCAGGACCAGGGCTGCGGGACCTTCCGGCGGTGCCAGAACCACCGGAACATGCCGAACTGGGGCGGGCGCACGACCTTTGAAAGGCGGCGGAACTGGTGGTCCTTTTACTGCCGCGACTTCACGAACAACCGCGTGGCCGACTGCGCGTCATTCGGCGCGTCCAGCATGCGGTGCTTTAGTAGTTGGGACTCGAACTGGTCCCTCAACGCGGTGCTCGTGGACCGTTTACGAGCGCTGGAGCACAAGTGGACCTATAAGCGGGGCGGCCGGGGCGGGCGCTTCGGCGCCGGCATGTCATTAGCGGCGTACGGCGCGTCCACGTGGCAGACGCAGGACGGCTTCGAGGTGGGCATGCTCAGGGACGACTGGGGCCGGACGGACATGCCGGTCTGCCTCTCGACGCGGGGGCTCTTCGCGCACGCCGAGGTGGACGGGTAATAGTGTATTAGTCAGGCCCCCGGGCTGCGCGCGCGCCTATAATGGCGCGCGGGAGCACGGGAGGGGGAAGGGCTCTCCTCTAGGAGAAGCGCGCGAGCACGCGCGAGAGCGCGAAGACGGCCGCGAGGCCGCCGGCGACGCAGCCGCCGATGAAGTAGCCGTGCTCGACGAGGAACGGACTGTTATCAGCGGGCGGCGTAGTCACGACCTTCTTGATGCCCCTGTACTTCGTGCGCAGGTGGACGCCGCCCTCTTGGACGCGCTGCTCGGCTTCATTAAGCTTGGCGTCGAGGCGCGCCTTGGCGTCGTTGACGGCCTTCATCTCGCCCGTCGCCTTCTCCTCCCGGACCTGCATCTTGGCCGCGTTGGCCATTGAGGCCTTCCCGCTCTTGAGCATCGTGGCGTTAAGAGCGCGGTCCGCCGCGAGCTTGTTCGCGTTCCGTGTGTGCTCGCCCTCCATCAACTCCATGGCCTGCCGGTACTTGCGCTCCTGGGCCGCGGCCTCGACGCGCGCCGTGCCCAGCGAGGCCGCTTTATTCCGCACGTCCTCGAGCTTGCGCCGCCTTTCGAGCTCCGCGCCGGTGAGCTTGATCTCCAGCTGACGGGCACCGATCGCCTTTTCTCTATTATCGAGCCCGGCGCGCCTTCGAGCGGCCGTCGCGACGGCGGCAGAACCAAGTGAGGCCGCTCTTACTACTTTGTCCAACGTTTCGATCTCGCGGCGGCGCGAACTTTCTTCCATCTTGGTGGAGAGCTCCGCCGCGGCGTGGAGGCGGCGCTCCGCGTCGTCCACGTCTCTTCTAGTTTGCGCCGCGGCCACTCTGCACGTGGACGTGGCCGCCGCGCGTAACCGCGTCAGGTCGTCGTGCTGGCCTTTAAGCTCCGTCGCGCGCTCTAATTTCTCATCGAGCAACGCCGCGCGCCGCTCGCGATCCTCGGCCAACCGCTCATAGACCTTCTCCCGCTTCGTATTGTCGACCATGCGCTTCTTCTCCTTCTCGAGGTCGAGCTCCATCAGGCGCCGCTCGCAGTCCACCTCCTTCGTATTCAAGGAGATGGCGGCCACCTCCCGCGCGTGCGTGTCCATCAACGCTCGTCTTTCCCGCGCCTGGGCCAGCTTCATGGTCTCCTGGGCGGCCCGCTCGACCTTCTCGACCTCCTGCTGGCTCCGGTTGCGCGCGGCCTGGGCCATCTTCACGTCGATCTGCGCCTTCGTCGGCGAGGGCGGCTTCGCCCCCTTGGGCGTGGCCATGGCCTGGGCCTTGAACTTCTTTTCTTCCAATTCAACGTCGCGGCGGGCCGCGGCGCCCTCGAGCTTCTCAAAAAGCTGCTGGGCCGTCTTTTGGGGGCTCGGCTGGCGGCGCTGGAGCTTTTGGTGCAGCTTCGGGGGGCTGCTTACGTTCTTCTTGATGTTCACGTCGAGTAGAACGCCCTTCTTGGCGGGGCTGGCCATCGTGGGGGCTGCTCCGTTCTTTGAGACAGGATGCTGCCCTATTGACAGTGCGCGGCGCGGGAAACAGCTTGACATGATTCGATTTTTCTAGTGCGTACGCTGGTCCGTCCGGTGCTCGAGTCGTCGGGGGACGCCTCGACGAGCTGCTGGGACGTGCGGCGCGGCGTTTGGGCTCTCTTATATTTGTATTACCCCCCCCCCCTCGATTGGAGATGACCGAGGCCTCTCCGATATCCGTACGCGAGCGCGACCGCTCGTGAGTCTCCGAGCTTTACGGGCTGCATAGGACGATAGCTGAGTGCCGACGGACGGTTGGCGAAGAGCGCGGCGCTCTTCAGCATCTCCTGAAACCGCACAAGCGGCACAACGCCGCCGAGCCTGTTTACGCGCGCAGCTCGCGCGCGCCCAGTAAGCGCAACACATAGCAGCAGCAGCAGCCCATGGCGACGCTCGCCCTCGCCGCGGCGCTCTTGACGACGTGCGACGCCATGTCCCTCGCCGCGCCCGGATCAAACCTGCCGCAGCAGGAGCAGCGTTTGTTACTCGCGGCGGAGCGGGGCCAGATCGCGCCGCGGTCCGCGAGCAGCATCGGCGGCGAGTCCTACGAGAGTTTGGAACGGCTGCTGGGCGCCGAGGTCAGCGAAGACAAAAAGCGTTTGGAGGACCTGTACCAAGCAGCCGAGCAGGCCTGGGAGGCGCCCCGGGCCGAGCAGGCGACGCGGCTTCCGGGCCGGAGCTGGTTCGGGAGCCGGGAGGAACAGGCCCTGGACGACGCGTCATCGGAGCTGGCCGTGAAGCTGTTCTCCGGGGCGCTCGCGACCTGGTTAGAGAGGGCGGGGTACGTGGAAGTTGATATAAGAGAACGCGGGCTCTGTGATGCGATCGCGAGAGAAGCCGGGTTGCGCGTGGACGTGGACGACCGGCCGCTGACGGAGATGCGGTGCTGGCGGCGGGGCGTCCGGGTCTTCGACGAGCCCCTGGGCCTGGCGGACGCGTTGGAGTACTTGCTGAGCGAGAGCGTCGAAAGAAGTGGGAGACGAGTGGGCAACATCGCGAGAAACGCGGCCATCGCCACCAAGCTCAGTAGAGGAGAACGCTTTGTTGATGCTGATTTACAACCGGGCCGCGCGCGCCGTATTGTCACAAAACCCATACGGGTGGTGTCCTCCATCTTCATGCGGACGAGCCGCCAGCTCCTCACGCGGTGGGGCGCCAATCGCGCCATCGATGAAGAAGAATGCGACGTCGCGGCCTTTGCGGTCGACGGCGTGGGCTGCGCGGGGAGCACGTCCGCGGCGTTAGCCGTGGCCTCGACCCCGCAGTACGGCTGGGTGGAGCTCCCGCGGCGCGGCGTCGGCGCGGCGGTGGACTCCGCGCTGAGCAACGCCACGTCGCTCTGGGGCGCGGCGCGGGCGCTGAGGCGGCCGCCCCCTAGAAGGTGTCTCGCGTACGATCGAGTGGTCGCCTTACATGCGACGGATCCATCCTTGGCGATGAAGCGCGGACCGCGAAGATTAGGATTGGCCCTGTACGAGGACGTGCCCCTACGAACGCTAGGGACGCTCTGGCCGACGCGGCGCTTACGGGTGCGGCCGCTGGACGCGGTCCGTTTTGATGTGGTGACCGGTGCTACTTTCCTCCTGCTGGTGGCGGCGCAGCGCCTGGGCACGGTCTGGGGCGACGTGGCCGCGTCCGTGGCGGTCTTTGCCTGGGTGTCGCGTCTGTTATTCAACACGAAGGCGCGGCGGAACATGTACGAGCTGGAGACGACGCGCGGGCTCGGGGACCGGGTCCGGGCCAAGGGCGCCACGGTGTGCGACGCCGCGGCGCGCGACGCGGTGGAGACGGAGACGCGCGCGAAGGCTTTGTGCCTTGGTGCTTTACGTCGTTTGTCGTGGGGCGAGTACGACGCCGTCGGCGAGATTCGACTCAGGAACGAGGTCCTGACGGCCACGGCGGTCGACACGAACGACCCGGCCAAGGCCGGGGCGGCGGCCGACGCCGCTTTATCTGCGCTGCCGGACCTGGTGCGCCGCGGCCTCGCGTCGCGCGGGCCGGAGGGCTGGCGCGCGGTGCCGCGGCCCGACGCCGACGCGTCGCTCTCGGAGGCGTGGCTCGCGGCCTTCTCCGCGAACCGGCCCGTCGTTGCGCCCTTGCGTTCCAAGGCGCCGTCCACGGTCAACGAGGTCATCGCGTATCCGTTCGTCGACCCGGCCGCGCCGGCGGCGCTGAGCCGGCCCGCGTCCCAAGCAGACATGGCCAAGGTCGCCGCGGCGGTCGCGCGCGCACAGCCGCCGGCACCGGCGCCACCGGCGCCGCCGCCCGCGCCGTCACCGCCAGCAGCATCCCGGCCTCGGGCGCCGAATGACGGCCTGCCCTATTAGGACCTTGCCGGAGAAACTGCCGGAGAATTGCCTGCCAGTGAGAATTATCCTGCGTGTAAATAGAATTGATTATGTTAAGGATCGGCGCTCGGATCGGCCGCCAGCAACAACTGGAGCATGGCGCCCGGCTCCGCGGGGACCGCCTCGGCCGTCCGGCAGGCCTTGCAGAGGCCCGCCCGCCCGCCCGCTGTCCACGGTCCCCCCAAGCCCGCCACGACCGCCTCCACGTCAATAGGCGGCGCGGCGCGCCGATCTTTCAACCGTTTGACCCAGCCGTGGCCGACGAGCTCGTACTCGTACATCCACGCGCCGCAGAAGAAGGACGCCCGCAGGAGCCGCGTGGGCGTGCGGTCCGCCTCGCGGAGCTGGCGGTCCACGGCCGGCGAGGTCGCGCGCCGGCCCGGCGGCTCCATGATCAGGGCGATGTCTCCCGCGCCACCGCTCACGCCCCCGAAGCCGTCGGCCATGTCGTCGTAGTCGTCGCAGACCTGGGCGAAGCCCGGGCCCCACAGCGCCTCGTGCGCGTCTAACTCGGTTACGACGGCCGGTAAGCGCTCCAGCGCCGTGGCGTAGCCGCCGTCCGCGTCCTCTAGGTTTTCAAGTGCCGCCACCGCGAAGCACAACTTCACGCCGGCGTCGCTCGGCCACTCGCCGAAGTCGCCGCAGGCCGCCGCGTCCACGAGCAGCTGAAAATGCGGCAGGGCTTGCTCCGGACGAGTGGCGGCCCAGGCGCTCAGGACGCCGTCCACGTCAAAATGATTGTTGACGACCGTGGCTTCATCGAACTCCGCGTAGGCCGAACTCCGCGCCAAATTCAGGGCGATATCCGTCGACGTGTCGGCGTACAGGTCCGCGGGCGTCTCGTTGCCGGTCCAGTGGCTGAGGTCGAGCGTGGCCCCCGGCACGCGGCCGTCGCAGGCGATGGTTTTGACGTTCGACGGTGCTGCTTGGCCGTACGGCACGTGGACGAAGGGTCTCGCGCGCAGCGATCCGACGCGCCGGCGCCGCGGCGGCGGCGCGTATGCGTTGTTGTGGGCCAGTGGCGCCGCGAGGAGTGCGGCGGCCGAGAGCCGCATCGATGGATGCGCTTGAGATGCGGCTTTATGCTCTGTTACTGGTCTGTGCGGCCCGCAGCTCTGTGCTGGGTCTTTAGTGTGCTCACAAGCTGGTTACTGTTGCTGCAGCCCGCACGCTCGCATGGATCGTGAATCCCGTTGATTTTAGAGAAGTGCTAAGACCTCACCTCGAGACGACGTCGACGAACACAGAGAGCTGGCAGTTTTTAAATTTGGGCTGGCTCTAGCTGCGAAAAACCCGTTCAAAAACCATCCAGGCACCCCTAGGATGGACCGGCCCTTGGTCCTGCAGGGTATTCTACGGAGGTACTGGGGCCGCGAATATGTGTATTTAAGACTACTTGGCCGCCTCCGCCACCAGCACCTTGAAGAGCCGCAGGTTCTTCCGGCACTCCTCCTCCGTCGAGAATTCCAGGTCCAGCGTGCGGTCCCGATAAATGAAGGAAAACACGCGCCGCGCCGACGTGCCGTCGATGCACCGCCGGAGGGTCGGCGTGCCCATGAGCGTCCGGCCCTTCGGGTCCTCTTGACTCCCGAGCGTGTCGACCTCCATGCCGGCGCGCACCTCCAGCACCGCTCTTAACGGTAGTGAATCTCTATTTTTGGCCGGCGTGCCGTTCGGGTTCTTCCAGCCGAGCTTCTGGCATGCTGCATCGCAAAAAAGTATTCTTGCTTTCGTCGTGCCGTTCGAGCAATGTTTGGTAACAGCTAACCCCTTCCTTAAGTGCGCCTGGAACTGCTCGATGTCACTTCTCGATACGGAGACGGTGCGCTTCGGTGGAGGCGCGGGTTGGACCGCACCCCGGGGCCGAAAGCGGAGCTGCCGTTTCGGGGACTCTTCTTCACTCTCGGACTCCTCGTCCGCCGTCAAGTGAAGAACGCCCTCGTCCAGAGTTTCCTCGTCCTCGGCCTGGCAGAGGCCGTCCAGCAGGCCGCAGCTCAAAGAGCTGAGGGAGCGCAAATAGGAGTCGGCGGCCATGGGGGGCTGCCGCGGCGGCGGCGACGCGCCGCGATCACTCTAAATATGTGCTGCGTGGGCGCCGCAGCGCCTCGACCAACTGGGAACGACGCGGGCAGCAGCAGCCAAGATCGAAGTTAAAAGTCAAAATTTAGAAATTCTGAAAAACCCGTCAAAACTCGTAAATCGATGTTTTGGGGTTTTAGGCCTCTCGGGAGGTGTCGCGACGCCATGCCACCATGTGCGTAGGAGCCTTCGGCGCCGCTAAATTTTGGGTGGTCCTCGGCACCTCAGAGTAGAGTGCCGGCAACGAGCTTTGACAGGCGCCGAGATGGCCGAGGAGCTCAGCCAAGCCACCGTGGCGGCGCGGGAGGACGGCGAAGTGGTCGCGCCGCCCGGCCGCCGGCCGTCGACCGGCGCGCCGGGACCCATCACGCTGCAAAACTTCGCCGACGAGACCGCCGCAAGGCCGGCCCTCTCCACGCCCGACAGCTTCGCCGGCGCTTTTGGGATGCCCTCGCCCACCGCGAGCGGCCAGGGCCACGGCCTCAACCTCGAGCGCCTCACACCGCTGACCACGCCGTCTAATGCGCGCGGCCGCGCGGAAACCAATTTTTCCAGCTCCCATATGCCCCGTACCGTTAACGGTACGGGGCACACA
>Ga0302122_10002333_pt1 | contig 11881 bp, 2 predicted proteins | sample CB21_SCM_MG_FD_203115 | JGI IMG/M metagenome (GOLD analysis project Ga0302122, IMG submission 203115) | Marine microbial communities from Western Arctic Ocean, Canada - CB21_SCM | ecosystem: Environmental > Aquatic > Marine > Oceanic | place: Canada: Western Arctic Ocean | collected 2017-09-28
CCAGCGCTCGATCATCAAGTTTAATATCCAAGAAGCGATAAATTCTTTTTACCGTTTCTAAGGGCTCACTGGTGAGTTCTGAAAATTTTACATCAATCAAGCGGCCCTCCTTTAAGGCAGAGCGATCATGATCGAAATTCTCATAGAGCGCATCGAATGCATCGAATGCGAGGGTTTCATAAAAATCGTTACTACCCAAGCCTTCAGGAGGGGTATGGAGAGCTTGGGTTGTCAGTAGCGCTCGCCATAGGGAGACCGAAGAGGCAAAAAGTGTGTGGCGATCGCGAGTGAGGTGGATAAACCGTGCATGTGGGTAGAGTTTGGCCAAGAGGCCAAGGCGTGCCGTATGGGTTGGTGATTTTAAAAGGATACCCAGAGGAGCACCCGTATCATCCAATTTGTTGCGCCGCGCACTATCGAACGTCACTAGTTTCAAGAAATGCTCGAATTTAAGCCGCCAGCTTTTTTGTTCTTGGGCATTTAGGTTGTTGACATTCAGGGTGCTTAGGCCTTTTCCGTAGGAGTGGGGGAAGCCAAACAACTCATATGGTGATCGTGCGCCCATGGTGAGTAGGGCGAACTCATCTTCCTGGGGTGCATCCCAACTGATCTCAAAATCATCCATTGGGCGATTTTTGGGAAGCATGAATTCAAGTGCTGACATGATCGGACGCGATAGTAAAAAATGATCTGGGCACATGCATTGAAGGGCGGTGGGTGTGATAAATCTTCGATCTGCTGCGATCAGCTCGTGCAGGAATGTTGTGCCCGTGCGCCAATGTCCAATGATGAATATAGGTGTCGGCGGGACGGTTCTATTGATGGCCGTAGTAAATCTTGCCCATTGTGCGAACGCGAATAGCTGGTTGGAAATGGAGACAATAAGAACACTAATAAAGCGATGAAGGCGGCGAAGGTCGATCGCGAAGCTATACCGCCAAAGCAAGGCCAACCAGTTCATGAGACTCATCCCATGCCAGATTTTTACTTTCCACCAGGGATAGGGATTTTTAGTCGCTGGGCTAGCCATGATGTAACGCCGGTTACTAATTTGGTGCTTAAGGAATTCGTGTTTGCCAATAGGCACTCCATGAGTAGACACTGGCAGCAATGGCAGTCAACTTAATAGGCGAGCGCCCGATGGCGCAAGTGTGGATCATTAATCCTCCTGATTTGGAAATGACCGACCAGGTACGAACAGCTGCCGAACGAATTCTAAGCCCTGACGAGCAACGTCGTTCATACGGGTTTATCTCTGGTGACGAACGGAACAAATATCTTGCATCTCGTATAGCTTTGAGGGTCATCCTCTCAGACTGGAGACAGGAGTTGATCTTTGGGGAACCCATCAGCCGTTCCAGCGAGGGAAAACCTCATATTAGCGTAGGGCCTAATTTCAGTTTCTCTGCAACTCCTGGGCTTGCGCTTGTTGCTATATGCCCTGATGGTCTGGTCGGAATAGACGTCGAACGCGTGCGGGACATCGCCGACGCGGAGGTATTGATTGCCAAGGTGCCAGCACTTGGTATCCGTGCTTCCCAGTTTAGCGGTGATGGTTCCCTTCCGTCTTTTGTTTTCCTTAAAGCCTGGACTATGCTTGAGGCTGAGCTCAAACTTGAAGGGCGCTCCTTGGGACCGGCGCTATCTGAATTATCTGCTTTTCTATATTCCAGCTCTGATTTTGATACTGCAAAAATCCGCCCAGTCGCACTGCAAGTCCAATTTCTTGATGTTGGACACGGCTATGTAGCGGCCTGTGCCAGCAGGCAACCAGTTCAGTTTATGATAGAAATCTTCGATTGGAACCGCTGGGGAAAACAATCCACAATGAACGGATGAAGTTGAGTTTCAGGGACAAGATATTCCTACTAGACTGTGGGTGAATAGCGCCGACAGATCATGCGCACGGCCATCTTAGAATACCTATTCTACTCGGGTCGGATCCATCAGTAAGGGGCTGTTTTCGCGAATAGTGTTGAGTGGTGGGCCTGAAACCCCAAGTCGATCCAGGACTTCGTGGAATAGGTTGCGAGCTGTTTCGGGAGATATGATGGTACTATCATAGCAGCAGCGATAGGAATGACCAGCCGGTCCTTCAAAGCTTCTGATGTCGACGTGATACGCGCAGCCGGCGCGTACACGGCCTGTCCCTATTGGCTGTATCTCATAACCGGCCAAATTTACTGCCGTGTCGGCGCCAAGTCGCGTTAGCTCACGCATTGACGATTCTCCGCGTGATGCGTCGGCAGTCAGCATTCCAGCTTCAAATAGCGTCAGATAAGATCCTCCTATACCCATCTCGCGGTGCAGGGCACCACGACGCAATGTAAAATCTGCTGGCAAGTGAAGCATTGAGGTCTGATATTGATCATAGATCTGCCTTCCTAGCGTAGCGAGCGAGCGATGCTGCGAGATTTTGCAGCATACCGGCGCAATTGTGGCCACCCAACCAAGATAATTACGCAGTGCTAGATCATGGCGCATGGCCATTGGAACGCAGATTAGCACATCATCGTCGCTACCAGAAACCACACCAATTGCCTGCGCCATTGCACCAATCAATAGCGAACTTGGCGATGCTCCTGACGTCCGAGCTCGCTCAATGATTTCTTGTTTCTGCGTATTGGTAACTGTGACGACCAACTCCTGCGCTAGGCCCGAACGAACAAAATCAAGATTTGGGGTCTGGTTTTTTGCGCTATCACTCAGATATGGCACCGAAGGTAGGTTCTGCAGAAGGTTCCGGAAATATTCCTCGCGCTCTGCCATAATCCGGGGGTCGTGTGAGCAGTCGTATTTATTTAGATAATCAGCCGGTTTGAGCTGTGATTCTTGAAGATTCTGTCCCATAAGGGCCCGCAACATTTCTTCGATAAAGAGTGCTGTCGACCAGCCATCGAACACTGAATGGTGAGCGCGTACGTAGATGACATCGCTATCACTAGCGCAGCGTAGCACCTTAATCGACCATAACGGGTCGCTGAACGGATTGGGGGTCTCCTGATCGAGATCTTCTATGATGCGCACGATTTCATCTTCGTCTACCCGGCCAAAGTCGTGAAGTTCGACATGTGGCTCGAAGCTCGCTTCGATCAATGTCCGAAAGCCGCCATCAGCTTCAATAAATCTGGTGCGCGATGTGTCATGGCGCTTGGCCACCAGCGCGGCAGCCGTTTTCAGGCGCTGTAGATCGATTGTAGGGCGAACTCGGAATGCACGAGAAACCCACCAGAACTTCTTGAAGTCGTCGGTAGCCTGCGGGTTCTGTAGAGCTTCAAGTAGAAACTTTTGCTGCATGGAAAGTGGAAGCGATCCATCTATCCCCGCTACAATGCGGTGTGCCGCGCTGTATGGTAGATCTGCAGGGTTTTTCTGGAGTGCAAGTTTCTTGATTGCGGTCTCACGTGACAGTTCGATTGACTTATTAAGCCTCCAGCTTTGATTGAATGACGAGTTGGATGCACTTTTTTTACCACTGAATTTACATATAGTCTTAATCAGCATATCGCCAATTGCTCTTATATCTCCAGCTGTAACGCGAGACTTATCAAAGAGTAGATCAAGCGAGAGTTCGCCGTCTATGCGTGTGACATGTAGGCAAATATCATGCGGCATATCAAGCTGGAAAGAACGGATTAGGGCTTGAGCCGTATCTATGCTGACTGTATTTGCATTGACATAAACAATACCAAAGCAGCGTAGCGTGGCGCAGGCATTCGGCAACTCATCAGAAAAAGCATTTTGAATGGTCTGCGTGTCGAAGGCCGGATGGCACCGTGTTTCGTTCAGTATACGCTCTGTCGCAGCCATAATCCCGGCCGTAGTATTTAGCAAGCTGTCGATCACCACTGGCACCATTTTACCAACCGGTCCGACTGCACTCTTGCGTGCCTTTCGACCGTCTTCAAAGCGCTCGATAACAAAGTCCACGCTTCCGCTCACGGATGAAATAGCAAAGCCCAGGGCGGCGATCATCATGGTTTCTTCGCGTTTGTTGGGTGAGAGATTCACGATCTTTTTGCCATAGCTGCAAGCGCCAACCTGGCGATAAGGATCGGCTATTGCAGGCTCCACATAGGCCAGTTTAGAAGAATTTGGCAATTGCGGTGTTTCTATGCGAGCCAGCATTTCGCGCCAATATCCACGCCCACTAATGTCTTCCGGCGAACCAAATTCAATCCTTCTTTCCTGAGAAACCTGGGCCCAATCATTGGCTTCTGGTTTGGAAATCCTTTTACCAACCAGATGGCCGACCAGTTGATTGCCAATAACCATTGCTGAATGAACGTCACCGGCAAGAGGATGAGCGGCAATCGTAAGCTGCCCGTTACCAGACAGGCCAAACTGCCAAAGTGCTCCATTCTCATCCGGCAGCACGACGTCTGGTGTACTATCGCTAAGCCGCACCAGTTGAGGTTGACCATCTATACCAAGGTCGCGCGTTTGCGTGGGATAGCTACGAAGTTTCAATGCGGTATGTTCCGCGCTAAGCGCTGCGATGGCACTTTTAAGAGTGATTTCATCGCAGTCATCATCAACGATGATAGTAATCGCGGTAAGAGGCATGTGGTCAAGAGGTATGTCGCTGGCAAGCATTGCGCGTTGTGCATCTGTGAGCGCAACAATGCGGTCGATATCCTTGTTTTGATCTTTCGAATTTGTCGTCTCTCTGCTTACTTTAGAAATATTGCGCTCGGATTCTTCAATAGCCTCGGCGATGATCTCCGCCACGCCCTGGATTGTTGGCGTTTGTAAGAATTGTGAGGCCGAAAGCGAGATGTCGGCCAGGCTTTCTATGCGGTTTTTCAGCTCAAATACCGATAGGGAATCAATACCTATTTCAGCGAAGGGTTGATCAATTGGTAGTTCACGTCCCTCGATTTTAAGCACTTTATTAATTTCATCTTGAACGGTTTTTGCGACGATATCATGCCATCTCTCGCGCGGTGTGGAGGCAAGCTGGCCGCGTAGCAATGAGTGTTTTGCAGAGGATGCTGCCACTAGCGCATTCACCCGTGGAGTGGTTGTGGTGTTAGGCATGGCCCGGCCAAGAGCTGGCCAATCGATGGTTGCAAAAGTTAGCACTGGATTAGCAATTCGGGCGACCTGAGAGAACGCATCAATCACATCGGCATTTTTCATCGGCTTGATACCAAGGCTATTGAGATAACCGCCAAGGGAATCTGATCGTGCTACCATTCCCGTTTCGCTCAAGGCGCCAAGGCAAACAGCATTAGCGGAAAGACCGCGGGTTTGGCGATAATCAGCAAGCCCGTTGAGAAATGAATTGGCTGCCGCATAATTGGCCTGGCCTGCCGATCCAAAAACCTCGGAGATAGATGAGAGCAGCACGAAATGTTCATTTGTACATCCCGCATCAAGGCTGGCGAGATGCAGGTTCCAGCCACCTGTGACCTTGGGGCGCACGACCCGTTGGATTTTCTCGCTATCCTGTTGCGATAGCATGCCATCGTCCAGAACTGCTGCGGCATGATAGATGCCGGCGATCGGTTGGCCACTCTGTTTTTCGTGGGCAAATAGTTTAAACACATGGTCACGATTTGTGACATCTAGCGTAACCAACTCGACCCGGGTACCGCGTGCGCGCATTTGTTCAAGAATATGTGTGTTCTCTGCACTGACTGTGCCCCCACGTGACGCCAGATGCACTGCGCCGGCGCCGCTTTGACTCAGCCAGTCGGCCAGAACAATGCCAAAGCCACTGGTGCCGCCAGTGATGAGGTAGCTGCGATCCAAACGGAACTTCGCCGGTGTGTAGATATTCTGATGAATCGGAATTTCGCCATCATCGAAGTCGATCAGAATCTTGCCGATATGCTCAGCCCGACTCATCAGCCTCATGGCATCAGAAGCCTGAGCGCTGGTAAATCGTTTGATCGGAATTTTGGCATAAATACCAGAGTGGAGATAGTCTAATGCCTGGGTCAAAATTTTCTGAGCGATATTTGGTGCATGACTATTCATGACCGAAAGGTCGACGACTGAATAGGACTTGTTCTGTGATAAAGTTTTTAGTCCTATTGGCTTATTTTCTTCCACATCACGCTTGCCAATTTCGATAAACCGTCCAAAAGGCGCAAGGCAGCTAAGGCCGACATCGATGGCTGAGCCCGCCAAAGAATTCAAAATAACATCGACACCGCGGCCGCCGGTCACTGCAAGAATTTCATCGCCAAATGTTAAGTCACGTGAATCCATAACGTGCTCAATGCCAAGATCGCGAAGATACTGGCGTTTTTTTTCGTTGCCTGCAGTTGTAAAAATTTCAGCGCCTATATGTTTGGCAACTTCAATCGCGGCTAGACCAACACCGCCTGTTCCGAGGTGAATTAGAACCTTCTCACCCTTTGACAAATGACCGATCGTATCGAGGCAATAAAGTGCTGTCAGATATGCCACCGGCACAGCCGCGGCATCTCTTAGGTCGATGTTGTCAGGAACCAGTGCCACCTGGCTCTGATTTACGCTAAAAAATCTGCGCATCAACCCTTTGCCATAAGCAATGACGCGCTCACCTGTCTTAACCTTGATAACGTTGACCCCGGTCGCGATGACGGTGCCGGACGCTTCTCCGCCCAGATTGCACCACCATGCGGTATCATCATTAGGTTCGCCGGGTAGAACACCGGTAGTTGCCATGACGTCTCGGAAATTAAGGCCAACGGATGTTGACTCAATCAGCACATCATCGTTACCGCATTCGGGCATTGTCTCTTCGCGCAGCAGTAGATTGTCGAAAGAGCCTGGCTTTCTGACCGAGACTGAATAGTTGCGGTGTTGGTTGTGAGCATCGATTAGCTCGGTGCGTGGGCGCAAGGTATCACGTGATATTTCTTGAACCCTGGGCACAAAGCATTTTTTGCCGCGGAGTACCCACTCGCTTTCGTCATTGTTACTGAGTAGGATGTCGATTAACGCGTTTGGTCTGGCAAGAGTGTCGCGATCGACATCTATGGACCGCACTTTCACCCCTTGTAGTTCATTTGCGACCGTACGGGTTGCGCCGATCAGAGCGCGATGACACAGACCATGGAGCGGCATCTGGGTTTCAACTGTTGTAGCTCTTGCTTCAAGGGTAGCTACTACGAGTTCAATTGAGTTGCGGCTCATTGCGATGGTATCGATCATGCGGGCGGTAATGATAAAGTTCTCAATTATCGAGGCGGCTGACTGCGGAATACCGCCTTCATCTGAGGTGATTTTATCCAGCGCATCGTAATAAAGAATATGAGCTGTCCTGCCCTCCTCACTCGTCCATGTGTTGATGTCCTGAGAGATGGTTGATGTCTGGGAAAATATGATCTGCACGCCGCGTGCTGTCATCGCATTGGCAAGGCGTTTTGCTGCCATATTGTCATCACCGGCGATCAGGAACCAATGATCAGCCGTAGCCTCTTCCTGCCGGTTCTCGTGGTCGATTGGTAAGAACTGTTCGGCAAGATAACGTGCCACTGGCTGACTATCTCTGATAGTGGCGTGGCTGAGGGTGACTGCTCGAATGTCCATGTTTTCAACCCGAAGCCTGGGCCGATTATCATCTCCAAAAGCGACGTAGACGCCGGTTTCATCGTTGCGACCCCAAACATGAGCGGTAAATTCGAGTGGCAGGTAGCCAGTCCATAGCAGGCGATCGATTGAGATCGGCAATTTTAACGTATAGCGCTCGTCAGCTTCTTCGATATGGGTGTTTTCACCTTGCGGCCACCATAGCTTGGCATCGTAATCGCTTAGGCCGAGTGATGCCTGGAGCAGAGAATCAAACGCTGATGGATGAAGATAATACTCTTCGCTATATTCGCGCGCTGGTTCAGGCAATGCGATTGTGTTGACCGATGTGGAATCGCCTGTTATCTGGATTTTGCAAACACCTTGGAATGCGGGCCCGTAATTTAAACCATGGTGTTCGGCGAGTGTATAGAAATGTGATTGGTCAAGTTCGGCGGTAACAGCGCGTGCCGATAGGTCTTCATCGCGGAACGCGTCAATCTCGATTGCCCGTTGAAACCCATATGCCTCTGCTCTGAGTGCCCAATCGTCTTCCGAATCGCGTGTGCGAGCAAAGATTTCGATCTTTCCCGAGGCTGGTTCAAAATAAGTTGTGATAGATACCGTGCCATTCGGTTTGACCGACAGCGCTTCGCGGAAATGGATGGATGACAATTCAACTGGACCCTGACCGCAATAATCGGAAATGGCCGCCAGCATAATTTCGATAAATCCAGCGGCGGGAAATACAATGTCACCGACTATTTTATGGTCTTTCAGCCACGGAAGACGCTTGACATCAATATCACTGAACCAGCCGACATGAGGTGCAAAGATGCGCCGACCCAATATTGGATGAACTAAATCTTCAAACAGTGCCGCTTCCGATTCGCGCGGCATATATCGAATAGTCTGGTTGCCCCACGGGAACAGTGGTAATTTATGGTGGGCTGGACCTGAGCGGCTACAAAGACGATCCCAGTCGACATCGACTCCGTTTACATAAAGCCGGGCGATAGCAGTCTTGAATGCGACCTCATCTTGTTTAGTACGCTCTAGCGAGTGCACTACAACGATATTTTTCCCCGAATCTTGAACGATAGTCATGGTCAACGGGGTAACTGTACGATCAGGGCCTATCTCAATGAAAGTATCATAATTCTGGCGGATGCACCAATTGATCGCCTGATGATATGAAACTGGTTGGCGTAGGTTCGACCACCAGTAGTCAAGGTTAAACACTTCCTCTGGCACACCGGTAACAGTTGAAATAAAAGGGATATTTGGCCGCTTCCATTTTACTTTGGAAAGATTTTTACGAAACCATTCCTCGCCATAATCTAGAAGCTCGCTATGCCAGGCAAAATCGGTCTGCAAGCGGCGGATAAAAAGATTAGGATCGTGAGCTTCCAGATCTTTTAAAATCTGTTCTAGCGGCTTGGCTCGTCCTGATATTGTTGTCGTGCGGGCATTGTTATATGCCGAAATGACTACTTCGGGATGGAGCGAGAGGAAGTCTTCCATTTGGTCGGCAGATATGCCGACAACTGCCATGGCGCCACGCTCGGGAGCTTGATGCTGGATGCGGCTGCGTACATGCATCACGCGGGCAAGCTCTTCAAGCGAGATTGCACCTGCGATATGGGCTGCCGATATTTCACCAAGACTATGGCCAAGAACCGCCGTCGGCTTTACGCCATGCGCTTTCCAGACCTCGGCCAATGCAATTTGCAGGGCTATCAGGGCAGGCTGTGCATATTCACCCTGATTGATGAGGCTCTTTTCTTCGTTGGCAAGCAGAACATCACGGACTTTCCAGCCTGAAAGCTTGGAAAAATATTTGTCGAATGCATCAATCTTAGTTGAGAAAACGTCCGAGGACTTAAGAAGCCCACGTCCCATTGCCCACCATTGTGCGCCCTGGCCGGAGAATGTGAACACCACTTTACGTGGGCTAATGGCATGGGCATTAAAGACGTTTTCAGACTCAGATTCCTGACTTTCCAGTACGTCAACAGCATGGTGTAGATTGCTCGATAGTGTTCCAGAGCCGTTGCACAGCACGGCTGCGCGCTCCGAGAAATGGTCTCGTTTCTTGGAGATAGCATAGGCGACATCAGAGGCTTTATCCGGATCGATAGGCGTATTGCTAAGACTGTCCGCTAGCGTCTTTCCCCATCGCACTAGTGAGTTATGCGAGTGGGCGGAAAATGGTACGATGGTAATATTTTCTGATACAGGGCAATCTTTGTTGAGCTGCTTGGCTGCGGATTTACGACTGCGTTCGGGCATATAGTTGTGCACCAGAGCAGAGGCATTGGCTCCGCCCCAACCAAATGAGTTCACCACGGCGTAACGCTGCCCGTTGTCGTTGCCGATCGGTGTTGGCTCAATCGGGACTTTAATGTTCAGCGCTTCGAACGGTATCGACGGATTTGGGTTCTTAAAATGGATATTTGGTGGCACGAAGCCATGGTAAACCGACAGAACGGTTTTAATGAAGCCGGCAACGCCAGCAGCTGGCTCCATATGGCCAAGATTTGGCTTACTTGAGCCGATTGCAACCGGCCCTTTGCGCTTGACCCGGCCGAACTGATGTCCGATGGCATGTGCTTCTATTGGATCGCCGGTCGGGGTGCCTGTGCCATGTGCTTCAACATAATTTACCATGCCCGGGCTCAAATTCGCCTGCTCTACCAACTTGCCCAGCATGATTTCTTGAGCTCGCATCGATGGTGCCATCAGCGTTGATGTCCAACCGTCTTGATTGGCAGCGGTGCTCGAAATCACTGCATATATGCGCTCACCATCTTCGAGTGCGGCTTCGAGCGGGCGTAAAATTACTAGCCCGCAGCCCTCTGAGCGCACATATCCATTGGCAGCTGAATCGAACGTAGATATTCGGCCGGTGTGTGACAGCATGTTGGCATTGGAAAATGCGATGAACTGATTGGGCTCAAATAGACAATTGACGCCGCCTGCAATTGCCTGGTCGCACATGCCTGTCGAAATGTTCCGGCAGGCCTGATCGATAGCGATCAGTGCCGATGAGCACGCGGTGTCGACGGGAAAACTTGGTCCCTTCAGATTGAGACGATGAGAAATCCGGTTGGCGGCTATGGAAAGGGCGCAACCGCTGCCGCCCCACAAGTCATCATTGCGATTGCGGTAACGCATAACGCCTGCAAAATCAGAAGTTGAAATACCGACAAAAACACCAGTAGTCGCTGAGGACATGGACAACAGTGTTTGGCTGGAATCCTGGATAGCTTCGTAAGCAACCTGAAGCAACAAACGCTGCTGAGGGTCAAGCCGCTGTGCTTCAGCTGGCGAAATATCGAAAAATTCGCAATCAAAGTCGAATACCCGGTTGATAAATCCGCCCCATTTTGAACGAGAAAATCCGGTTGCGTCTGGGATTGGACTGTAGAAGGCATCACCGTTCCAGCGATCCTTTGGAATTTCACCAATTGCGCATTTGCGATCGTTCAAAAACGCCCACAACGAATCCGGATCGTGAATGTCACCAGGGAAGCGGCAACCAAGCCCTACAACTGCAATTTCCATTTCAGCTTCCCAGCCAGGTACATGGCTGGTCCATTTTTCATCTTTTTGAGTTCACTCCAGCAGGTGCCTGCTGGAGTGAATGTTTAATGCATCATGTGGGGACAACGACAAGGAATATTGGCACCAAACACCCCCATTAAACAGTTGTTTAGTCCCTGTTTATCTTTCGATATATGCCATAAGCATATCCCCAACGTGCTAAAACGTTTGTGACGACACGGTTAACTATATCTGGAAAGAAGGGCATCGGTCGTCTGATGTCCACGATCAAAACGATACGAATGTGAGAACTGTTGTTATCCACACGATGTGGGTAACAGTCATCGAACAAGATCGCTTCGCCCTCCTTCCAAGCATAAGTTTCGCCGTTGACCATGATTGTCGGCGGATTGTCGGAAGGCACGACTAGTCCTAGGTGATACCGCAAATAACCAAGATAGGGGCCTTTGTGCTCGGGGATCGACTTGTTTGCGTCAAGGATTGAGAAAAAAGCTTGTAGCAGGTTGGGGATGCCTTCCAGTGCTGCGCAGGTTTCCGGACATTTGCTGCGATTTTGCCTAGGTTTGAATCCAAACACATTCAAAAAGAACACTGACCATTTTTGGGGAGTGCCACCCGCAATGCGCATTTGGGCCTGGTCGAGTTCTTGATAGGTTGGCAGCTGGCTGCGTTCAGTCAGCAGGGCTTCAGCTTCGCGGCGAATCTTCTCATGCGCAGCTGTAACCTGGCCCAACTCAGGGCAGATCTCGGATATTTCATAGAATGCAGGACGTGGTTGACCACGGGTTGAATAGGAAATAAATCGATT
>Ga0302122_10002337_pt1 | contig 11876 bp, 8 predicted proteins | sample CB21_SCM_MG_FD_203115 | JGI IMG/M metagenome (GOLD analysis project Ga0302122, IMG submission 203115) | Marine microbial communities from Western Arctic Ocean, Canada - CB21_SCM | ecosystem: Environmental > Aquatic > Marine > Oceanic | place: Canada: Western Arctic Ocean | collected 2017-09-28
CCCTGGGTACCGACCCCTGGGTACCGACCCCTGGGTACCGACCCCTGGGTACCGACCCCTGGGTACCGACCCCTGGGTACCGACCCCTGGGTACCGACCCCTGGGTACCGACCCCTGGGTACCGACCCCTGGGTACCGACCTCCCCGCGCACACACGCTCGCAGATGCCAGTCGCGTCTTCCTCCACCGCCCTGACCACGAGCCAGGCCTTTGAAAGCATCAGCAAGGCTGTCAGTTTCTTCAGCACCTGCCAGTGCTGCGTGATGAATAAGAAGGCCAAGACGGAGCACGACCCGAATGAGATGTGGGTGTGCTGCGGCCCAAAGGAGAGCCAGTTCCAGAGCAGGCAGGCTGCCAGCGTCATGCAGAGCGGCTGCCTCATCTGCACAAACTGCGCCACTCTCGACCTCTTCGTGGGCAGGCGCGACCCCGTCACCATGGCCAAGTGGTGCAGGGTGTGCGCCAAGACCAAGGAGGTGCAGTCCGCCGAGTGGCTCGTGGAGTTCCCAGAGAGCCGCATCCCCACCTACATCAACCAACGCGCCCACCACGCGCTCAATCAGCCGCAGCCGGCCGCGGGCGCAAAGCTGATGTCCTCCATCGCCGGCTTTGCCGAGAAGGGCCGCCAAGAGGCGTTCATTGAGACGACCAAGCTCGAGAAGGAGCGAGACATGCTCCGCACCCAGATGGCGCGCAACGAGGCGCGCCAGCCGCAGCAGCAGCCGCAGCAGCAGCCGCAGCAGCAGCCACAGCAGCAGCCACAGCAGCAGCCACAGCAGCAGGCCATCGAGCAGACGATGGAGAAGCAGACAGAGGAGGCGCGTCTGGCGAACGACGAGTCGTTCCGCCGCATGGAAGTCCTGCGCATCATCGAAGAGAAGCTGTGCGATGCCGACAAGAGCTGCATCAAGACTATGGCGTACAAGATCTCCGCGGAGTCGGAGGGGGAGCAGGCGTTCGAGTTTGAGTCCTACGGAAAGATGCCTGGGTGGGCGTGGTACCGTATCCAGAAGGCTGTCGAGGAGAGGGTCGCCGAGATTGCCAAGTCTGCTGAGCAGATAGCAGAAGATGCTGCTGCCCATGGCGACGACGCAGGCGTCAGCCAGGAGGACCTCTTCGGAGCAGAGGGCGACGAGGGCGGCGAGCAGGCTGTGTCTTATGACAGCGTTGTCGCGGATCTGACGTGTCCCGAGGGAGACAAGACTGTCGAGGAGAGATTGATCGTGTCCGAGGCTGCACAGGGTGCCGACAAGGGGGTGACGACCGATGGTGTGGCCTCACCGTCCCATTCTTCCATGGTCGGCGGTGTGGAAGAGTCGGAGGACGAGGAGGACCAGCAGCCGCTGGCCGGGCGCGGCAAGGTCGCGGCGGCGGAGTCTGCGCGCTCGTCCAAGGGCGGCAGGGCCGGCGGCAAGTCCGTTGCCAAGTCCGTTGCCAAGTCCGCGGCCAAGGCGACGCGCAAGCGCAAGGAGCCCGAGTGGACCGAGGAGACCGAGGAGACAGAGGAGACCAACGGGAAGCTCTGTGTCCCCGCCTCCAAGGTCAAGGCGTACGAGAAGTTCCTCAAGTCCGGTAAGTCGGACCAGGACTGGGAGAAGCAGGAGGACGACAAGCGCGCCGAGCAGCTTAAGAACAAGGTCGAGAAGGAGGACAAGATCAAGAACTTTGACAGGGTCAAGTCGGAGCGGGACGATGCGTGGAAGGAGCTGGACAAGGAGAAGCAGGCCAAGGAGGACAAGATCAAGAAGATCAAGCTTATGCGCAAGGCGCTGAATCTGCTGTCTGACATGCTGGTCGCCAAGGGCGACGATGAGTACGAGATCGCCGGGATGATCATGAAAATGACGAAGGAGGACGCCGGCTCGTCGCAGTAGACTGCGCGCTCGCCGATGCCCGGCCTCTTGCGCCTTGGTAGCACCCGAGCAGCATGCAGCGCCCATGCAAACTCTTGCGACGCGGAGAACGGAGGACCAAAAGCGTGCGTGGTATGCATGACAGTCGCACCCTTCCTCCGTTTGGGTTGAACACCATGTGGAACGTGGCCTTGTACACGGTTCTCGATCCGGGAGAGTTTGGCGGTCTTGGGGGCGGTGGAGCTTTCGGAGGAGGGGGGGGTGTGGCGTAGCTTCTGCTGGGAGTGTGCGCAAAGCTCCCATGAGGACCAAAGGTGTTTTCCAACGCTTGCAGAAGAAAACCCACATTTTGACCCCACTTTGTCCCCATATATCCACCTCGCAAGATACGTTCCCTTGATCCTCGTGTTAGCCGGGTCTTTGTTCTCCACCACGCGAAACAGTGTTGTTAGTTAACGGCGGGAAACTGGGTCGGTACCCGGGGGGCGGTACCCAGAACAAAGGCCCACGAAACGCAACGGCGTAAGAAAACACATCTGAACAAAACACAAAACCCATGTCGATTGCCCCTGGACCCGTGCGCGTCGTCTCGCTTTCAGCCACTACGCCGCGGGCGCAGACGTCTGAGGACTACTCGGAGAAGCTGAAGGTCGACCGCGAGATGGTGCTGGCCGCGGTGCAGAAGCACGGGTTTGCGCTGCGGTTCGCGTCGGAGGAGCTGAAGGCCGACCGCGGGATCGTGCTGGCCGCAGCGCAGAAGTGTGGGGCTGCGCTGCTGTTCGCGTCCCAGGAGCTGACGGCCGACCGCGATATCGTGCTGGCCGCGGTGCAGAATGACGGGGCTGCGCTGCAGTTCGCGTCCCAGGAGCTGACGGCCGACCGCGATATCGTGCTGGCCGCGGTGCAGGAGCACGGGTATGCGCTGCGGTTCGCGTCCCAGGAGCTGACGGCCGACCGCAGCTTCATGCTGGCCGCGGTGCAGAAGTGTGGGGATGCGCTGTGTTTCGCGTCCAAGGAGCTGACGGCCGACCGCGAGATCGTGCTGGCCGCGGTGCAGAATCACGGGTTTGCGCTGCAGTACGCGTCGGGGGAGCTGAAGGCCGACCGCGAAATCGTGTTGGCCGCGGTGCAGGAGCACGGGTATGCGCTGCTGTTCGCGTCCCAGGAGCTGAAGGCCGACCGCGAGATCGTGCTGGCCGCGGTGCAGCAGAACAGGTATGCGCTGCAGTTCGCGCCCGGTGAGCTGAAGGCCGACCGCGAAATCGTGCTGGCCGCGGTGCAGGAGCACGGGTATGCGCTGCGGTTCGCGTCCCAGGAGCTGACGGCCGACCGCAGCTTCATGCTGGCCGCGGTGCAGAAGTGTGGGGATGCGCTGCGGTTCGCGTCCCAGGAGCTGACGGCCGACCGCGATATCGTGCTGGCCGCGGTGCAGAATGACGGGGCTGTGCTGGTGTACGCGCCCGAGGAGCTGACGGCCGACCGCGATATCGTGCTGGCCGCGGTGCAGAATGACGGGGCTGTGCTGGTGTACGCGCCCGAGGAGCTGAAGGCCGACCGCGAGATCGTGCTGGCCGCGGTGCAGAATCACGGGGCTGCGCTGGAGTACGCGTCCGAGGAGCTGAAGGACGATCCGTTTGTCAAAGCTCTTGCGAGGCGTGACGTCGAGTTTACTTGCGAGTACCTCGAGAATCTGGGGCGCCTGCGACCCACTGTAGCATCCGAGCTCGAAGCGCTTGCGGACAAGATCGTCGAGATTGTCAAGTACTTCCCGGAGCTGGAGCAGGAGGCGCAGGATGCGTCGGCGCAAGTCGAAGACCCGCGTAACGACAACGGAACATACTCGCTTGCGCACAAGCGCAGCCGCACGGAGTTTGAGAAGGATTTCAACTGCGGGTAACTAGTCGGTGCCGTTGGCGGAGAGTCGCCTTGCAATTTGACAGTGGCGTACGAAACTACAACACCGAGCGCAGCCCACAATAGCAGCACTTTGAACAGACCCTCAAAGGCAGCAATCACGAACGCCGTTGCATTATTACCCTCGACATGACTGTGTACCGGTTATTACTAACACAGGCTACACATGAAGCGTTTATCTCCATGTATTGTGTTGATTCTTCTTCTCAGTTGCCCGACATCTGCGCGCTGTTGATCCACACCCTGCTTTGTGGACGGCGCCGAACCGTCACGCGTTCTGTCGTGGGCGGAGTCCTCCAGCCTGCTGAGGAGATATACCTCCTCGGGTTGTATCCCCGATGCTAGCAGGTCGTTGGTGTCTGCAACAGAGAAGGGTTGCGCATGGTAGAGAAGCGGGGTTTCCTCTGCGCATTCTGAACTGCCTATAGGCTTCGACGCAAGAGGCGCAACGCCGTGGCCCAGTGGCTTGTAGCAAGCCATGACCACGTTTCAACATTGGTACACACGCCCTGTGTTATGGATCCCCGCTACAAGACCACCGACTGGTACATTTTCGGGGACATGAAATCAGCACTGTACACGTGTGTTTCGGAGTAGCGGACCGGTCGGCGCCCTGGTCCTCGCTAGGGACGGACGAAAATAATTTAGTCGGTAGACTTGTAGCGAGCACCACTGTCAAAACAAAATGGAGGACCCAAAGGCGGACGAAGTTCCAGAGCCCGATACCGCGGCGTTCATCGAATTTAAGTCGCATGAGCAGGCCATCAGCGCACTGAGGCAAGTCGGGTTTGCCGGGGCAGACAAGACCCCCTCGTTCACTCCAGATGAGCTGACCGAAGCGGTGAACAATTTGATCACGAAGGAGGGAATTGTTTTGATGGACATGACGACCGCCCTCCCCGACACGGCGCACGGCGCGTACCAAGCGCTGACGATCGCCGGGTTCAACGCCGCGGCTGCCTGTAAGAAGGACAAGAACGCGGCGTTCATCGTGATGCGCACACAGGCCAACACTCCTAGTTTTTTATTTGGTATTCACTGGAGTGAAGCGCAAGCCTTCGGGAAGGAGGTCGCTGACACCCGCATCCGAAGCAGCCCCGCTCCTGCGGCGTTCGTGGTCTTCAGGGAGCGACAGGTCCTGATCCCCGCGGCCATGTGCGCGGTGGACGTCTCCATTGCGGCGCGCATGGTTGCTTACAAGATCACAAAAAATGCTGATTTCTTTTGCTGCAGCATTTGCAGAACGCCCTTCATCAGCTACGAAAAGACGGGGGAAAACATCGCGGAAATCGCAGTGAATACAGACGGGCGGATGTTCTTGAGGAGTTGTGTTTAAAGTTTCGTCTGGGAGATTGGGGGTGCGGAGTTGAAGGACACCTGAAAAGTTGTGTGAGTACAACTTCTCTTCTCGCCCCAAGTGTTTTCTTTGAGTGTGTGCAGTTCCAGAAGATGCAAATTGGCGGCCAGAATGATCACAAACCTTCTCACCCCCGACCAACGTCCTCCCTTTTCCGCGCGGTGAAAAGGGGGTGGACATCCGAGTTTAAAGCCAGGACCCGATCGGGTGTTGGGACGCTTTTGCTTCCGTAGACCACAAAACCGGCAGCCAAGAGCTGCCAGAAGCGGCGTTTGAGCGCTCGCTGGCTGCGTCCGTCCAGTGCACGTGGGCTCGCTGTGGCACCAGCGCATGGCGCATGCGGGCACAGTGGCCAGCGAGCGCCTCCGCGGCAGCCTCGAAGAGCGCGCGCAACCTGAGATCGCGATACACACCTGGGCACCCTCTTCCCTGATTATCTCAACGACTTCCTCTGTTTCTACCCGACTGCGCTCCCTAACCGACAGGTCCTGTTCAAACATGCTTTTCCGTTTTCATCAACATCACAGTTCCAGAGCTCATGCCATTCACGTGCGGACATAGCGCTGCTATGGACGCTTCCACGACTGCGGCAGAGTTGAGGGCCCTGTCGAAGCACAGCGACGAGTTCTCCCTTTCCAACTGCATGCGAAAGCGTTCGGCCACGCGCGCGTTGTTCGCCTCTCTGTCCACCAACTCCCCTCGCACCTCGTCATTGATCATGGCCATCTCGACCTTGTGTCGTTCCTCCTGGTTTGCAAGCTTCTTCACCATGCGCGACAACTCCTTGTTGGCGGCTGCAGCAACTGTCCGCCACTCGCGCAGCTCTTGGCTGTCCGGGGAGGTTCCATCGTCTTCGTGCTTTTTTATTGCAGCGTGTGTACGCTTCGTAGAAGCAAGCGCTGACTTTGCGGACTCCATCGTTCCTCCAGCGTTTTTCATTTAAGTTGCTATAGCGCTAGCGGGAATCCATAACACAGGGCGTGTGAACCAATGTTAAAACGTGGTCATGGCTTGGTACAAGCCACTGGGCCACGGCCTTGCGCCTCTTGCGCCGGAGCCTATAGGCAGTTCAAAATGCGCGGAGGAAACCCCTCTTCTCTACCATGCGGAACCCTTCAGTGTTGCACACTCCGACGACCTGCTGGCATCGGGGATACAACCTGAGGAGGTATCTGTCCTCAGCAGGCTCAGGGTTTCGAAGATGGTGGAAGTGGTCGAGAACAAGAAGGGAATGATAGGTGCGTTCGGAACATCGTCCACCCGAAGGAAAGGCATCAAACCACTGGTAGACCAGGGCACAGAGAGGTTTGGGGTGGTTCTGACACCTATAGTGTTTTTGTGGACCAACGAACAAACAAACAAGGTCGTAAGCGAGCTCTTTCGGAAAGGGAGAATGGAGTCTGAAAGTGTTTGCTCGTTGGCTATGGAGGACATTGCCAGAGTTGTGGCTTCCTATGGAGACTACTTCCCAGAGCGTGTGTTGGAACACGTCTCTGTCCAAGACCCCAAGGGAACACTGAAAATGTACATTCGAGACATTCGAGATGGCGATACCTCATTGCGAAAGGACTTTGCAATGGAATGTGCAATTTCTTGCGCTTCTGCTGTTGCTGGAATTGGTGCTGCAGTCCTTGCATCGGGAACTTACACCCCAGATGAAGGTCCCGCCGTTACTGTGATTATAGTGTTTCATCCACACGACGACGCCGGTCCAGTTCCATCGCCTTCGCCTGTTCATTCTTCGATTGCAGTCTCTTCCCTAGCGTCCATGGGGCTGGCACACCTTTCACTGGCACAAACTCTAACGTCGTCCAACTACTTTGGCAAGTCCGTGGTGCGGTCTCACCGAGGAGCAGACTGTGTATTTCTCCCTGGTGTCTCATCTGAATGGCTCGAGTTTGCAATGTCGTGCTCCACGATCGCCGACGTGCTAGTAGACAATGGCAGAGCATCCGCTCTGAAGCAGGACTACGTGCTTCGGAAGATATTCACGCTTTCATTCCTTCCACAGTCTTCGTACAGCAAGAACACACAATTGATCGTCGATAAGCTCGGGGAGCTGTGGTTGAGAGACACTGCGACGCCCGTAGCTCCGGTAGCCTCACCTCCGTCCACCACCGGCGGAGACGGAAAAGGAGACGGAGAAAGTGCCCCTCCGCCTCCCATCGCTCCGGGAGCCCCTCCGCCTCCCATCGCTCCGGGAGCCCCTCCGCCTCCCATCGCTCCGGGAGCCCCCGCGCCCCCCGTCCCGGGTGCGGGGCCTGCTCTCGGACTTTCTGCTGTGCTGAAGTCAGAGAAACCTCCAATCAAGCGAGTTGCCGCCAATGGTTCCGACCTTCCCGTCATACCCCGTAATCTCAAGGCGAATGCAATTTTAGGAGATGCAACAGCAGAGACGTCGTACTGGAATCGAGAGTGGCTCGTTCCCAAAGTTATAGACGATCAGCTTCACATAGACCCTGGAGATGGCGGCAGCTATTCAGAGCGCAAAGGCTGGAGATACTGGATCGATGTTTATTATGGAGGAGGAGGAGGAGGAGGGGCCGAGAAGCAGGCAGCACCAGTGGCAGCTCCGAAACCAAGAGCTCTTGCCATTCTAGAGGCTAAGGCGGCGCAGAACTTTGCCATCGCGTTCAACAAGATAGCCGAGGGCCTGAGTACAGCACTAGACAAACCATACTCAAGAGATACAAAGTTCGTCGATGTGATTCATGGCATTGTCAAGTTGCTGAGCAATGATCAATTTAAGGCTGAGATGGCGACCGAGACGTTCTTCATAGGAGTGCGCACAGCTCTTGTTTTTGACAGCCCTGGTTCTAAATACGTTCCCATGACGGGACCGGCGCCTGCAGCGGCAGGGGGCGGCGATCAGAACAAACAGCAGAAAGAAAAGGAAGCGGAAAAGGCAAAAGCCAGGGAAACTACCAATGCGTCATACTTGGCTGTCAAGGAAGCAATCAACCAGGACCCCCAAAAACTGGACTCTATGGCAATTTCCGAGGTGTTCATCTTGCGCCTCTTGGAAGAAGACAATCGACTTGACAAGGTTGCGAGCGTTGAGGACCAACTCAATGTGCTCGAGTTTTTCATGTCGCTGAGGTCACCGTACGAGAGCTTACACCGCCGAATGGAAGGGTTCTACGAAGCCTTCAAGGGGGTGTTCGAGTCCGATGACGTGAGACTGATGATGTGCATCCTCAAGCAGTACTCTTCATACTTGTCCTTCGGAGATAGGGTTGCCGAAAAGTACGACTGCTATGCCCCGACATTCGATACGTTTTCTTCAGCAGTTACCAAGAAGATTGAGAACACGGACAAGAACCTCTGCGGTCTCTTGGTCGAGAACAACACAGCCTACCTAGACGAGATTGTCAGGGTGGTGGGGGAGCACTCCACCGCGCTTGAATCGATAGAAGAGCACAACAATGGTAACGTGCTCAGGAAGGAGCTCAGCACGCTCTCGTCAAACCTCCTCAGTCCAGATGCAGTGCTGAACGAGTACATCCAAAAGGACAAGGAGTGGGAATCTCTGAAGGGTATCATTAAAGAACTTAGTTCCAAGGTTGGGACAAACAAAAAGGGAAGCATTAACCTGCTGTTTGAAGACACGAACAATCTGCTCACAGAGGCCTCAAAGGCTCTTGGAGTTGTGGCCATCAGAAAGTGGGAGATACCAAAATTCTTCAAGATTATCCTCAAGGAACTCAAGGTAAGTACGGTTGCGCACATACTGAAGCGAGATGAAGAGGTTGAAAAGGACAAACGCGACATAGAACGCAGGCATAGAGGTATGGAGAAGCTCGCAAAGACTATGGGTGCAAAGCCTTCCAAGGACATCGAGGCGCAAGCCGCGGCAATGGAAGAGTTTGCTACGCGCGAGCTTGTCGTTGCCAACAGCAGATTACTCAACTTACTCGAAGCCTTCTTGGCCATGGTTAACGATAGTAAAGTAGTCGTGGTGCCACTGTCCGAAAGGACAAGGCTTCAAACCCTGCAGAACGAGTTTGATTTGGTTTCCAGGATTTCTACGTCCAGCAAAGGGGAGGTAAAGAAGAAAAACGAACAGCTGTCAAGGCTTTCTGAACTCAAAAAAGAAATCGAGACGTCTGTGGAACAGCTTCGCCAGCGTGCAGACAAAATAAACACAGTAAACAACGAGATGAAGTGGAAATTGCATCCGCACGTGGATGAAAGCAACCAGGACAAGTTTGACCTCGCGTTCAAGTTCCTTAAAACCGCGATGGAGTATGCCAGGCATGGAGATTACCAGAAGACCAATGCTGGACTCCAGTCAGCGGAGAAGCTCATCGAAGACGTCAGGATGTTGAGGAGGATCAAGCAACTGGAGAAGGACAGTAATGATACCGTTGCAAGTGCTGCAAGAGCTGCAAGAGCGAGGAATCAAGCTATTTACACGAACGATGATGATGATGACTGGGACACCGACCACGATGAATTTAATTTCGAAGAGTTCAAAAAGAAACTTGAAGTTCTCGTTTTGGGTCTTAAAGAGTTTAAAGTCAAACCCTCGGATTTATTCAAACTCGAGGATCAGCCCCGGAACATTGAAGAGGAACGAGAAGCCGCAGAGAACAGCATTGCTGATGCGTCCACGTCCAAGAAGGTGCGGGCACGCGAGGCTATGAATCGGGTAAAGCAAGAGGATGCCCCAATGCACAGTGCGCGCGACATCGTGGTGCCAGGAGCTCGCCTTCTGTCACGCAGACAGGTTGCTTCCACGGGAGGCAAGCTCGACGTTCCCTTGAAGCTCGCAAAGGCTGAAGTCGCGTTCTGCGAGCGTCTACACAAATGCACGTTCGAGGCGCTCAAAGGCCGGAAGGACGAGCTCAAGGAAAAGCTAGGAAAAGAGCGACAGAACGTAGTCTACGCCATGGCACTGCTGGCGGGGGAGCTGTATGCGGAAGCACATAGCGCCGGTCAGTAGTGACAGATTGACAAAAAGCACACCTGTCGGTGCAAAGTATCCAGTTCAAGCATGCTTTTCCGTTTTCATCAACATCACAGTTCCAGAGCTCATGCCGTTCACGTGCGGACATAGCGCTGCTATGGACGCTTCGGTTGAACTTCCGAGAATGTGGACCGAAAAAAACAAAAGTCCGGACACGGTCCGGAAAAAGCGGACCATGTCCGGACTTTTTCACCCGGGCCGTATCCCTAATTTGGGCTGTGGAATCTGAGATCGGGGGGAGATATTTTGGCCGCCAAAATGTCCACCTTTGGTCCGCCCGTTACGCAGAAAAAGTCCGAAAAAGGTGGACCGAAAAAACAAAAGTCCGGACACGGTCCGGAAAAAGCGGACCATGTCCGGACTTTTTTTTGGCCGCGCGGTACAGCGTCCCCACAAGTGACACCACCCGAAACAAAAGCCCCACAGACCACGTCGTACTCACACTCGCATCCGCATCACCGTGTTGCCGAATTTGTGCTCTATCACCACCACCACCCTATACATTCCAAAGGGCATCTCCTCCTTGTCGAACCGGAACAAGTCGACAGACTCCGGGTACTGCCCTTTCTTGACCTCCAGGTCCTCCTGGGTGTCGCAGCCACCGAGTCCAATCACGCACTTGCGCTCGTTCTCTCCCACCACTATCTGTACGACCGGTAGCCGATTTCCCATCGCAACCGCACTGTGCAGGTGCTCCACCATCCCCGGCATCGAGTTGAACCACTTGGACGCGTTGAACCCAGTGTTGACAGAGAGCTTGGTGTTGTTCGCGTACAGCTTGCAGCTAGTCTTGTGCTCCTTCCAGTGCTGCTTCTGGCACACCTTGCTGCAGTACATGACAGAGTTGCAGTTGCCACATGCCCTAACATCCCCAAATACACCGCAAACTACGCATGCCTTCACGAGTGTCTGTCCAGTGAGCAAGTTGAGCCGAGCGTTGACCTTGTCCGACATCTGCACCTTCTTGTTGCCTCCGGCCTCCCGCAGCGCATCCAGGTATGGCGAGTGATCGGCGGCGCCCGTATTTAGAAACGCTGCCATCTCCTCCAGCGTCATGCCAGCCGCGTCAGCCACGCCAGTCGACACCCTGCTAGTCATGTTGGTCGTTTGTCAACGATGTCGTCGTGTTCCCCATGTTGGCATCTTTCGTGGGCGTAGGTTTTTTAACAATCTTTGGGCGCCGGCCGTATCCCTAATTTGGGCTGTGGAATTTGAGATCGGGGGGAGATATTTTGGCCGCCAAAATGTCCACCTTTGGTCCGCCCGTTTCATAGAAAAAGTCCGAAAAAGGTGGACCGAAAAAACAAAAGTCCGGACATGGTCCGGAAAAAGCGGACTGTTCACGGACCTCGCCATATATATTCACACCAGGGTAGCGGGCACCGACTGTGAATGTTCACACCAGGGTACCGGGCACCGACTGTGAATGTTCACTCCCGGGAGATTGCATCTCGCCCAATGCACGAAATGCCCACGTTGCTGCTCGCGCGACAGGTTAGTCGGTGCCCATGGCTAGGGACACAGGTGTGTGTGTTCACACATAGCCAACATACCCCCCCCCGATCTCGAATTCCACAGCCCAAATTAGGGATACGACCCGGGTGAAAAAGTCCGGACATGGTCCGCTTTTTCCGGACCATGTCCGGACTTTTCTGAGTGAGCTCCAAATTGATCTTGCTCGTGATGCAGATTACAATTTTACGAGCTCCTCTTTCAATTTGCTTGCTTCCGCTGTCATTCCAAGCTCTTCCATTTTCTTTATCTTGTACGCGATCGTCTCGAT
>Ga0302122_10002339_pt1 | contig 11874 bp, 9 predicted proteins | sample CB21_SCM_MG_FD_203115 | JGI IMG/M metagenome (GOLD analysis project Ga0302122, IMG submission 203115) | Marine microbial communities from Western Arctic Ocean, Canada - CB21_SCM | ecosystem: Environmental > Aquatic > Marine > Oceanic | place: Canada: Western Arctic Ocean | collected 2017-09-28
TATTGCCCAAAATGACAATTTCTCTTTCTCCCCCATTATGGAAGCGCCATCCTTTGAAGATTTTATTGCCGAATTGGTCAGCATTCGTTTTAACTTCTTTAAGCAAAATCACGACATGCTCAGAATGCTTGACTGGCAAAGACTTGAAGATCAAGGCGAGAAATTGATTGGAGTCACCAACTCAAAAAATCTAGGCACTTGGGAAAACTTAGAGAAAAAAATATATCAGTTCCAAACTGAAGGCTCGGTGAATAGAGATCTCTCACCACGCCATATTCTCTTCATGCTATCGGGCGCAATCTTTGGTCCTTTTCTTCGAACAGGATTTAGTGAGCTTCCTTCGAAGGAGGAGGAAGGAAAATATATTAATATGTTGGTTAAATCACTTATTTCAGCTTTTAAAGCTTAATGTGAATTTTGGAGTCCGAAAAATACCGCTCGTACTCTCCATACAATGACGTCATATTCGCCTTAATTTTCACGAATTTTCCAGATTTATCCAGCAATGCTTGCAATGCAGGCGTTGGAGATACCTTCTCTTGAATGATCGGCTCTAATACCGTTTCAAATTTACAAGGATCGGCAGTTGAAATGAGTACCCAATGTTTCTTTTCAGCACTTTCACTCATATTTAGCTGATCTTTAGCAAAAAATGTGGTGGCGGTATGCGGGCAAGCCAGATAACCACTTTCACGATATAGCTTTAAAATTTCAGCAGAAATATCTGCATCTGAAGCCTCAAAAGCTCGCACTTGTGATTTAAATACCTCAAAATCTGGGAAGAGCGCTTGCAAACGTTCGAAGTTGCTTGGTTTTCCCACGTCCATCGCATTCGCAAGCGTCTCAATCGTATTCTGGTCTGGCGCTTTACCTGTTTTTAAATAGGAAACCAATGTGCTATTTGCATTTTGAGACACCACAATATCTCCAATCGGAAAACCACACTGCTTCGCCCAAAAAGCGGCCGTCACATTCCCAATATTTCCCGAGGGCACCACAAAGTTTGCCACTTTGCCATGCTCTAAGTAATATTTCCAACTCGTATAAGCATAATACGTTGACTGCGGCAATAATCGTCCAATATTAATGCTATTTGAAGTATTCAACTGCGTTTCATTTTGCCACCAACTATCGGTAAATGCTGACTTCACTAAGGCTTGACAATCATCAAAAGTGCCATCAACTGAAACAGCAAGCACATTATCTCCCCAACAAGTAATTTGGCTTTGCTGGCGTGCTGAAATCTTACCTTCTGGGAACATCACCACCACACGGATATTGGACTTTTGATGAAAAGCGGCTGCCACTGCAGAACCTGTATCTCCCGAAGTTGCCACAATAATTGTCATGGTCTTATCTCGCTTAAGATGACTTAAGCAACAGGCTAGAAAACGTGCGCCAAAATCTTTAAAGGAAAGTGTTGGTCCATGAAAAAGCTCTAGTACTGAGGTTGTCTTATTCAGTTTGACCAATGGCAAATCAAAGGTAAAACACTCATCACAAATTTGTGACAATACTTTCTCAAGCACATCTCCTTTAAAATAAGGTGCCAAAGCAATCTTGGCAAAGTCAGGGTAACTCACTGTTTTATCGATATTTTTCCAATCAATTTGAGGAAAAAGCTCTGGCACAAAAAGTCCGCCATCCTCTGCTAAGCCTGTTTGCATGGCTTCACTCACTGTCAAACATTGCTTAATACCTTGCTTTTGCGCCCGAGTGCTTATAAATTTCATAGTAATTCCTCATACTTAACAATATTTTCCACATGTGCGCCAGACGCCTGTAAATCGGAAATCCAAGACTGTGAAGAGAGCTGATGCTCAGCAAAAGCATTTTGCATCGCTTTTGCCACCCTTCTTGCACCTTGATTATCTGTGGTCAATGCAAACATAGAAGGACCTGCTCCTGAGATTGAGCAAGCCAACGCACCTGCATTTTTAGCAGCTCGTTGCACTTCATCAAAACCAGGAATCAGTGCCTTGCGTCGTGGTTCAATCAATACATCCTGCATACAGTCTTGCAATAAAGGAATGTCTTTCGTGTAAAGTGCCGCTATCACGCCCGCTAAATTAGAGGTCTGCGCCACCACCGTACTCAATTCAAAAGGTTCGGTTAAATAGCTTCTTGCTACTTTTGTTTCAATTTCTAAATCTGGGTGTACCAATATTAACTTAAGCCCAGGATCTGGTAGCTGAATCACTTTTAAAGGGGACACTGAACGGATAAAGGTAAACCCACCAAACAAGGAAGGAATCGCATTATCTCCATGATAATTCCCCGTGGCAACATGCTCACCAAAAATAGCGTATTCCGCTAATTTCTCAACAGGTAATGGAATAGATAAAAAAGCATTCATTGCCACTACCGCCACCACTGCAGAGGAGGCTGAACCTCCCATGCCTGAGCTAAGCGGGATGCCTTTTTGCAAGAAAACATCAAACCCCGCAGAAATTTTCAGATCTGATAACATTTTTTTGATCACCGCAGAGGCAACATTCTTTTCAATATCTGTAGGCAGTTTTTCGGCTCCCGCCACACCACTAATTTCACGAATAACAAGGCGCTCATCATTGCGTCGCTCAAGGCTTAAACGATCCCCTACACCCGAAATTGCCGCGCCCATAATATCAAAGCCCACAGCTAAATTTGCACTGGTTGCAGGCGCAAAAGCCACCACTGAGACAATATCTGAATTTAATATCTGCATTGGAATTCCTTACTTTGCCAGTTGCAACAGGTCCGCAAAAATACCCGCTGCAGTCACATCAGGACCTGCACCAGGACCTTTGATCACCATCGGGTTTGCCTGATAACGTTTTGTTTGCAATACCACCAGATTATCCGTTCCTGATAAGCTTGCAAAAGGGCTCTCTTTATCATAAGCCTCAATACCGACCTGCACTTTACCAGTATGATGAATCTTACCGATATAATGTAGCCCAAGCTTCCCTTGCTTTTTATTACCCAATAACACTTTCATTTCGACATCATGCTCGGGCAATGCTTTCAAAAAAGTTTCTTTGTCACATAAGCGCAGTGCCTCAGGCGCGAGGTTTTCAATAGATAAATCCTCTATTGCAACCTGTAAACCAGATTCACGTGCGAGAATCACCACTTTGCGTGCCACATCCATACCCGAAAGGTCTTCACGAGGGTCAGGTTCGGTAAATCCTTGCTCATAAGCAGACAATACTGCCTGTGAAAAACTTTTACCCGCACTAAGCTCTGAAAATATATAACTTAATGTTCCCGATAAAACACCCTCAATTTGCAATATCTCATCACCGCTATCCACCATATTTTGCAACGTGTTAATCAATGGTAAACCCGCACAGACATTGGTTTCATATAAGAACTTTACTTCATGCAATTGGGCATTTTTGCGTAAGGCATGATAATATTCAGCTGTGCTCGTGTTCGCATATTTATTGGGTGTGATTACTGAAACTTGTTGCTCAAAGCATTGCACATATTGTCCGGCAATCCCCTCATTTGCCGTCGCATCAATAATGACCGAAGTGCCACCACTTTGACGAATATGTTGAATGAAATCTTTTAAATTAATTTCAATGGCATCACTTCCTGCCAGTGCACTTTTCCAATCTGTTCCTAATAAATCCCCTTCACTCAACACCATTCGCTTAGAATTCATCACGCCTTTCACATCAATGGCAACATTTTTATGTTGAAAGATCTTAGGTGCTGCCTGCTTAAGTTGTTCAATAAAAGTTGAGCCAATAGAGCCCACACCGATCACACCCACCGAAATGTCTTGTGCATTAAAGTAAAAAGCATCATGCACCGCATTTAAAGCCCGCACCACATCAGACTCTTTAATTACAGCAGTAATGCTTCTTTCAGATGAACCTTGCGCAATTGCATGGATATTTGCACCCACCTTCGCCAGTGTATCAAAGAATTTACCTGCTGCACCAGGAGAACCCACCATGCCATCGCCCACAGCTGTAATAATGGCACAACCTTTGTCTAAACGAACTCGATCAATATTGCCACTTTGAATGTCATGCGCAAAGGCTTCTTTAATCACCGCTGCCGCAAACTCTCCTTCTTGGCTATACACCGCAAAACAAATGGAATACTCTGAACTTGCCTGAGAAATCATAATCACAGAAATACCATGACGAGTCAGCGCATCAAATACTCGAGAAGAGATCCCTGAAACACCAATCAATCCAGCACCTTGAATATTCACTAAGGCAATCCCTTCAATCGTGGTGAGCGCCTTCACCACTTCGTCACCATTAGTTTCAATGCTCGAAGTGATACAGGTGCCTGCTTTTTCAGGTTCTAAGCTGCTCTTAATCCAAAGCGGAATTTGCATTTCCATCACAGGAGCAATGGTTTGCGGATGAATCACCGTCGCACCAAAGTAAGCCAACTCCAACGCCTCTTTATAAGAAAGCCTTTTGATAGGCTGTACACGTTTTACCTGCTGAGGGTTGGCACTTAAGACGCCAGGCACATCTGTCCAGATTGTCAATGAAACCGCATTAAAAAGCTTTGCAAATATGGCTGCTGAAAAATCACTACCATTTAAGCCTAATGTGGTGCGCCCCCCTTCTGGATTATTGGCAATAAACCCTGTCACCACCAACACATCAAACTGCACTTCTTTTAAAAATTCGGCTAAACAAGACTGGCTACGCACCCAATCTACTTTTGCAGGGGGCGTGGCATTATCCACATAGAGTACCTTAGATGCTTTTAAATAAGCAGCATGATGCCCTTGGTTTTTTAAAAATAACGCCAATATTTGCGCTGAAAATATCTCTCCAAAGCCTAGAACAATTTCTTGAATATTTCGTGGATAACTACGAATGAGTTGAATCGTACCCAAAATACTAATAATAGTCTCACCATCAGCCTCAATCTCAGCTTTAAGCTTTTCTGCTGCCTTTGAATTCATCAAATCATCTATGATTTCATGATGCTTTAAAATGATTTGATCTACCACACTTCGAAAATCTGATTTATTTTTTGCAAGATCCAATGCTGATTGTAGCTGTCTTGTGGTTTTACCAATGGCTGACACCAACACAACTTCATCTTTCGCATGAATAATGCTTGCCACATTTCTAATCTTATCCGCATTGGCAAGACTTGAGCCACCGAACTTATGTACGATTAATTTTTTGTTCTGTTTCAGATCCATCTACATGTTCATTTATCTACGCTTATTGACATTAGTATTACCCATTTATACCTTCTCGCCTATGGGGTGATAGCGTAAATTCAAAAGATATGCGAAGATAAACTTCAGATAGAGAGAAACCCGTAAATAAGGCAATATCATGCAAAAAGTAGGCATCATCGGCTGGCGTGGAATGGTAGGATCTGTCCTGCTGCAACGTATGCAACAAGAGCAAGATTTTGATCATTTTGATGCTTATTTTTTCACCACATCTCAGCAAGGACAAACCGCACCCAGTATAGGACAAAATACCAAACTCTTATTAGATGCCAATAATCTATCTGAACTATCTAAAATGGATATTTTAATCAGCTGTCAAGGAGGATCTTATACCAATAAAATTTTTGAACCTCTACGCAAAAAAGGCTGGGATGGCTATTGGATAGATGCCGCCTCAACCTTACGAATGGATAAAAATAGCATCATTGCACTCGATCCAATCAACCTACCTCATATTGAACAAGGTTTACAAAATGGAATTAAGAATTTCATCGGCGGGAATTGCACCGTAAGCTTAATGTTGTTGGCTATTCATGGATTACTTAAAGCCGACCTTGTGAAGTGGATCAGTGTTATGTCTTACCAAGCTATTTCAGGCTCGGGGGCTGCTGCCATGAAAGAACTCTTGCGGCAGCAAAAGTACACGCTACAAGATATTGATATCTCAGATAATATTCTGAATATCGAAGAAGCTTTACGTAAAAAAGCACAATCAGCCGAATTCCCCAAAGAAGTGATTTCACAACCACTGGTTGCCAACTTGCTTCCGTGGATTGACAGCCCAATGTCTTCAGGGCAGTCTAAGGAAGAATGGAAAGCCATGGTAGAAGCCAATAAAATCCTAGATTCCTCAAAAGAAATTGCTATTGATGGCACCTGTGTGCGTGTACCAAGCCTTCGCTCACACAGCCAAGCACTCACCGTTAAACTTAAGAAAAAAATACCGCTTGAAGAAATAGAAGCTCTTATCCGCTCTGCCAACCCTTGGGTGAAACTCGTCGAAAACAACAAAGATGATACTTTAAATCAACTGACACCTGCTGCGGTTTCTGGCACGCTAGACATTGCTGTAGGACGAGTGAGAAAATCGCTTTTAGGGGATAAGTATTTGAATATATTTACCGTGGGAGATCAGCTGCTTTGGGGCGCAGCTGAACCTTTAAGGAGAATGTTACAAATTATTTTAAGCCAAGAAAAGGAGTATTAGAAACAATGAATAACTTACGTTCAAAAAACAATACACTTTTTATCTTCCTCGCTGTTTTATCAATGGTTTTTTTCGAAGCATGTTTATGGGTCAGTGTTGTGATAATCTCCTTTTACTATAATTCACCACAATCTGGAGATCATATAATAGCTTAAAGAATTTTGCAGGCTCTTCTGCTATTATATTAACATTACCGAACGCTCAACTTCACTTAAATTATTTTTGCCCTGTAGCATTTTATAAACCTTTTTTGCTTGTATTTTTTTCTAAGAATTTCTCTAAGCGTCGTTTCCTTTTCACCAATGTTCTCTGCAAGCTTACTGGCTAACTTTAGGCTAGTATCTGTGTGATTTATGCCACGATGTAAATAATATACATTTAGATGGTAGATTTCTCGATATATCGCAGATAGTATATGCGTGGCACGTTTTTTAATCTCTTTTAGAGTTGGGTCTGATGGGTTTATTACTCTTAGTTTCTGGATATATCGGCGTATTTAGCGAGCTACTTATAAAAGGTAGCGCCGCTAATAGCATGTTCCCTGCAGAGGTTAGGGACTGGGATGCCATTTTCCGCTTGCTTTAAAATACTCAGTTTCTGACCGTCACTAAATCTTGATTGTTTCATGTAAAATCTCCTATCTTTTAGGTTAATGGAAATTCTACTTTCAAACACCTCTTTTTTGCGGGGGGATTACCCAATCATATTCGGCATAACCGCCTTCAACCGTGCCACAATCCAGCATTTTTTTAATCACTGACTCATGGTAAGCCGTATCAAACTTTGGATACTCTTTTTTGAAGTTTTCAATATTCTCAATAAAGATTGATTTATACGTCTGAAGTTTGCGTTTATTGTGATTGGGGTAAGCAATAACAGCGTGATTTGTATGGGGTTATAATTTGCAGGTTGTATTATATACATTTCTGATAGGGTGTCAAAAAATGGGATCTCCTAATATATAGAACATCTCTTATAGCTCTCGAATTCCGTCGCAAAAGTAGATAATAAAAAGATATGGCTTCGTATCCGTCCAAGCAGACCTACTAAAATCAACTATAAGCCCATATGATTAAGCGACTCAATGAAAAAAATAAATAGATGTCTGATGCTAAAATAACATCTTGCTCCAATGAAGCTTAGTTCGCAATGATCTATAATAATCATAATCCAGAGGGTGTAATACTTTTACTTTCTTCTGATGCTTATGCACCTGAATTGTATTACCGGCCTCTAAAGTCAAATGCGAATGCCCATCAAAACTCAATAAAGGCTCAGGGTTATTATAATCCCCAATGGCAATCTTGATAATGCTATCGGCACTGATCACAATGGGGCGACTATTCAAAGAATGTGAAAACATTGGCACCAAAGACAAAACATTTAAACTGGGATGCATAATAGGCCCCCCTGCTGATAAGGCATGTGCTGTAGAGCCTGTAGGCGTGGCAATAATAATACCATCTGAACGTTGCGAAAAAGCATGTCGTCCATCAATAGAAATATCCAATTCAAAAAGCCGACTCTTTTGCCCTGCTGCAATGAGAATTTCATTAAAAGCATAGGTTTTCCCCGACAACATATCATTACTGTGGATCTCTGCCGTAATCATAAAACGTTCTTCAATCGTATAGTGACCTTCAAGCACCGACATAAGGCGCGTTTCTAACTCATCTGGGTTGATGTCGGTTAAAAATCCTAACTTCCCTCGGTTAACTCCGATCATGGGGATGTCAGCATGTGTAGAGAGATTCCTTGCCGTATTTAGAAAATTTCCATCCCCGCCTATCACAATGGCTAGATCACAGTTCTCGGCAATATCAGATAACTTATATGGCTCTGGCAGCTTATGCTCATCCATACAGTGCGCGGTATTTTCTTCGATCAAAATTGTCACTTTATCTTTTAAAAGATGATAAATTTGGCAAACTGTTTCAGAAACCAATGGATTAACATGTGTGCCAATGAGGCCAATTTTTTTGAATTGAAAAGTCAACGGTCTATTCCTTAATTACTAACAGTCTCACACATTCTAAGGAATAATTGTGCTTAATAGCAAATGGAACATTGTCTTCGAGGCTTATTGGCTAGCAATTTAGGCGTATGAATCATACAATATTGACATCGCTATCAGAGAGTATCGTACTATGCAGAAAAAACCATTGGTATTATTAATTTTAGACGGCTGGGGTTATCGAGAAGAAGATAAAGACAATGCTATCAACAATGCAAATAAACCAAACTGGGATCACCTTTGGGAAAACTACCCTCACACCCTTATTGATGCATCGGGCAAAGATGTGGGCTTACCGAATGGACAAATGGGAAATTCTGAAGTCGGACATGTAAATATTGGCTCTGGACGTATTGTTTATCAAGAACTCTCCCGCATTGATAATGAAATCAAAGATGGTTCCTTCGCCAAAAATATTGAACTCAGTAAAGCCATTGATAGCGCAATCCAACAAAATAAAGCCGTACATATTATGGGGCTTTTATCACCCGGTGGCGTACATAGCCATATTGATCATATCCGCGCCATGATCTTGGTGGCGCACAAACGGGGTGCTCAGGAAATTTATGTCCATGCTTTTTTGGACGGCAGAGATACGCCACCTCAAAGTGCTTTACCTTGGATTACTGAAATTGATGACTTATTACAAGACCTGAATGTCGGGCGTATTGCCTCGCTATGTGGCCGTTACTTCGCCATGGATCGTGATAGTCGCTGGGATCGTGTTGAACAAGCTTACAACCTTTTAACAGAGGGTGAAGCAAGATACACTGCCACAACAGCCATAAAAGGTTTAGAACAAGCCTATGATCGCAATGAAAATGATGAATTTGTCAGTGCGACCATTATTGAAGATTCAGCTCACCCTGCTGTCAAGCTCGGCGATGGTGATGCCCTTATCTATATGAACTTTAGAGCAGATCGTGCCCGTGCACTCGCCTATGCTTTTGCCAATAATGATTTCGATGGATTTACACGAAAGGTGCGCCCACACTGCCACTTTGTGACCTTAACACAATTCGCAGAAGCCATTAAAGCACCCTCCGCTTATTCGCCGATTATGCTCAAAAATGTATTCGGGCAATATCTAGCAGACCTTGGATTAACACAACTTCGCATTGCAGAAACTGAAAAATATGCACATGTGACATTTTTCTTTAACGGTGGCATTGAGCAACCCTTTAAGGGCGAAGATCGCATCCTAGTAAAATCTCCTGATGTGGCAACTTATGACCTTCAACCTGAAATGAGTGCCTACGAACTCACAGATAAACTGGTAGGTGCCATCCATTCTGGAAAATATAATGTGATTATTTGCAACTATGCCAACTCGGACATGGTGGGGCATACCGGAAAATATAGCGCGGCCATCAAAGCGATTGAAGCGCTCGATCAATGCGTTTATAAAGTCATTACTGCCACACAAGAGGTGGGCGGTGAAGCACTGATTACCGCAGATCATGGAAACTCTGATATGATGGTAGATCCCATCACCGGAAAACCGCATACGGCTCACACAACGAACCCTGTACCCCTAATTTATGTTGGACGAAACGCAGAAGTCAAATATAATAACGGTCGATTGTCAGACATTGCACCCACTATGCTAACCTTAATGGGTATTGAGCCCCCTAAAGAGATGACTGGACGTGCACTTTTTGACCCGAAATAATTAAGACTTATTTATCCTAAAATAATGATAAGGAATGACAAATGTTAGATGCTAAACTGCTCCGAACAGATATCGACACGGTTGCCGCACAACTGGCAAAGCGTGGCTACACCCTAGATATAGATAAGTTCAATGGATTTGAATTAGCACGCCGCGAGTTGCAATCTCAAACACAAACCTTACAAGCTGAGCGTAATGCCAAATCCAAAGAAATTGGCAAGTTGAAATCTCAAGGAAAAGATGCCTCAGAGGTTTTAGCTTCCGTGGGGGAAATGGGTGATAAACTTAAAAAATGTGAAGAAGCACTTAAAGCATTACAAAAAAACATTGAATCCTACTTACTTGAAATGCCAAACCTACCGCATGATGATGTGCCTGTTGGCAAGGATGAGAGCGACAACGTCGAAATCAGAAGCTGGGGAACCCCTCGTACTTTTGATGCTGGCTTTACGGTTAAGGATCATGTGGACATTGGTGAATACTTGGCTGGCATGGATTTTAAAATGGCCTCTAAAATCACAGGTAGCCGCTTCGTGGTTTTGAGCAATCATATTGCGAGAATGCACCGAGCCTTGACGCAATTCATGCTAAACACCCATGTAAATGAACATGGATACACTGAAATGTATGTGCCTTATATGGTCAACAACGACAGTCTTTATGGCACAGGGCAGCTACCAAAATTTGCAGATGACCTCTTCCAGCTATCAGGTGAACTTAATTATAGTTTGATTCCCACCGCGGAAGTTCCACTGACCAATCTAGTTCGCAATGAGGTCGTTAATGAAGCTGATTTACCACTGCAATTCGTTTCACACACGCCTTGTTTCAGAGGTGAAGCGGGCTCCTATGGTCGTGATACCAGAGGCATGATTCGCCAACATCAGTTTGAAAAAGTAGAAATGGTACATATTACAAAGCCAGAAGAAGGGCTTGCCCAACTTGAAAAGCTGACTTCACATGCCGAAGCGATTTTACATAAATTAGAAATCCCTTATCGAGTGCTCACCTTATGTATGGGAGACATGGCCTTCTCAGCTAAAAAGACTTATGACCTTGAAGTTTGGATTCCTTCACAAAATACTTATCGTGAGATTTCTTCTTGTAGCTGGTGTGGTGATTATCAAGCACGCCGAATGCGTGCTCGCTATAAGGGGAGTGACATGAAGAAACCCGAGCTGGTCCATACACTTAATGGCTCAGGACTTGCTGTGGGTCGCACCCTAGTGGCGGTACTCGAGAACTATCAACAAGAAGATGGTTCTGTAGTCGTACCTGAAGTGCTACGCCCTTATATGGGTGGACTTGCGGTGATTCAAGCGCAATAAGACCCTCTCCTTAAAAATTATATAACGCCATAGATGATTTAAAATAAAATAACTAGACTAAGCTTATTCTTAAATATATTTATATCCAAAAAGTGGAAAAGCCCATGAAAAAAACGACTATCAAAAAAACGCTACTTGCCACAGCAGGTATTTCTATTGCACTTGTGCTTGCAGGCTGTGGTGCCAACAAAGGCTTGCAAACCTACAGTATCAATGATGCCATGAAAAATATGCCCGCGTCTGTGAAAGCAAAAACCGGTGATTTCAAATTCTACTTTAATGAACCTGCTGGACTCGGCTCAAAGAACTTAGGTCCTATTAAAACCAGCAACCGTACTAATGCCGCTGGAAAGTCTGCATTAACCTCTTGTAACTGGGTGTTTTACAGCGCATTACTTGATTTAAAACAGCAAGCACTGCAAATGGGTGGTGATGCCGTTG
>Ga0302122_10002340_pt1 | contig 11873 bp, 9 predicted proteins | sample CB21_SCM_MG_FD_203115 | JGI IMG/M metagenome (GOLD analysis project Ga0302122, IMG submission 203115) | Marine microbial communities from Western Arctic Ocean, Canada - CB21_SCM | ecosystem: Environmental > Aquatic > Marine > Oceanic | place: Canada: Western Arctic Ocean | collected 2017-09-28
GCGCACCAATCCTAATCTTTTTTATGAATATTTTTGTGGTACTGCGCCAACTCAGCATTTGCTTGGTCTGCGAGAAGCCTTAGACATGATCAATGAAGAGGGGCTTCCGCATATTTGGGAAAGACATAAAGTTTTAGCAAAAGCGGTTTGGGCGTCGTGTGAGACATGGGCACAATCTGGGCCGCTGAAGCTGAATGTTTCTGATGAAAATTTACGAAGTAAAGCGGTTACAGCGCTATCAATAGGGGCCCCAAATGGGATGCAACTGCGGAAGTGGACTGAGAATGAAGCTGGTCTTACTCTTGGGATCGGGCTTGGTATGAATACGTTGGAGGATCCAAAGGCAGAAGGATCCTTTCGAATTGGTCACATGGGACATGTTAATGCCCAGATGATTATGGGCGCGCTAGGTTCTGTACAAGCGGGTTTAATAGCGTTGGATATTCCCCACGGAGTAGGCGGTTTAGATGCAGCCGCTCAGGTGCTAGCAAATTCTGGTAAACCTTACTAAATTATATTATTTGAGCCGCCTTTAATGCAGTAGGTAGTGCTTTTGCAAAGGCATCCATCTCACTGGCATCACCACAAGACACACGGATGCAACGGTCCATTGGCACAATAGAGGGCATGCGTATAAAAATTCCGTCTGCAATAAGACTTTGCAATACAGCGTGCGCAAATCTCCCATCTTGACCACAATCTATTGTAACAAAATTTGTGGCTGAGGGCAGCGCCTCTAATCCGTTAACTTGAGCAATATCAGTAATCTGTTGCCGACTTATTTGAACTTTCTCAATCACACTGTCAAAATAGTTTTGGTCTGAAAGTGCAGCCAAGGCTCCCGCCTGTGAAATCCGTGACATACCAAAATGATTTCGCACCTTATCAAAAGCTGCAATCAGTTTTTTTGGTCCAATAGCGTAACCTACTCGTGCACCAGCCATGCCATAGGCTTTTGAAAACGTCCTCATACGAATAACATTTGGTGTATTAGGACGTAGCGCGGGTGCTGTTCCTACTGGCGCCAGCTCTACATATGCCTCGTCTAATACGAGCAGCGTAGATTTGGGTAGGTCATCTATTAAACTATTTACTACATTCGCACTGTGCCAGCTACCCATAGGATTGTCAGGGTTGGCAAAGTAAATCATTTTAGCTGAAACCTCGATTGCCTTAGCAATTAGACTTTCTGGATCCTCACAGTCATTTACATAGGGTACAGTGTGTAGTTTTCCGCCATACCCTGTGACGTGAAAATTAAATGTTGGATAAGCTCCAGCTGATGTAACCACTGGCGTACCAGGCTCTATTAATAACCTCGCAAGATAGGCCAAAAGCCCATCAATACCCTCACCAATAATTATATGTTCTGGAGCAATGCTGTGATGCTGTGCTAGTGCTTCGCGGAGATTGTAATTTTCTGGATCTCCGTATTTCCAAACATCAGATGCAGCTTTGGTCATGGCTGCAATGGCCACTGGAGATGGGCCAAAGACGCTCTCATTTGCTCCTAGACGGGCGGTGAATTGTTTTCCCATTGCCCTCTCCTGAGTTTCAGGCCCTACAAAGGGTACAGTTGAAGGTAGGGTTTCAGCCAGTGCCGTTAACGCAATTTCTGTCATGCATTTCCTCATCTTGCTTTCACTGTTGGGGTTACCTAAACTTAACCTTAAACAATCTCTGCCAATCGCGCCAACGCTTCCAATATTTTTCCCTCTTCTTCCTCGCGCGCCACCAGATTTTCTTGCGTTTCTGCCAATACTTCTGGAGGTGCAGAAGACGCAAATTTTGGATTATTAAGTCGGCCGCGTAATCCGCCCAATTCCTTAGCTAATTTACCGAGATTTTTTTCCAAACGAGCCTTCTCAGCAGATACGTCTATGATGTCCGCTAGGGGTAATCCAAAGGTTGCGCCTGGCGCTGAAACGGTAATTGCTCCTTTGGGCATTATTTCTGCCTCTGTGACCTCGGTAATCCGTGCCATTTGTTTGATTTGAGCCATGTTAGCAGCAAGTGCGTTTTTTCCATTAAGGTCGTTTGAAACCTGTACTAAAGGCACTTTTGCTCCTGCGGGGACGTTCATTTGTGCTCGCGCTGATCGAATGGCATCTATCAAGCTAATAGTCCAACTGATCTCATTTGTTGCGGGCTCGTCGATTAAATCTAAGCCATATGTGGGCCAAGTTTGATGGACGAGCATGTTATCGCGTTTGGCAGTAAGTCCCCAAAGCTCTTCCGTAATGAACGGCATGATTGGGTGCAGTAACACCATACTTTGCTCTAATACCCAAGCAAGAGTTGTCCGGGTTTCTAACCGACCAGCCTGCCCACTTGAGTGCTCACCTTTTAAAATTGGTTTGGATAGTTCTAAATACCTATCGCAAACACTACCCCAAACAAAGGTATACAGCGCCGACGCTGAATCGTTAAATCGATAACCCTCCAGTGCATTGTCCACAGCAACTCGAACACGGCCCACCTCGCCAATTATCCATTTATTCAATGCTAATTCTGGAGTTGGAGGAACATCGCCACGCTCCTCAAAGGCCTGATTGAATTCTGCAAAGGAGCATGCATTCCAGAGCTTTGTACCAAAGTTTCGATAACCAGAAATACGCTGCAGGTCTAGCTTTAAAACGCCTCCAAGTGATGCCATTGAAGCATTGGTAAATCGCAACGCGTCTGCCCCAAATTCGTCTATTATTTCTAGAGGATCGACAACATTACCTGTTGATTTACTCATCTTTTTGCCTTTTGCGTCACGGACCAGGCCATGTAAATATATTGTTTTGAATGGAACTGTATCTACAACAGCGAGTTGCATCATCATCATTCGCGCAACCCAGAAAAATAAAATGTCAGAGCCCGTAATTAGGTCTGACGTGGGAAAAAAGCGTTTTAGCATATCATTTTGTGCATCGGACTTTTCCTCACCAGTCCAGCCTAATGTGCCGATTGGCCATAGGCCAGAGGAGAACCACGTATCAAGAACATCAGGATCGCGAGTTAGTTTGACTTGTGTTCCAGCCATCTGTTGGGCTTCTGCATGAGTTGGTGCGCAATATTGTACTCCATTATCGTCGAACCAAACTGGAATTTGGTGGCCCCACCATAATTGTCGTGAGATGCACCAGGGCTCGATATTCTCAAGCCAGTGGTAATAAACCTTCTTTTCCGACTCTGGTAAAACTTTAACTGTGCCGTCACGAACAGCGTCTAGAGCGGGTTTAACAATTTTATTTGTATCAACAAACCATTGGTTAGTGAGCATTGGCTCGATCACAACCTTTGAACGGTCTCCAAATGGTTGCATTATTGGTTTACTATCTACCTTTGGGCGGTATTCAGAAAACTCATTACCGTTGGCATCAATATTGGAAATAGTTTCCATCACGGCCAAACCCTCAGCAGTAATATCTTCTACAACTTTTTTGCGTGCCTCAAAGCGTCCTATGCCCCGATACTCTTCTGGAACTAAATTCATTGACGCAATTGTTGCTTCGTTGAAGCTTTCTTGGCCATTAGCGATCCGCTGCGCAATTGCCACCTCTTCAGCATAAGACTTTCCATCGTTACGCATATTAGCTTGTAAATCCATCAGATTGTACGTCGGAATGTTATTACGTTTAGCAACTTGATAATCGTTAAAATCGTGGGCTCCTGTAATTTTTACGGCACCAGACCCAAAGTCTTTGTCTGGATATTCATCCGTTATTATAGGTATCAAGCGGCGCTGTGCTTGGGGCCCTACTGGTATTTCGCAGAGCATTCCTACTATTGGAGCATATCGTTCATCTGATGGGTGCACGGCAACGGCACCATCGCCTAACATAGTTTCAGGGCGCGTTGTTGCGATGGAAATATAATTACGCTCTTCTTTTAGCGTGATTTCCCCATTTTCATCTTTTTCAACATAAGTATACGTTGCTCCACCTGCGAGCGGATACTTGAAGTGCCACATGTGACCAGCCACTTCTATATTTTCTACCTCCAGATCTGAAATTGCAGTTTCAAAATGTGGATCCCAGTTGACTAAGCGCTTGCCGCGATAGATCAAACCTTTGTTATACATCTCAACAAAAACTTTGATCACTGCATCATGGAAATTCGGACTATTTTCATGGCCAGTTCGAGTATCCCCGTGTGCGCCGGCCATCGTAAATGCTGTACGGCTCCAATCACAAGACGCGCCTAGACGTTTTAATTGGTTGACGATTGTTCCACCGGATTCCTCCTTCCAAGACCAAACCTTTTCAAGGAATTTCTCACGTCCTAGCTCCACGCGACCTGGCTGTCCGGCTCCCGCCAGTTGCCGTTCCACTACCATTTGTGTTGCTATGCCGGCGTGGTCAGTACCGGCCTGCCAAAGTGTATCGAAGCCCCGCATTCTATGCCAACGCACAAGAATATCTTGCAATGTATTATTAAAAGCATGGCCCATATGTAAAACGCCCGTTACATTTGGTGGTGGGATCATTATGCAGTAGCTAGAAGCACCGGGCTTTGCGTTAGCTCCGGCAGTAAAGCAACCTGCTGCCTCCCAGGCTTTGTATAGGCGATCTTCAGCTTCAGCCGCGTTGAATTTGTCCATTGCCATATCTTAACTACCCTATGAATTTACACTGGAATACCTATTTCCAGAGCTAAGGAAAAGCCCTTCGTTTAAAACGGGTCCATCAATTACTGTTAAAATGTAGATTGATTAAAAAAAGAGGACGAAATCCGCTCCAAGCACACACTGACGATCAATTTTGTAACAACATTTGGTGTGATTGTGACAGCTGTTGACGATAATTAGTTTGTTCCAGTAGCCTGATTAGTTTACCAACTTTTCTTGAGCTCCTGGGCGTAGGACGGCTGGATCGTAAGGGGTTCGAGCGAAGATTTCATGAACGCGTGCCTCAAAATGGCTAACTGGCAATGTATCACAGTCAGGATCAAAGTTGCTTTGATCCCAACGTTCACAAAAAGTGGCGCAATCATCAAAAAAGGTATGACCGCGGTGTTTCTCGCGTTTGTTTTGGTTTCCTCCAACATGTTGTCCGTAGTAAACTATCTGAAAGTCGCCATGTTTTTCTACAACCCAGCTACATTGTTCTCTTACAAAAGGGCGTAATATTGAGGCTGCATATTCATCATGATTATAAGGCGCAAAAATATCTCCAATGTCATGAAGCAAGGTCGAAACAATCTAATCGGTATCTGCTCCATCCCGCTCAGCGCGTGTTTCTGATTGAAGGGAATGTCCCAACCGGGTTATTTGGTAGCCTGAAAGGCCTTCATCAAGGTCCGTGAGTGCTTTTAAGAGCTTGCTTGACGTACCCTTGGTATATTCAATTTCATGCCTATTTAAAAAGGTGTAATCTTCTTTGTCACCGTCTTTCATCGCTCGAAATTTAACATGGCCCATTATAAATACATCTTTTTGTTGTGTCTAAAGCTAGCTAGTAAGACGTTTATTGTAATTAAGTCTTTTTTTATATTGCGATACATCATCATTGGTTAACAATTTTTTTTACACAACGTTCCTCGAGTTATTATTCCATAGTGATATATTGTTGGAGTATCACATTCATGGAGTTGGTAGTGGTTGAAGAGTACTGAACAAGATACTGGACAGGTGACAGTCTGCTGATAATGTTGCAGTGGAGTAGGAGCATGCCCAATGGAAAAGTTTGGTAAAAGTCAGTCTGTTGAACGCCGTGAGGACGACCGGTTTATCACTGGTCTTGGAAAGTATGTGGACGATACTGCTCCTGAAGATGCTCTGCATAGCTATGTTTTTCGCTCAGTCTACCCACATGGAAAAATCAAAACTTTGAATATTGAAGTAGCGCAGACTGCCCTAGGTGTAAGGCTGGTGTTAACGGCCAAAGCGTTAGAAGAGGGAGGTGTCTCATCCAAAATGGAAGCAAGCCTTTTAAAAAATCAGGACGGTAGTTTAGCACCAAATACTGATCGCTTTCTTCTTGCAAAAGAAAAGGTTCGGTTTGTTGGTGAGCCTGTTGCTATGGTTTTTGCTGAGACTTTTGCACAAGCGCGTGCTGCTGCTGAATTGATCGTATTTGAGATAGATGACTTGCCTGTTCATCTAGAGGTTTGCGCTGGTGGCCCTGCACTGCATGACGCCGCACCCGATAATATAGCATTTGATTGGGCCATGGGTGACCTGAATGAAATAGATATGGTTAAGGCAGGTGCTGCACATGTGTTAAGTTATAAAATTTCTGATAACCGCATTATCTGTAATTCTATGGAGCCCCGTGGCTGCTGGTCTAGCCTTGAAGATGGGCGACTTCATTTATGTGTTAATGGCCAAGGCGTTTGGGCACAAAAAACGCATCTCGCAAATATGTTTAAAATAGATGAAAGCGAAATACGCGTGACTAACCCGGATGTTGGCGGTGGGTTTGGTATGAAGGCTATGAGCTACCCCGAATATTTTTTAGTTGCCCACGCCACTCGTCTATTGGGTGTCTCTGTCCGCTGGATGTCTGACAGATCAGAGGCTATGGTTTCGGACAACTCTGGGCGTGATTTGACGTCAATAGCGACCCTAGCGTTCGATAAGGATTTAAAAATACTGTGTTATGCAGTCGAAACGTTTGCAAATATGGGTGCCTATTCGAGCCAATTTGCCCAACCCATTCAGACGCAATTATTTTCTAAGGTTTTAACTGGAGTGTATGATATTCCGTTAGCTTATTTACAAGTAACTGGGATCTATACCAATACAACTCAAGTTGATGCTTACAGAGGCGCAGGACGTCCAGAGGCAATTTATGTACTGGAAAGAGCAATTGATTATGCTGCGCGCAGTCTAGGTGTTGATCCATGGGACCTGAGGCGTCGAAATTTCATCCCAGTAAATAAATTCCCCTATAAAACATCTAGTAAAGTTACATATGATGTTGGAGATTTCAATAAAGTTCTCGATGCTGCAGTAGAAAAATGTGGATTGGATGACTTTGAAAAACGTCGTTTGCAAAGCGCTTCCAAAGGCAAGCTGCGCGGTATTGGGCTTTGCTGCTATATTGAGAGTATTTTAGGTAGTCCAACAGAAACTTCACGTGTTTGTTTTAATGTGGATGGCACAGTTGATTTATTTGTGGGAACCCAATCAAACGGGCAGGGGCATGAAACAGTTTATGCTCAATACCTGTCTGACCAGAGTGGCATCTCTGTGGATCTAATCCGAGTAATTCAGGGTGATAGTGACAAAATCCCAACGGGTGGTGGTACTGGTGGGTCGCGCTCGGCGACTGTACAAAACACTGCAACCTTAGCTTTGGTAAGGACCATTAAAGATCGTTACTGTGCGTTTCTAGCGGAACAAAATAATGTAGAAATTACTTCAGTTAGCTTTGATGATGAAGTTTTTCGGATAGATGGCTCTAATGTTGTAATGAGCCTGATTGATGTGACAGATGTTGCCCGAGCGGTGGGTGAAGTTGGTTTGCTTGATATCACTCAATCCGCAACTTTAGATGATTTAAGTTTTCCAAATGGCGCGCATGTTGCTGAGGTAGAAATTGATCCTGAAACTGGCTACTCTGTAGTAGTTCGCTACGTAATTGTTGATGATTTTGGATATTTGTTAAACCCGATGTTGGTTGAGGGGCAAGTGCACGGGGGGGTTGTACAAGGTCTTGGTCAAGCGATGATGGAACAAGTTGTTTATGATGAGAATGGACAACTATTAACTGCAAGTTTCATGGATTATGGAATGCCACGAGCTGCTGACGTTCCAATGTTTGAATTTAACAATATTGTGGTGCCTTCCACAGCCAATCCTATAGGGATGAAAGGCTGTGGAGAAGCGGGTACGATCGGTTCAATGGCAGCTGTGTCGAATGCGATGATGAATGCCCTAGCAGAGCACAATGTGAAAATTGCGGATATGCCATTCACGCCGCAAAGAGTTTGGAAAATGCTTCAGGCTGCCAGGTAAAGTTTTATGATATTATGGCGTAAAATAATCTCAAATTTTCGGAGAAATGGTAGCCTTACTATTGAAAATGCGCCTGATCGTTTTAGGGCCTCACTAACACACGTTATTATCATAGACGGAACAATGTCCGCTTTGCGTCCAGGGATTGAGACAAATGCAGGTCAAGCATATAAGTTAATTAAGGGCAGTTTGACTAAAAATACTATACTACACTACTTTCCAGGTATCCAATTACAAAGTGATAAATTTTTGTCATCTTGCTGGGCTATTATAACCGGTAATGGAATAAACCTTCAAATAATGAAGGCCTACGGTGCATTGGCTAGCCGCTATCAATATGGTGATCAAATCATTTTAATTGGTTATTCGCGTGGCGCGTTTGCAGTAAGGTCGCTTGCTGGCATAATTGATATTATTGGACTTTTAAGAGGTGTCCACGCAACTCAACGAAATGTAGTTACCGCTTTCCGGTATTACAAAAATGGTACTAAATCTGAGACAGCGCTAGTTTTTCAAAAAGAGAAATGTCATCCCACTGTTAAGATTACAGCAATAGGTGTGTGGGATACTGTAAAAGCTCTTGGGCTTCCGTTGCCATTAGTTTCGCGATTTTTTAATTCAAAACATCAGTTTCATAACGATCAAATAAGTAAAAGTGTTGGCAATGGTTTTCACGCTTTGGCGCTTGATGAAACGCGCAATGCTTACAGACCAGTAATGTGGACTGCCCCGGTAGATTGGCAGGGTGTTTTGGAGCAACGTTGGTTTCGAGGTAATCATAGAGATATTGGTGGTCAGATATCTGGATGGCCTAAGAGTAGGCCTTTAGCGAATATTCCATTTGTCTGGATAATGCAGCGCCTAGAGGATGTAGGTTTGAACCTGAGACTGGGCTGGAGGGATGAGTTTGCCCTAGATGTAATGGCTCCCTCAACTGCAAATTGGTGGAGAGAAAAACTATTTTGTTTGTCTCGATCTAAGCGCCAAATTGGCCATAATCCATCAGAACTTATTCATGGCTCGGTACCAGTAAATGCGCTAGGCTCTTCAACTTACCTTCATGATCAGGCAAGTAGTTGAACCGGTAGCGTAGGTTTTTTGATCGTCGACACCTCTAATTTCACTTGCCGCCACACCTGTAGATCTGCCTACGTGTTGAACCCAACCGCGTGCAGTTACTTCCATGCCTAAAGGGATGCTGCGGGTTATATTTACCTTATACTCTAGCGTGGTGTACATGCTTCCTTTTGGGACTTTAGTCATTACGGCGCAGGCCATGCAGCTATCGAGAATAGTGCCATACCAACCACCATGCAAGGATCCCATTGGGTTTGTGTGATCAAAGTTTGGAGTGCCGGTATAAGTGATCCCGCCCTCAATCACGTCAGTAAGGTAAAAATTTAGCAGACGTGCAATTGGAGGACGGGGCAAGTTGCCCTTATAAATTTCTTTCATGAATTCGAGTCCTGACATAGACAGGACTTTGTTTTTGTCTGGCAGGTCGGACAAGTTGGTTGCATCAGGCATCTGTTTTCCCTTGTGATGAGATGGAGGCTAACTTGCTCCATTAATAGCTTCAAGTGTAGTGGTTCCAGGCTGGCTAAATTTTAGTGGCAGTACTATTTTAGTGATATTAAATCGTAAGTAACTTGCTTATTCTGTCAGAAAATAACTCTTTGAAAGTGTAACTTCACCAGCACTTGGCAAGTATGCTTTTGGAGCGTATAGCCCAACCCTACTGGCAGGGGTATTGACATGGCACAAAGTGCAAACATGAATGTAATGATCGCAACAGCCCGGAAGGCTGGACGAGCATTAGCAAAAGATTTTCGTGAAGTAGAGAACCTGCAAGTATCAATAAAAGGTGCGAGTGATTTTGTGTCTCGCGCTGACATTTATGCGGATCAAGTAGTTAAGGACGAGTTGACGGCTGCACGCCCTACCTACGGGTTCTTAGCGGCGGAGCATGAAGAAATAGAAGGCAAAGACCCAACCCGCCGTTGGATAGTTGATTCATTGGCTGGCACCACGAATTTCTTACATGGGATGCCCCATTATGCAGTAAGTATTGCCTTGGAGCATAAGAATGAAATTATTGCAGGTGTGATCTATGATGCTGCGCAAGACGAATGTTTTTTTGCTGAGAAGGGCCAAGGTTCATGGATGAATGAAACCCGACTAAGGGTTTCTGGTCGTCGTTCAATGATTGATTGCGTATTTGCAACGGGTTTGCCTAGTGCAGGGCAAGATGACATATCGCTCAGTCTGAGGGAGTTGGCGCAAATCCTTCCAACTACTGCTGGTATACGAACTCTTGGTGTAGCAGCCCTTGATTTGGCATATGTCGCGGCAGGTCGTTTTGATGGTTTCTGGAAGCGTGGGCTCAAAGTTTGGGATATAGCCGCAGGTGTTATAATATTAAAAGAAGCAGGTGGATTTATTGAATCTATTCAATCTAGTAAAAGTTTTATGAAAGATGGAACTGTAATCTGTTCTAATGATCAAATCTTTGCTCAATTTGCTAAAGCTATTCGAAAAAGTAACTAAGTTAACAGACGATAGACCTTGACATAATATACCTACGGGTCAACTAAATCAGTGTGAAAGTATTTCTGATATTGTTTGTGGCGCTCTTAGCCGGTGTTGGGTCAGCGGAATGCCCTGACAACCCACCAATAGAAGCCGAACTAAATAATGCATACGAAAAACTTAAATTTGCAAAATTTCCAGAAGATGCGCAGTTGGTAGTAAACCAACTATGGGGACTGTGGATAAAGGCTCCTGATGAGAGGGCGCAACAACTTCTAAAAAGTGGGATGTTGAGAATGCGCCAAGGTGATTTAGTTAAAGCAGAGGCAGATCTAACAAGATTAATTGATTATTGCCCAAATTATGCAGAGGGATATAACCAGCGCGCTTTTGCGCGGTATCTGGCTCTTGATTTTGAAAATGCTTTGCCTGATCTTATAAGAGCTCTAGAATTGCGTCCGCGGCACTTGGGTGCCTTATCTGGCAAAGGCCTTACCCATAAAGCCATGGGGAAAGAGCGTAAGGCTGAAATTGAATTTCGTAAAGCATTAGCTTTAAACCCGTTTATGCCTGAACGGAATATGATCCCTAATTTGGGCGTAGATTTATAAAGAATCTGGCTTTACACGCCAGCTTATTTGCCTATGTTCGCGTCACCGCCCGCGTGATGGAATGGTAGACATAGAGGACTTAAAATCCTCAGGCTTAACGGCCGTGCCGGTTCGAGTCCGGCCGCGGGTACCACAATTAGATTACTGGTATTATTAGAAAAGGTTTTTTTGGTGCCTTTAAACGAGACTTACACACCATCTTTTTATTAAAATTTTTTGATTAACGTTGGTTGTCAAAGTTTTCAAATGGAAATTTTATACTCTTTCTTAATGTCACTTCACGAAAGCCTTTGGTTCCAGTTAGTTATTTTTCTGAAGGATTAGGAATGATATCGGTAGGAATTTTGCGTCAAGCAGTTGAGTATAGATATTACAATCCTCGTAGCCTGTTAGAAATGGCTTTATTGAGGCTCAGGTATGTTGATTGTGCAATCTGCATAAAATATTAAAAAAGGGGCTACAACTAAGTTGTAGCCCCTTAATTTCAAAATTAAGTAATCAACGTTTACGCAAACCACCAACGCTCTGAAACTTTGTTACCGTCATTTATCCAGTTAGCGGCTACATCAGGACCATGCGCTAACTTTTTGCTATGCGCATGAATGTAGTTTGCCCACATAGCGACAATTGCTCCACCGTCATCGTGAAGCAGTTGTTGTGCCTCGTTGTATTGTGTTTGACGTTTGACATTGTCGGTTTCGGAGCGTGCGTCTGTAATGACTTCGTTGAAACGTATCGCTGAAGGAGTGTCTCTCCAAGCTGTATCATTCCAATTGTTGTCT
>Ga0302122_10002341_pt1 | contig 11873 bp, 8 predicted proteins | sample CB21_SCM_MG_FD_203115 | JGI IMG/M metagenome (GOLD analysis project Ga0302122, IMG submission 203115) | Marine microbial communities from Western Arctic Ocean, Canada - CB21_SCM | ecosystem: Environmental > Aquatic > Marine > Oceanic | place: Canada: Western Arctic Ocean | collected 2017-09-28
TTTACCCAAATCTCGGGAGCTAACAAACTTGTCCTGTTCAATATCGAGAAGCTCCTGAATTAACCGCTCTCTTGGTTCGCGATAGCGTACCCCACCTTTTTCCTCTGTCCCGCTGATATCCAAAGTGGTGCGATCAAAATACAGTACTGAATGGCGGTTCGTTTTGCGATTAACCTCCTGCACCGTCCCTTCGACCATAACAACATGCGGGCCGCTGTTGGTTTCCACCAAGCCACCGCGTGCTGCCATCCAGGTCTGCGGCCGTCCCGGGTTGCGGCTATCGTGAACGAGGATTCCTTGCAGCTCCCCGTCTTGCGTACGCCGGCGTACGTAAACAGTGAGATTTTTCGACAGTGTATTGAATGTGCCTTCCTTTAGCAGAACGTTGGAGTAGCTGAATCGCACGTCCCACTGCAACTCTCTAAAAAGGCGGTATGATTCCGGCAGGAAATAGGCGTTCAGAGAATAGGAAAAAGCGACAATAGGGAGAGCTAAAATCAGCACGGGTTTGGCGAGCGACAACTGACTCATTCCGGCAGAGCGCATGACGATCAACTCCCGGTCGGCAATGAGCTTGCTGTAGGTGAAGACGACCACGGTAAACAGTGCGATAGGCAGGATTATAGATAGGAAATTGGGCAACAGCAGTAAGGTCAGGTAGAGAAACTGGCCAACGTTCAGGCTCTGGTTGACGATCATGTCGATGAACCGCAAGGATTGGCTTAGCCAGACCACGCAGGACAGCACGGCAGTAACCAGAGCCATGCCGATTATCAACTGTCGCAGGATATAGCGCGTGATGCCGTCCATGCTTACCGTCGGCCCTCCGCAGCCGGCGAATCTGTCGCCGATTCAAGATCCAGAATAATGATAAAAAAGTCCTTACTTATCAATGCCTAATCCAGCCAACTGAGGGCCTTTCAATGCATAATCCAACCAAGTGAGGGTGGAACATGAAGTTTATTAAAATGGCATCGGCTGCAGTAGATGGTCGGATGTGGATCAGATATCATCAATGTCCGGTGCCAGAACGCTTGGCGATCCACAGGTGATCATTTCATGCAGCGCCAATGTTTCAGGCAGGATGTTTTCGTTGTAGTATCTGGTGGTTGCGAGTTTTTTTCGCGCCAAGCTGCAGTCAGTGCCTCGTGCATCATACCGCGCCGCGGCGCGTGCTGCCCGCGCCATCAGCCAGCCGCCGAGTGTAATGCCCATCATCTTGAGAAAGGGAGTGGCCGCCGCCAGGACGGTCTGCTCGTCGTCCTGGGATACAATCCATTGTATAGCGCTATCTAATCGTTCGATCGCCGCCAATGCGGCCTCAGGCCTCTCTTGTTGCAAACCACCCAGAGAGCTAGATTTCAGATCGAGCCGCATCTGATCCAGCAAAAGACGGGCAACTCCTCCACTGTCACGACAGATCTTGCGACTGACTACGTCGCGCGCCTGAATCCCATTTGTACCTTCGTAAATTGCCGTAATCCTGGCATCGCGCAAAAATTGGGGGGCGCCTGAGCTCTCAATATAACCTGTGCCGCCGTGGACTTGGATTCCGGTGTCGGCGACGGCGATTGCCGTATCCGTGCTCCACGCCTTGGTAACCGGCGTCAACAGATCGACGATCGCCTTGGCGGCATTGCCCTCTTTCGTGCCCGCCTTGGCCGTGGCGGTATCTGATTGCCCGGCAACGAAGTAGGCGAGGGCGCGAATAGCTTCGGTGCGGGCTTTCATCGATAGCAGCATGCGGCGGACATCTGGGTGTTCAACAATGGAAATGGCGCCGCCTATTGGACCTAGCCCACGGCCCTGGCGGCGGTTGCCGGCGTAATTCCGGCTTAGTTGAAACGCGCCTTCGGCAAGACCGACGCCTTCAACGCCAACCGCGAGGCGGGCGTCGTTCATCATTGCAAACATGGTTTGGACACCCTCATTTTCCATGCCTATTAGATAGCCGTCAGCGCCTTCGTCACTTTGCTGTCCAAAACCCATGATGGCTGTGGGGCTGGCATGGATACCGAGCTTGTGTTCTAGCGACAGACAATGGACGTCGTTGTGTGTGTCTAGCCCGCCGTCATCACTTACATGATTCCGCGGCACGAGAAAAAGACTGATCCCCTTGATCCCAGCTGGTGCGTCGGGAAGGCGTGCAAGAACAAAATGAATAATATTTTCCGCCCAATCGTGATCGCCGTAGGAGATGAATATTTTTTGTCCAGTGATACGGTAGTGACCGCCACAGCGCTCGGCGCAGGTGCTGATCTGGGATAAGTCAGATCCCGCCTGCGACTCGGTTAGATTCATGGTTGCCATCCAATCGCCTGAAACTAGGTTCGGCAGATAGCGCTGCCGCAAGGCATCTGTTCCTGCGTGCAATAGCAACCGTATGCCGCTTTGCGTCAGCATCGGGCCGAGTGCAAATGACAGGTTAGTGGCGTTCCAAATCTCTGATACGGCCGTCGAAAGTAATCGCGGTAAGCCCTGACCACCGTACAACGGCGGCAGGTCGAGGCCATTCCAACCGTTTTTCCGGAATAGGCGGTATGCTTCTGCAAAGCCGTCGGGTGTGCGCACGGTGCCGTTTTCAATGTAGCAACCCTGACCATCGCCACTTTGGTTGAGGGGGGCGAGGATTTCCGTGCCAAAGCGGCTAGCTTCGTTCAGGACAGCAGAGACGACATCGGTTGGGCAATCTTCAAACCCCGGCAGCAGGTCGATAGAGCCTGACCCAACCACGTCTGTCATGACGAACAGCATTTCCTCGAGAGGGGCGCGGTAGGGCATGAGATTAACTTCTGCGGAGGGGGGGAGGGGTGCTATAAAACCTTGCCAGGATTCATGATGCTCTCGGGATCAAATAGGGCTTTGATTCCTCGCATCATGTTTACCTCAATAGGTGACTTGTAGCGGGCGAGGTCACTGCGTTTTACCTCGCCGATGCCGTGCTCGGCACTGAAGGTGCCATCCATTCCTTCTACCAGATCGTGAACCAACCGATTGATGCGGTCTGACTGGGCTATGAATATGGATGTGTCTTCGCCAACGGCCTGACTGATATTGAAGTGGATATTTCCGTCTCCGACATGCCCAAAGGCAACGACGCGGCAACCGGGCAGCTCCTTCGTCATCAGCGCCGTGGCGCGGTCGACAAACTCCGGTACACGCGATACAGGAACTGCGACATCGTGCTTGATGAGGCCGCCCTCGCTTTTCTGTGCTTCCGGGATGGTTTCCCTAATTCGCCACAGGTCTTTTGCCTGGCTTTCGCTTGCGGCGATTACCGCATCTTCGACAATTCCGGCTTCTAACGCTTCCTCGAGTATAGCCTCAAGAGATTCCCGTAGGCTCTCGCTCTCCCGTGGGCTTGTTAGCTCGATTAGGGCATAAAATGGATGTGGCGCCGTCATGGGGTCGGTGACCCCGGCGATATGGTGACATCCAAGTTCTACGCCGAGACGCGGAACCATTTCAAAAGCGGAGAGGTTGTCGCCGCAGGCAGCACGCACGCGGGAAAATAGATCAAGCATGGTTTCTGGGTTGCGTACGGCAACAAAGGTCGTTTCCTTGGCGCGAGGTGCGGGGTACAGCTTCAGAACGGCCGCAGTAATGATGCCGAGCGTTCCCTCGGAGCCGATGAACAGGTGTTTGAGATCATAGCCGGTATTGTCCTTGCGCAGGCCGCGTAGGCCGTTCCAGATGTTGCCGTCAGGTAGGGCCGCTTCGATGCCAAGTACGAGATCGCGTGTGTTGCCATAACGCAGGACATTAACCCCACCAGCATTTGTTGCGAGATTGCCCCCAATCTGGCAGCTTCCCTCGGCGCCGAGGCTTAAGGGGAATAGACAACCAGCTTCGCTGGCTGCTTCCTGAATCGTCTGAAGGATGCAACCAGCCTCGACGGTGATGGTGTGGTTGAGTGGATCGAGAGCGCGGACACGGTTCATCTTGGCAAGGGAAAGTACGATGCCACCACGTGGCACGGCGCCGCCCAATAGCCCGGTATTGCCTCCTTGAGGAATGACGGCTGTTCTCGACTCCGAACAGATGCGTAGAACTGCTGCGACTTCCTCGGCCGATGACGGCCGTACAACCATGTCGCATTCGCCATGCCACAGGCCACGTTGTTCAATCAGATAGGGCTCCATAACGCCGGGGTCTTCAATGCAGGCGGAAGGGCCGAGGGTATCACGGAGGGCAGCTAGAACGGATGAAAGGGTACGTTGTATCATTGAGGTTCGATCATGAATGGAGATAAGGGTTAAGTAGCCGATACAATAGGCCCACCGTCTTGGTGTTCAAGTATCGACTCGTAATAATAAATTGGGAGCGCGGAAACTTATGCCAGGCCGCATGAATCAGCGTGCGTGGGCTATTCAGCAGTTCGGTCTCTCCCGAACTAAGTTCTTGACCTGACGACCGCTGTTGACCGTTAGTACGTCGCTGTCAACGCATGCCAAGAGAGGGCGGCATCCCGTGCCGTTTCTTATAAACGGCGCAGCAGTCATTCAGTTAACCTTGCCTGTCGTTCTTTCTAGCCAAGGTCAATACTAACACTATTTTATGAAATGGTATCTCGAAGATCGCCGTTAGTCTTTGGCCATATTCGGCGTATTGATTGTTCGGTGCCACGGATAACGACTGCATATGAACAAGTCACCCGAATAATCGATCCTATTTCGATTCCTGAAGCACGTTTATTCTCTGCTATTCGATCAGATAGACTTCGAGAATATTATTTCTTAGGAGGCCCTGGTGGCTGCGGCACGTCGCAACCTGTCGTTAATCGCGCGTCCAAGCCCGATTTCCGGAACCGGCATGACGGCGATCGCTCCGGCGCGTGCCTGTTCGATTTTGTGCAGCATGGCAAATAGATTGGCTGCGGCTTCCTTAAGATCGCCGGTCTGACTGAGATTTAAGGCATTCGGTGGGGTGTTCGGGCCGAATCCCAGGAAGGCCTCACCGGGCTTGGCAGCCGTGGCATTTATTCGCAGCTGGCAGTTGGGGGCGTAGTGCCGTTCCAGCATGCCGGGTGAACGGATTGTATTTCCGCCGTCTTTAGTGGTGATTGCAACCTTACCGATTACGTCCTCAATTTCTTCCTGAGTGACGGCGCCGGGGCGTAAGATGATTGGCTGTTCGCCACAAGCGTCGATAACTGTGGATTCAATGCCGGCGTAGCACGGACCGCCGTCAAGTATCATATCTACTGCTCCACCCAGGGACTGTGCCACATGTTCGGCGGTTGTTGGACTTACTGCGCCGAAAATATTGGCGCTTGGCGCAGCTATCGGCCGGCCCAGTGCGGTGATGAGAGCCTGCGCGGTGGGATGAGCGGGGCAGCGTATGGCAAGTGTATCTAGGCCGGCGCCGGCCAGCAAAGACACGGTGCACGGTTCCAGTCTGGGCAACACCAGGGATAGGCCGCCCGGCCAAAATGCGCTCGCTAGGCGGTGTGCAGTATCAGATATATGGACATAGCGCTCTGCCATGTCCATGTCGGTTACGTGAATTATAAGGGGATTAAAGCGCGGCCGTCCTTTGGCATCAAAGACGGCGGCGATGGCGGCATCGTTGGCAGCATCCGCCCCCAGGCCGTAAACGGTCTCGGTCGGGAATGCGACCATACGTCCTTCGTCAAGCCGCCGCGCCGCGTGCGCGATGGATTCAGCCGTGTCGGAAGTAATGGTGCCGGAAGATTTAGCCATGATTTTGATTGGTAGCGCCAGGATGTAATGCGAAATTTAAGGTATCGTCGGAATCGATGGGTCGCCTTTGACAATGAAGTTTGGGTTTTCGAAGCCGACTTTGCCATAGGTGAGAGGTAACCCATCGAGCTTATTGACGGTGCCGCCGGCAAAGCGAATGATGGCGTGGCCCGCCGCGGTATCCCATTCCATAGTCCGTCCCATGCGCGGGTAAAGGTCGCATCGGCCGGACGCCACCATGCAGAACTTGATCGAGCTACCAGAAGTTATTTCCTCTTTGATGGAAAAGGCCTTGAGATAGGCGTCGACCTCGGAGGTCCGGTGTGACCGGCTGACGCAAACTGACAGGCCGTCGGTTGGCATTTTACGGATATTGATTTGTCTTGGGGATTCTTCATGCTCCATGGCGAAGGCCCCATAGCGGCTTGCCCAATAGGTCGAGCTGGTTGCTGGCGAATGGACGACCCCGAGCACCGGGAGCCCGGCATCGATGAGGGCGATATTGACGGTGAATTCTCCATTTCGTTGTACAAATTGCTTCGTGCCATCGAGGGGGTCGACGAGCCAAAACGGCCCGTTGGCCACCTCTATGGTGAGCTGGTCTTCAAAGGTTTCTTCGCTGATGATAGGGAATGTATCGGCAATTTCTTCCTTGATTGCCTTGACGATAAGGGCATCGGCGCGGAGGTCGGCTTCCGTCACCGGCGACCGATCTTCTTTGGTGTCGACGCTGAAGTCGGTGCCGTAAACTTCCATGATCACTCGACCAGCTCGCAGCGTGATATCGCGAACCTGTTTAACCATGGTTTGGGTGATGTTGACGACCATGAAGGCTCCTTGTTGCGGCATGATGTTCTGGTTAGGGGACGAGTCCGGCATCCGATCAGTCCGTATACAATGGGGTTTACGGGGTCGAGACGGTTTCAGTCCAGAGAGAATCAGACATATATTAAGGTGGTGGAGGGGACTTTCTCGGCCTTGAAACGCTATGTTCATAGGTATGGAGACCAGTAATGTTCAGCCAATTTAGCTTTGCGTTTGAGCTGTGACAGGAAGGTTTCTGGCTTTGGCAGTGATTACCACAGGGCGGGAATAAAAAGCGTTCAATGATAGCCTTTCATGATGACAAGGTCGAACACGCGGGAGTGTGGTTGGTCTAAACGGTTCTTGGTGTTTTGCAAATGACATTGGCGACTGCGAGCTAGGAACGTAGATGGAGAGCTCACGCTCACCAAAGTTGATAGCTCGCAGCGGACCAAATACGGTGTCGTAAAAGGTGGCGTTATAGGCGTGCTCAAGAATATTAGTTAGCAGTGGCTAACGTACCGCGTATGAACCAAAGCATTCGCGCTGGCGGCCATGCTGCTTCAGGGTGACAAAGAATGGGACATCGCTAAGGATAACGGCCTTCTCCATGTTTATACCGGCAACGTTCAGAACTCTGGACGACACGGTCTCCTATGGTAGAAGGGGCCATTCGATACAGGAGCTCTGGTCAACCTGTGATTCGCCTGAAAAAATGGATTGTTCTTGCGCTGAAGGTAGCAGTGTCTGTTGCCCTGCTCGCCTACCTCGCCGCCAACATGGATTTGGCGGCGGCGTGGCAGCGGATGCTTGCCGTTGCGCCGCTGATGCTAGCTCTGGCCATCGTCGTGATGTTCGTCCAGTTCGGCATATGCGCGTTGCGCTGGTCGGCGGTTATGCAAGCCATTGGAGCAGGACTGCCACTACGCGATCTTGCGCGTATCTTCTTCATAGGCAGTTTCTTCAACCAGGCCCTTCCGTCTGCCGTTGGTGGTGATGCAGTTCGCATTTTCATGGTCCATAAGCTTGGTTTATCCCTCGGGCGCGCTTTTAACGGTGTCATGCTTGAGCGGGTGGCCATTGTTGTCTCGATCCCGCTGCTTGCAACTTTTGTCCTCCCCTGGTTCCTGCCGAATGTGGATGATCGCTATGTGCCGTGGATCTGGGCGGCGTTCGCATTTTTGGTGGCCGGCTCGGTTGTCGGCATTGCCTTACTCGTTCTGTTAAAGAAACTGCCGAAAAATTTTCACCATTGGCGGCTGGTGAAGGGGCTGGTGCGATTGGGCGATGATGCACGCCGGCTATTTCTTTCTGGTCGCCGGACTGTCGCAGTGTTGATGTGGTCGGTGGTTGGCAACGCCAATGTGTCCTTCGCCGTCTACCTTCTCGGCCGCGGATTGGGATTGGATATTGGCGTCATCGACGCGCTGGCTATTTCCCCCTTTGTTATGCTGGCCACGACGGTACCGATATCCATCGGCGGTTGGGGTGTGCGGGAAGGTGTGATGGTATTTTCCTTTGCCATGATAGGTATTTCTGAAGATGGATCGTTCGCGCTGTCCATTCTCTTGGGCTTGGCGATTTTGGTGACCAGCTTGCCGGGGGGTATCGTTTGGCTCTTCACCCGTGATCGTCCGGCAGTTGCCGATCTGCTCGACGATGTCCACTAGGTAACCGATGAAAGCGCACTGGGCGGCTAGGCGCCAGGGCGCTGACGGCGATGGCGCTTTTCTTTCGTGTGATGTCAGCTAAATTGCCGTGCCTGAGAATTCCGACCCACTTGCCACGCGCCGCAGCATGTCGCTGAAAATCGCCAGTACCGGGAAAACGCTATGAAAATCTCCTTCTCCCAACCCGCCCTGCCAAGCAGCGGTTCGCTCGTCGTTACGGCTTGCAAGGGCGGAAAGCTCTCGGAGACTGCCAAGGCGGTCGATAAGGCAATGAAGGGCGCCTTATCGCGGGCCATGAAGGCTGCCCGTTTCGATGGCGCTCAGGGCAAGTGTCTCGATGTTTTCGCGCCCGCCGGCCTTAAGGTCGACCGGGTACATCTGATTGGTCTCGGCGACGCTAAGGCGTTTGACGACCTGGCCGCTCAAGATATCGGCGGCGGCCTTTATCGCAGCTTGCGCGGTGACGTGGCGGCAGCAATTGCTATCGATACCGTTCCTAGATGTTCCCTGCTGGCAGTCGATATTGCAGCCAATGTGGCTTTTGGCCTGCGCCTGGCCTCCTATCGCTTTGACAAATACAGGACTAAGGAAAAAACCGAAGACAAGCCACGCCTGAAGGCCGTGACCGTTCTGTGCGATAGCTATGTCGTGGCGCGCAACGCCTTTAATCCCCTCAACTGCATCGCCGACGGCGTTTTCATGACCCGTGACCTTGTTAGTGAGCCACCTAATATCATCTATCCCAAGACCCTGGCTGCCGAATGCCGCAAACTTTCCCAACTTGGCGTCAAGGTGCAGGTCCTTGGCCTCAAGCAAATGACCAAACTTGGCATGGGGGCGCTACTTGGTGTCGCCCAAGGTTCCGTCCAGGAACCGCAAATGGTCATTATGGAATGGAAGGGTGCGTCCTCTGGCAGAAAAGGTGAAGGCCCGATTGCCTTCGTTGGTAAAGGAGTGACCTTTGATACAGGAGGAATCTCCATAAAACCGGCCGCCGGCATGTGGGATATGAAGTGGGATATGGGCGGCGCCGGTACGGTTATCGGGCTGATGAGATCGCTGGCTGGAAGAAAAGCTAAAGTTCATGCCATCGGGGTTGTCGGCCTTGTTGAAAACATGTGCGATGGCAATGCTCAGCGGCCTGGCGATATCGTTACTTCGATGTCGGGCCAAACTATTGAGGTCCTTAACACCGACGCCGAAGGCCGCCTCGTGTTGGCCGATGCGCTCTGGTACACGAAGGAGCGGTTCAAGCCGCAATTTATGATCGACTTGGCGACCCTAACAGGTGCCATCGTTGTTGCCCTTGGTCATGAGCACGCCGGGCTGTTCGCCAATAATGACGAACTGGCCGGGCGCCTGACCGGCGCCGGCAAGGCGGTCAACGAGCTGCTCTGGCGGTTACCCCTGGCCGAAGTTTACAATAAAAAAATAAATTCACCTGCCGCCGACATCAAAAATATCAGCACTGGCCGCGACGCTGGTTCCATTACGGCCGCGCAGTTCATTCAGCGTTTTGTCGGCGATGTCCCGTGGGCGCACCTGGATATTGCCGGCACCGCCTGGTCGAGCGAGGACCGGCCGACGGTGCCCAAGGGTGGCACAGCATACGGTGTACGTCTGCTCGACCGTCTAGTGGCGGATTACTACGAAAGAAAATGACAGGTAAAGGGTGCTGCGGGTGACCGAGGTTTCGTTTTACCACCTACAACGGTCGCCCCTCGAACAGGCTCTACCTAAGCTCTTGGGTCGAACTCTGAAGGCGGGCAAGCGGGCCATCGTTAAGGCCAATTCGTTGGAACGGATTGAGGCGCTCAACAGCGTCCTATGGACCTACGATCCTGCTTCCTGGTTGCCGCACGGCGCTGCCAAAGACGGCTATGGCTCGGAACAACCGGTCTGGCTCACCGACGGCGACGACAACCCCAACGGAGCTACCTTCCTGTTCCTGACTGACGGTGCCGAGAGCGATCGCCTTGCCGACTTTGATCGCTGCTTTGATCTGTTTGATGGCAACGATGCCGGGGCGCTTAGCGCTGCCCGTAATCGTTGGAAAACTTGCAAGGGCGCTGGCCATACCTTGCGCTACTGGCAAGAGACCGAGATCGGCGGCTGGGAAGAGAAGGCCTGAGAACTTAGACATCCGCCTCGGCAGCCCATCATTTTGAGAATGGCAAGTGAAGACCGTAATTGTGGGCTTATCGTCCGAAAGCGGTATTTAATGGGCTTCGCTCAGGACGGCAGTTCATAGCCATGAGCGGACTCGTTGGCAGGACACGCATGCCCGGATCTGTTTGGCAGGCGCAATGCGCCCAAAAGCCTTCACCGGTGTAAATCAGCGCCCGCGGACTGGTCGTCTTCTCGCCCCGGCGCGGGGCGGTGGTTGCCGAGATTGGCTACGAGGACCTTGCTGACATGCTGGAAGCCCAGTGCGAACTGGAGGCGCCATGCGCCCGCCTAGCGTCTCAGCGCATGAGCTCGGTCGAGAAAGGCCTGCTGGAAAGCCTTCATGAACGAGTCGTCGTGGTGGCTCGGGACGGCATACCTGACCCTCAATCATGAGTTCCACGACCACATCTGCTCGGGGGTGCACAACGTCACCCTATGGGCCATGGCGAACAACCTGCGCGAGCGGCTGGCGCCGTTTCGCCAAGTCCAGGCGGAAAGAGATCAGCAGCGTATGGCCCGCGCCGTTCAGGAACACCAAGTCATCGTCGAGGGCATTCGAAGCGCTGTTCTGGAAAAATCCTACGAAGCCATGCGGGCCCACAACGGGCGGCAGGGCTCCAGTGTAATGGTCATACTCCAACAGCGGTTGGCATTCTCCGGAAACGACAAAGGAGGGGCGGGTTAGAGACGTCCCTACGTCACGGATTCTGCCATCCGAAGGCTGTCCAGAAGGGACGAGCGACGCATGAAGGCCTTGGCCTTTTCCGGATCTTCGGCGGTGGCCCGCACCTCATCCAGCTTTTGACGGCGGGCCTCCGGGTCGCGCTCCTCCATCAGCTTTTTGTTGGCGATGGTTTGAGCCTGAACATATTCCACCGCGGCGTAGCGGCGCTGCCGGCTGTAGAGGTCTAGGATACCGTCGTCGGCGCCGTAACGTATGACGTCGTTCAGCTTGCCGGCTAGGTTGATGGCATCATGGATACCACCATTCATGCCCATGCCGCCGATCGGATTGTTGACATGGGCGGAATCTCCGGCCAGGCACACCCGACCCTTGTGGAAAGTGGCGGCAACCCGCTGGCTGACGCCGTAAACGTTGGCGTATTCCACCGCGTAATTGCCAGCCTTGGGAAAAAATTTCTGCAGGCGCGACTGCACCGCCTCGGGCTTCAGCGCCTCGTCCGCGTCTTCGTCGGGACGGGTCGGGAAGATCACGCGCCACAGGCCTTCCGGTCGCTCGCCTCGGACCCGAAACAGGTTGCACCACTCCTCCGGGTCGGAGAAGTAGTTGCGATAGGCGTATTCCGCGTGGGATTTGCGAAAATCGTGCTCGGTGGCAATCTTGATGAACCGTTCCTCGTAGGTGAAGCCCTCGAAATCGATTTTCATCGCGCGGCGCACGGAACTGCGCCCACCATCCGCCCCGACCAGGTAACTGGCATGGTAGACGTCCTCGCCCTGCGAGGTGTCGACCCGAACATCGATCCCGTCGTCAACGTGTTCGACGCCGCAAAAGGCATGGCCCCAG
>Ga0302122_10002342_pt1 | contig 11866 bp, 10 predicted proteins | sample CB21_SCM_MG_FD_203115 | JGI IMG/M metagenome (GOLD analysis project Ga0302122, IMG submission 203115) | Marine microbial communities from Western Arctic Ocean, Canada - CB21_SCM | ecosystem: Environmental > Aquatic > Marine > Oceanic | place: Canada: Western Arctic Ocean | collected 2017-09-28
GGCGCCGCGCGGCGCGGCCCGGGGACGCGGCGGCCCTGGCGCGGCGCGCGCGGTGCTGGCGCGGCGTCTGCGCCGCCGCCTTCCGGACGCTCGACGCCGGCGTCCTCGCCCCGCTGCTCGGGGACACGAGCTGGGCCTTTTTCGCCGCGGCGCCGGCGAAGCTCGTCGAGGAGCGGCGGGGCATTGAGGGCGATGATAGCTTGCTCCTCGCCGCGGGCCTGACGCGCTGCCCCCGTGTATCGTCGCTCAAGGTGCGCGGCGCCTGCGCGTTCCCGCTCGACGCGGCGCTGCGCGTCTGCGGGCACCGGCTCACGGCGCTGGACGCAAGCGGCGCGTCGGCGCCGCACGGCTTCTGGCTGCGGGCTTTGGCGGGCTGCCCCCTGCTTTATAACGCGGGCGGCGCGCTCCACTCGTCGAGCGACGAGTTCTGCCGCGCGCTCGGTAAAAACTGCGCGCGCCTGAAGACGGTGCGGCTCGAGGGCGCCACGGACCTCGAGGCCGGCGCGGCCGCCCTCGCCAGGGGCTGCCCCGAGCTGCGGGACGTCTCCTTCGCGCGGGCGCCGCGGTTAAGTGCCGACGCGCTCGAGCCGCTGTTTTCTTTGGGCCGCCTCGAGCGCCTCGCGTTAATAGCGTGCCCGAACGTCGGCGACGCGCTCCTCGAGGACGTCGACGAGCTCTCCGAGGACCGCTACCTGCCGCTGCGCCGCCTCGAGCTCACTGGTACTGGGTGTACTGTCGCCAAAGCCGCTGAGGTGCGGGCGGCACTCGCCGAGCGGCCCACGGACGTGGAGATCGTCCTCCGCGAAGAAGTGCCCGACCTGCTCACCGGGGGTACGTAACTAGTTGTAACAGTGGTTATCCAAAATTGCGCGCGCCGCTCAGCACGGCATCGGTATGAAGTGCAGCGACATGAGGCACGCCATCGCGACGAGCGCCAGGATCAGCGGCGTTAATAGACCCCAGACCGGCCAGAGCCCCCGCACCAACGAAAAGCCGCAGGTCAGCCCGAGCACCGTCATGGTGGGGATGACGCGCGGGCAGTACACGTTCCACTCCAGATCGATGCGCTGCACGTGCGGCAGCCACACGGTCAAATAAAAGCACAGGACGCAGTTCGCGGCGAAGCAGGCCGCCGCGACGTCGCACCAGAAGCGGTTCGTGTCCGCGCCGCTGAGCAGGACCGTGGGCAGGTCCGTCTGGTAACTCACAAAGGCGCCGGCCACGACCCAAGCCGCGGCCTGGATCTTCGTGGCGACCCGCTCGGCGAGCTCGCTGCGCCGCTGCTTCGCCGCGGCGCGGGTCGTCCCAGCGTCCTCCGTCGGCACGCGACTGTAGCGCTGGCGCGGGGCGGACATGATATCTGCCTCTAAAGGCTTTGTTTTTTGTGAAGGGTTAAGCAGCCTGAATCGAAACAGGCTCACTGCCGCAGCAACGCTGCTTGGTAAGCGGGCTGGAACCGATGCAAAACGGGTCCAGGCTGTGCCGATGCGCGGTGAACGCGACGGCGCTTGACTACAAAAGCTCAAAACGAGCGGGTTTTCGCGGCGGGTACGCCGCGCGCTCAACTCCCCAGCGCCCCGCTCGCGGGTGGGTGACACAAAATAACGCTGCCTCCTTAGGAGAACTCCTCCGCGAACGCCTCGTACTTCGCCATCATCCCCGGTCGCGCCTCGTAGGCCGCGCGCAGCATCTCCGGCGCCCCCAGCCGCTTCCGCTGCCGCAGTACGGTGTAGGAGTGGCCGATGGCGATGCCCAGCAGGTCGTGCACCGGCGGCTCGTGCTCGAGCAGATACGTCTGCGCCGCGAAGAACCAGGGGAGGAGCTCCGCCCGGATCGTGAAAAACTCCATCACCGCCACCTCCTGGCCCTCGTAGGTCCGCGCCCAGATGTACACGAGGAAACAACTGAGGTTGTGCCCCAAAAAACGGGCGTTGCCGCCCCCGATGGCCACGCCCGCCAATAGGGAAGCGGCCCCAAACAGCATCATAATCAGGAAGTCCCACGGCTCCGCGAACTGCAGCTTCTCCAGCGTGCCCATGTACGTCCAGACGAAGTGGATCGTCAACAAGTAGGAGAGCCCGAACGGTCCGTAGTACAGGAAGCCCGTGAACGGCCGCCTGCGCGAGGAGTGTGACGCGCGGGCGCCATGGATCAGATGCTTGGGCGATTGGAGGGGGGCTCGGATGTTAAACGATAAAAAAGCACTCGACACGTATTGATTCCGACTGGGGCGGCATACATAAATTCGTCATTGCCCTATACTATTGAAGGAGAGAGGGACGCCGGGCACGCACCACAGCTGGCCCGTCAGCGTCTTCGTCCAGTCGATGTTGAGCCAGGCCGGCCACTGGTTGCCAGCGAGCAAAAAGGAGCCGACCGTCAGCGCGAGCGACGACCCGACGTAAACCTGCGTCACGGGCGGCGTCGCGGCCCAGGACTTGGCGGTGCGCGCCTTGAGCGTGTCGCCCTCGAAGTCGGTGTCGGACACGTCCTCGTCCTCGAAGAGGTGCGCGTCGTCATCCTCCTCCTCGTCCTCCTCCTCTTCGTCCTCCTCCTCCTCGCTGGCACCGCCGCGCCTTTTCAACACCGGCGCCCACCGTCGTCTTCCGAGCGCGCGGCCCACCACAGCATGGCGCGGCGCTACGAGAGCAAGGCTGCAACAACTCGGTGCAGTGGTGGCGGCGGCGAGCCAGGCGGCGGCGGCGACCGCGCTAGAGCATGGTCGAAGGGGCATCGTGTGCGTAGTCCCTGTACTAAGGTGGGAGAAGCCTGCAACCCTGCAACCGCATAAAATCGCTGCGACGGGTTTTATTGCATAGGTTTTACACTGCAAAATTGGTCGGGCGCTTTGTTAGGCGCCTCTGTCTGATCTCCACACGAGTGCCGCCACCTGCGGCCTCAACGCAACGATTTCTAGCGCTGTGCAAATCAAGAAGTGCTGCCGCAGCTCACAGGAGACGCTCAGCTTAAACAGGATGATCATCCGCACGGGAGGCGCCAGCACGATGCGGACGCCATCGTCCGAGGACCTGGCGGACCTGGGCGCCGGGCCGCCATTGCACAGCCCGCGCATGGCGACGTTGGTTATCGTCGACGCTGAATCTGTGGGGCCTTGCGCGACGCTGCGTAACCTCTGCGAGAGCCTGCGCCGCGTGGACTTCGTCTCCGTCGCGGCGCACGCGTCACCGGCGGCCAAAATATCGACGATGGTCGCGCCCGCCAGCGCGCGGAGTGCGCTGCTGGACCACGTCCTCGTGACGATCGGGCTCTTCGTGGGCCAACGTGGCCGCAGCCTGTGGTCGCCGCGGGCCGCGCCGCACGTGATTTGCGTCACGCGGGACTTGGAACGGGCTGCGACTCTGAAAGCGCTGTTCCTGTACACCCATTCGGTCCGACGCACCGGCGCGAGTTTCCGCCACGCAACTGGACAGCAGGACGCCGTCAAAGCGTTGAGGGAGGCGACAGAGCGGCGCGGGTATGTAGGGACGGTCTTCTGCGCGGGCTGGCAAACGACGCTCTGGTGCGGCCGCACCGCGCGGTCGCTCTCGGCCTGGGCGTACCCGCAGCTACTGCGCCTCTGCGGGACCGCGAAGGAGCGCTTCCGGGATTGCGAGATAGGGGGCGAGCCCGAGGACCACAAGGCGTGAGACGGGACTGTGTTCCTACGACGCTATGTAAATTTGTATTCAGTAGTAGCTTATTACACACAGGGAGTTTTTTTCAAGACTCGGAGGAGGAGAGAGAGAGAGAGAGGAGGAGGAGGAACAACGGAACATCACGTGAAGTACTTGTCGAGCCAGCCGGAAAGCTCTTCGTCCGTGAAACCGATGTGCTGACCCGCGAAGGACTCGAAGGCGTGCTTGCCTTGAACGTCCGCCGTGCGCAGGCCTGTGTGGAAAAAAGCTTCAGGCGCCCCACGCCATCCGCGCCATGTTGTCTCCGTAACTGTGTCTGTGCGATGGCGTGGAGGTTCCACGCCATCGACGCGACGTTGTCCCTGTAATTGCGTCCGCTCGATGACGTGGAGGTTGCTTTCAACACGGGCGCAGGCCGAACGCGTCAGAAGCGTACCACGCCGTCTGCTCCATGGGCTGCACGGCCTTCCAGGGGTTGGCCGGGTCCGGCGCGGCCCAGTGCTCGCTGGCCCGCGGGAAGACGACGGAGTCTTCCGTGGCCTCGACCCACACAAACTTGTCAGTGCGCAGGATGTTGGCCTTCCAGGTAGCGTTCGCGTGCGCCTCTCCGTTCCACCGAGCGAGGACCGAATGCTCCAAATATGCTTTGTCCTGCAGCCGCAGCGGGTCCCTATAGTAATTCGCCTGGAACAAAACATCTTGAACGAGCTTGATGTAAGCTAAGTCGCCCAAGGCCTCGGCGAGGGCCTGGCAAATGGGCCCGGAGAGCTTGCCGGCGGGGCTGCACTGCGGCCACGCGGCCACGCCCGCGTTGCAACCGCAGACGCTCAGGAACGTTTTCACCGGCGGGTCGTTGTACTTGGCCATGTAGCCCCTAATCACGTTGTTGCCCTGGGACAGGCCGATCGCGTTGAACCCGCCCGCGAGCTTCGGGTCCTTGAGCACGCGCGCCGCGAAGGCGTCGACGCTCCGGTCCATGTTCTTGAGGAAGCCGTCGACCGTGTCCGCTACTCTGTTATCCGCCGTCGGCACGCAGACCGCGTAGGCGCCCACTCGTTTGCCGGCCGCCGCCGTGACGCTCTTCATGCCAGAATTAAAACAGCTGTCGCCCATGCCGTGGGCCGTGACGATGGGGAGGGCGCCCGTGGCTCGGGCGCTCTTCGAGGGCGCCACGTCTACGTCGCGCATAACGGCCGCGAGGGGCGACGCGGCGAGCTGCGCCGCGAGCGCTTCGGGGTCGTCGCGCGCCGCGGCGAGCAGCTTGACCAAGTTCGGGGCGTCCTTGAGTCGCGCCACGTCCGCGGGTTGCGCAACTACCTTAAGCGTGTCCCGCACGTGCTTGAGGGCCGAATGCAGCGTCGCGTCGACGTCGTCCACTATGGCACGGGTGGAGATGGCCGCGCCGCGGGCGCATGCGAGGAGGAGGCAGAGGCGAAACATGGTCGGTTGCTCTACTAAGGCTATCTCCTAAGGCTGTGGTCCGACTGGTACTGCCCTGGTCGTGCGAGCAGCTCCTAAGGCTGCGGTTTGATGGTGCAGGGCGCGGGCAGGCTGGGCGTAAACAAAATATATTCGAACAGTGTATAAAACCCGTGCTATAAAACCCGTGCCATGCAAAGCTGATCTGCGGATCGAGCAGTGAGCATACGACCATTGCTAAATACAGCAACAATGCGGCAGCGGCAGCGGTGAGACATGGCAGCACGCCTGGCCGCGCGCTGCGCCTGGCCCGCGGCCGGTGCTGCCTGGGCAGGTATGTTGGCACTGGGCCCAGCGGCCGACGTCGCCTGTCGCGACAGCCCCGCCGAAGCGGCCGGGGCCCGCGGTAGCGCCGACGTGACGACGGCCGCGCAGCGTGTGGCGCTGCGGCGCGACCGCTTCGTCGTCATCGACGGCGCACTGAGCCCTGCCGAACTGAAGGCGGCGAACGCCATGTGTGAACAACGCCATGCTGATTTCTGCAAGACGCCGCAGGACGATCCGACCGCACGCACCGACCGCGTCACGTGGATCGATGACGACGCGTCGCCGGCACTGCGCCTCGCGGTCGATCGACTGCGAGGTGTGGCAAACGAGCTCGACACGGACGCGGGCGGCACGGGCGCGTGGCAGGGCTTCGACGGCGACAACGCGACGCGAGGCCACCGCCGATCGCGCGCGCTCGGCGTGCCCCTGTCCGGCCAGCTCGCGCGGTACGGCGCGTCGGGCCAGCGCTACGCGCCGCACCGCGACGGGTCTATTCTGGCCTGGGACCCGTCCTTCGGCGCGCGCGAGGTGACGGCGGTGCTCTACCTGTGTGGACCGGCCTGGGACGGGCCCGCGCGCAGTGGCGATGACGGCGCGCTCGTGCTGTCTGGCTCCGTGTCAATGGCGTCGCGTTGATGGCATCGTGTCGATGGCGTCGCGTTGATGGCATCGTGTCAATGGCGTCACGTCGCGTCGATGGCGTCACGTCTCGATGGCGTCAAGCTACACGCCATCACACGACGGTTCCGTTCCCACAGCTACTGCGGGGCCGACGCCGCGGACGACGCGGGCGGCACGGCGACCGCTGTGCATCGCGTGCAACCCATGGGCGGCCGGCTCGTTCTTTTCGACTCGCGCACGGTGCTGCACGAGGTCCGGCCGCACGGACGGCGCGACGACCGGTTCGCGCTGACGATCTGGTTGGGGGGCGAGCACTACCCCGAGTTCCGGTGCCTGCGACCCTTTGTTTCATAAAATGGCACCGCTTAGTCTGAGGGGGAGCGGTGGGGGAGGAAAAATGCTACGCCTTCTCAAGGATGCTGGCCACCGAGCCCTCGTTCGCGCAGATGCGCTTCTCGAGGGCGCCCAGCGCGGACGTGATGGCGTCGAGCTGGCCCACGACGTGGTCCATCGTCTTCGCTAATGCGTCGGGAACCACGCCCTTCGCCGGCGGCGCGGGCGGCTTCGCCGGCGCCACCGCGGCCAGCGCGTGCCGCGCCGGCGCCGGCGCCGGCTTCGCCCGGGGCGCCGGCCCGCAGCCGTCCAATTGGCTCCGCCAGACCATGACCGTGCGGTCCGCGCCGCCCGAGGCCATGAGCTCGCCCCGCTTGCACAGGCCCGAGAAGGCGCACGCGGAGGCGCCGCCCGCGTGGCCCTCGAGCGTGTATAGTAATTGCCCCTGGCGCAGGTCGTACAATTTCACGGTGCCGTCCGCGCCGGTCGAGGCGAGGTAGCGGCCCGCCTGCTTCGGGTCCACACTGACCGAGGTGCACGGGCCGTCGTGGGCCGTGTAGTGCTGTAATAAACCCTTCGTGCGCGTGTCCCAGACGTTGATCGCGGCGTCGTCGCCGCAGCTCACGACGCAGGTCCCGTCGGCCGAGAAGCAGACGCCCCGCACGGCCTTCTCATGCTCGAAGAACGTGGCCGTGGCCTTGGCCGCTTCCACGTCCCAGACCTTGACCAGCTTGTCGTCGCCGCCACTCGCCGCCACCGTGCCGTCGGGGGACCAGCAGGCGCTGCGCACCCAGTTCGCGTGGCTCGCCACGGCGCCGCCGCCCCCGTGCCGCGCGCGCCGCGCGGGCCGCGCGCCCGACGGCGGCATGAGCTCGGACGCCCCGAGCGTGCACACGAACTGGCGCCGCGGCAGGCTCCAGACCTTGACGCACTTGTCGTCACTGGCCGTGAGTAACCGCGAGCCGTCCGGCGAGAAGGCGACGCTGCGCACGGCGCCCGAGTGGCCCCGCAATACTCGCGACTCGCCGCGCGCCTTCGTCTCCCACAGCCGCACCGTGCGGTCCGCGCCGCCCGTGGCCAGTTGCCGCCCGTCCCGCCGGAACGCCGCGCAGTACGCGGCCCCGCTATGCCCCTCGAACCGGTACGCGCGCGTCGGCCGCTCCCGCCGCGTCGCCTCGTCGATAGATCCAAAGGACCAGAGCATGACGGCGCCGTCGCCGCCGGTGGACGCGAGCTGGCCCTTCGTCGGGGAGAACGCGACGCCGTGCACCGCGCCGCGGTGGCCCCGCAGCGTGCGCACGAGCTGGGGCTCCTCCTGCGACGCCTTCCGCGAGAACTTGAGGAGGTCCTCGACGCCCTCGGCGGCCCAGCTGTTTCTCTCCGCGAGGGCCGTCATGCTGCTAGTGTGCTGTTGTGCTGCCGTTCGTCGCCTCTGAGGGCTGCTGCCGGGTCAAACTGCCACCAACGGTGCCGCGCTAAGTGTGTTAAGCCGCGACTGTCTTCTGCTCGAGCTGTGCCCGCGCAGTATTTGACTGCGCAGCAATAACGAGCGGCCGGAATCCAAATTTCAAGCAGTTGATTTTCAAACACCTGTGAATATAGTGGTGCAGGCGTGCGGAGTCCTGCCCGCGTACTGTTTTAAGACGTTTATTTCTAATTGCGTTTTCTGGCGGTAGAAACCCGCACTGAAAACCCGTCATGGCATTTTTGCAATTGAGCCCATGCTCGATGAGCTCAGCGCTCGTCGAGCGTCGAGCGTCGCACGGTGCGCACTCGTGTGCGCGGTGACCGTCTCTACGGTGCCTTGTGATTTCATTACTAGCAGTCGATGTTGCTGCGAAGCCTCGGCAGACAAGCAAGGAGAGCTGCTGCAAACACTGCGACTTCTTGCCCAGCACGCGGCATAACCTGTGCTAGACGCGACGCAATGCGCAGCACTGCTGTCCGAGCCGGTATGCGCAGCCTCGAGACCTGCGCGAGCACCGGCGCCGCGCACCTGAAGCTGCACGAACCCGGTGATTTGGAAACGCTGCCTGCCATTCTCGCAAGCTTAGCAACACCACCTGAGATCGGCGCGCTGAACGCCAAGTGCGAAGCGGCGGCAGCGCAGACGCCGCCGCTCGACGCGATAGACGACCCGGTCGGGACGCGCGAGGCACGAGCGGCCATCTACGAGCACGAACCGCGGCGCGTCGACGACGCCATCCCCGGGCTGCTGGCGTTAGATCCGCCGGTTGGCATCTCCGTCTTCGAGCCGCCCGCCGGTGCAGTGGTGTCTGGACTCTACCTGCAGTTCCATGGTGGTGGATGGGTCGTCGGCAGCGCCTTTGGCCAGAGCGACGGCCGGCTCCAGCGCATGGCGGATGACCTCTCGGCCGTTGTGGTGAGCGTCGAGTACCGCCTGGCGCCCGAGAGCACGTACCCTGCGCCCGTCGACGACGCGGTCGCCGCGCTGACGTGGGCTGCGAATGTAGGTGCGGAGAAATACGGTGCTCCCGCACTCGTTGCTGGTGGCGAGTCATCGGGCGCGCACCTACTGTTAGCCGCGCTGCTGCGCTGCTCAGATAGCGTTCGCCGCCGGTATGCTGCGCTGAACCTCGTGTACGGTTATTTTGACCTCGTCGGCACGCCGTCGCGCCTGGACTTCGAACGGCGCCTCGTGTTCTGCAACAGCGAATTGGCCTGGTTTGCGCGACTGTTTTGCCCGGACGCGGCCTTGCACGCCGAGGCGTCGCCGCTGCGCGCGGATCTACCAGCTGATTTGCCGCCCGCCTTGTTCTCGATGGGGACTTGCGACGCGCTGCTCGACGACACGCTCGAGATGGCACGGCGGTGGCCTTCGGCGGCGGAGCTCGTCGTGTATCCCGGCGCGGCGCACGGCGTAGGGCATTTTGGTCCTCATGAGAGCACCGCGCAAGGCGAGGACTTGTTGCGGCGCGTCGAAATGTATGTCGGCGCGGCGTTCGCTAGATAGATCCTAACTTTGTTTGTGACCTTGTAATAAACAAATGACATGTACAAAAGAACAACTAGGTAGGCGTCCGCGTGAACAAGAAGCCCGCCGGCAGCGCGTTCGAAGCACCGAGTTCCACTTCCAGCGCGGCGAGGAACTCCTTCGCGTCGCTCATAGAGAAGCAGAGGGGCGGCTTGACGACGAGAACGTTGTCTCCGGGGCCATCGAGCGACGTCAGAATGCGATGCTCCGTGACGAGCCGCGCGCATATATAGGACGCCTCGGCCGTGGCCGGCGCCTTCGACACCCCAGTCACGAGATCAACGCCGAGAAAGAGTCCACCCCCGCGCACGTCGCCCACGACGCACCACGCGCTGCCCTTGCACTTGAGCCGCTCGAAGCCCGCCTTGAGCGCCGCGCCGACGCGTGTAGCATTACCGCGCAGGTCGTCCGCCTCGATCGCGTCCAGCACAGCGAGCCCTGCGGCGCAGCTCACGGGGTTGCCGCCGAAGGTGTTGAAGTACTCGGGTCCCGTTGCGAAAACGTCCGAGACCTTTCGCGTCACCACGACCGCGGCGAGCGGGAGGCCGTTGCCGACGGGCTTGCCGATCGTCACGATGTCCGGCACCACGCCGTGGGCCTCAAATGCGTACCAGAGGTCGTTCCCGAGCCGCCCTAATCCAGTCTGGACCTCGTCCGCTACCACGATCCCGCCCCGCCGCCGCACGGACTTAAAGGCGGCGGCCAGGAACCCTTCGGGCGGAACGATAACGCCGGCGACCGACGCTCCACTCTCGACAAAGAGAGCGTCGAGCGTGATCCCCCGCGCCTCGAGCCGCGCGCACGCCGCCTCGACGGCGTCGGCGCGGCCGCCGCCCCGGTATGCGTCCGGTGCATCGGCGACCTCAACCCATGCCGGTTTGCCGCGTTCCTTGGGGTGGCTGTGCTTATAGGGTGAAATGGCGATGCACGACACGGTATGGCCGTGGTACGCGTGCGTCAGCACCACGACGCCGCACTCGCCGTCGTGACGCTGCCGCGCCCACGTCCGGCACAGGCGTAGCGCCAGATCGTTGGCTTCACTCCCGGAATTGACGAGGAACACGTGACCGCTGCCCAGCGGCGCAGGCATGGTCGCGAGCAGCCGTTCGGCGAGCGCCGCCTGGTTCGGGTGTAGATAGCGCGTATTTGGACAAGGAGCACTCGCGGCCGCGGCGACGGCGCCCGTGACGCGCGGGTTGGCGTGGCCGACGTGAGCCACGTTGTTTCTAGTGTCGAGGAAGGTGCGGCCCCGCGCGTCCACGAGTCGCGAGCCGTGCCCGCCCACGATCAGCAAGGGATCGGCGTTTGCGTACGACACCGACTGCGCCGGACATGCGACGGTTTTGCGCAGCGCGTGCACGTGTTCCGTCGACGCCCACTCGGGAGCAGTGTCGAGGAAGACCCAGCGCCACGCCTCGCGTCGTGTCGTGCGTCGGCGCCACGCGTACGGGAGTGCGAGCCATCTGCGTCGCAGCTTGGCTGCGAGTTGCTAGAGCGCGACGGCAGTCACGGCACCACTCACCGCTGCCAGGGTGAGCTGCGCTGTGTGAGGTGCCATAGATTGCTTCTCGTGCGCTGATCGATTGCTGCGGATCACTGGCACAAGTATGCATATGATCCATGACGTCGAAATCATAGGTCGTGCGGGTTTTTTATGTACGGGTTTTACGTCGCGGCGGTCGAATTGCTAGGCTAGGCCGCATGCATGGGCAGCCGATATACATGCAAAATAATATGAACTGATCGCAGCAGGTAGACGCTTGCACTCCCTCGCAGAGATTGACATTTTGGGCAGCCAGTAATGCAGCCACTTATGAGGCTACTGATGATCATGGTCGGGGCCGCCGGATCAGCACGTCGAGATGCGAGGGCGGGCGGCACGCGCGCCCGCGCCCGTCGACCGGTTGCGAGGAAAGCACCGCCGGCACCGCGTGCAGCGGCCAAAACGCTGCGAGATTTCCCAATCGGCACGCGGGGCCGCTGGATACAGAAAGACGGTGCGTTCCTCTTCTTCCACCGCGCCGCGGAGCCCGTGTTACGGCTGAAGGCGCCGAAGCCACGGCCCGCGCCGCGCGCGCACGGCCCCCACAACAAATTCGATGCGCCGTGCCTCGCGAGAGCGGACCCGGCGACCGTGCTCGCGGGCGCGCGCGGCAGCTGGGGTGTCTTCGCCGCCCACGCTTCGAAGGAGAGCTCGGGCGCTTCTTATTGCGAGCAACACCCCTTCCGGCGCCGGTGCCGGAACGCGACGCTGCCGATTGCACGGCCCGCGCCCGGTCGCGGGTCCTTGGCGATCATGACCTTCGTGCCACCGGCCGCGCAGGAAGCGACGCGCGCGGCGCCCGCGCCGGCCGCCGTGACGGGAGCGCTCGGCCGCCTCTGGCGCATGAGTGACCGCCGCGAGCAGCGGGATCAGGTGCCCGCTGCTCGCGGCGGTCACTCGCCGTGGGTTTTAAGAAAGGGCGGGGACGGCAAGCTGGGCCGGGTCGAGGCTTATCTCCACCGGGAGGCGGCGCTCTTCCAAAGCATCGCGCGC
>Ga0302122_10002346_pt1 | contig 11858 bp, 6 predicted proteins | sample CB21_SCM_MG_FD_203115 | JGI IMG/M metagenome (GOLD analysis project Ga0302122, IMG submission 203115) | Marine microbial communities from Western Arctic Ocean, Canada - CB21_SCM | ecosystem: Environmental > Aquatic > Marine > Oceanic | place: Canada: Western Arctic Ocean | collected 2017-09-28
GCCGCGCGCGCGCGTCCCGGGCCGCCGCGGCGTCCGCGCGGTCGCGCGCCCGGACGCGGGCCCGCTGCTTCGCCGCGCGCCTGCGAGCGAACCGTCAACGAGCGACCGAGGGACGCCGTCGACGCCGGGCCGCGCCGCGCGTCCTCGTCCGCCGGCGACCGAAGCCCCTTCGCGTCGACAATTTCGGCGTCGTTTCATGGGACGATGCGCTTGCCAGGCTTCCGCACCACCGACGCGTCGGCGACGAACGTTGTGACATCGTCCTCGTCGTCGGCCTCGGCGTCGTCGAGGTCGTGGAGCGCGGCCGCGCGCGCCAGGTTGTCAATGAACGAGCCGGCGGCCCGGGCGTAGCCCCGGAGCTTCAGGGCCGCGGCGAGCGTCGCCTCCGGTTCCAAACCGTCGTCGAGGCCCAGGCGTTGCTTAACCAGATCCAGCAGGGCCGCTTCGGCCAGCCGGAGGAAGCGCGTGTACGCGTCCCACCGCTTCTTTTGTTGGAGCCACGCGCCACGACTCGTTTCACCGCGTAAACCCAGGACGTCCCTCAGCGCCGCCAGGGCTTCGTTCACGCCCGCGCCCGTCGCGCACGAGCAAGCCACAGCGCCCTTCTTGGCCAGGAGGTCGGCGTCGCACCGGAGCTTTTTGTCCCCGTGCGTGCCCACGAAAATTGTTGGTCGCGTTGCGCCGTACTCGACCGCGCTCACGACCGCCTTTGCCAATGATTTCGCGTCCGCCCGCGAGAACGCGAGCACGGCGGCGTCCGTCTTCGCCCAATAGTTGGACACGTCCGCCTCCACGTGGTCCCACGACCAGTCGACGAGCGTGATTTGGGCCGGGCCCAGCATGATGGCGGTTTCGCGCGGCGCGGCCCCGAGCGTGGGCTCGTATGTGGTCCTGTGGGTTTTGTCGGCCCACCGCGCGACGAGAGCGGTCTTGCCGGCCTCCGCCGCGCCGAGCACCGCGACGCGGTACGCCGGCGGGGGCACACATGGTGGCACCGTGACCAGTTTGGGGGCTGCCCCGCGGCGCGCGCGGGCGAGCGCCGCGGCGTCGGCGCCGTCCATCGCGGGCAGTGGCTCGGCTGCGTCGGGGCTGCGGTCCACTGCTGCGGGAGCCGGAGCGGGGCGTTTGTGCAAGTTGGCTCCAAGTCGCCTTCTGATGCGGAGCACATTTTGGCCGCGCGGGTTCGGCGGATTTACGGTCACACTTACGAGTCCTCGGACCCTCCCGGCGCGTGTGTCCGGGACGCCTCCGTCGGTCGCCGCAGCTCCTCTCGTGCGCGGTCAACTACGACTTTTATGAAGTCAACATCGTGCGCCCCTGGCAGACTTCCTCACACAAGATGGACGTTACGTCAGGAACGTGTCGACGAAGCGCACGAGCGCCTCGTCGGCGAGCCCCCCCTGCAGCTCGGCCGGCGTCGCCGCCGGCGCGACGACTGCCGCCGCGGCCTCCCCGCGCTCGAGCGCCGCGGCTCGTCGTTCGCGCGCCGCGTCGAGGGCCGACACGTACGCGCGCCGCCACGCGTCCTCCGCGTTGCCGGCGGCGGTGTGGTCGTGGAGCGCCCAGCACTGGCCCAGCGGGGCGCGCTCGGGCGGAACTGGGAGAATATGGCCGGAGCCCAGCAACCTTTTCAGCTCCACCAGGGGGAACGCCACGACGCCGGACGCGGCCATGACGTTTTGCACCTCCACGTCCCCGCTCTTCAGCCCCTCGACGATGTCTGAGGCAGCCACGACGTGCGTCTTGTCTTTGACAGACACATCACCGCAAGGCAACCGCTCCCCCGCGCCGCCCGGCAGGGGCCCCCGCGACAGCCAGACGACGCCGCCCTGGGCGCTCCGCACGGGCACGTCCCCACCAAAAGCTATTGTTTTAATACGTTCCGTCGCGCCCAGCTTCAGCGACACTTTCCGAGAAGTGGGCCTGTTTAAAATACAACACACGACCACTTCTTCCTGGACGGCGATCACCTGCACTAGAGCCTTGTGCAGGAACTGCCGCTCCAATAAAAAGTCGGCCGCCGGCTCCAGCGCCTGGCAGGCGAGGACGCAGCCCGATTGAATCACCCCGTCCTCGGACATCGCTTCCATGGACACTTCTTCCCGCTGCTTTTCGCGCGCCGCCTCGCCGAACGATGAAGCGTCCAACCGTTTCACATCTAAGCGCGCGGCGATCCATGCCCGGAGCATGCCGTCGTCGAACTCAAAACCGGGCGGCGACGGGTCCTTTCCTATCCTTCGCATGAGCTGGGCCCAGATCCCCAGACCATCGTCGACCGCGTATTCGGGATCGTCTTCATTTGAGAGCAACTCCTTCACCAGGGTGCCGCCGTCGATGGACGCGACGTGCCAGCTCGCCCGCGCGACCTCCCCGTCCAGCTGGGCCGGGGCCCAGCCCGCGTAGCCGCACAAACACATGAAGTCCGTTTTGTCATAATTGCCTTCCACGGCTACACAGGCGTCCGCGAAGGACGTGGTGAAGAGGTTCTTGTTGATTTGTGTGCACGAGTCGGCGCCCTCAATAGACATCGTGGATAGACACTCCAGAGCGGGTGGTTGCTCTCCAGCCCCCGGCTGGGCCGCGAAGATCCCGCCCTCCTCGACGTCGCCGCCGCACCACACCGTCCAGCCGTCCACCTCGCGCCGCGACGGCCGGTTCACGATGACGCCTCTTGTAAAACCCTCGTCGTGCTGCGTTAGTAAGAGGACGCACTTGTGGAAGTACTGCTGCCGCAGCCCGAACCCGAAATCCTGCTCCGTGCCGCCCAGCAGCACGCAGCCCGCCTCGAGCAGCGGCGTCTCGTAGGCCCAGCCCGCCTCTATTGCATTTTCGTCGCCGCTCTCCGTGAGCCCCTCGCCCTTGGTGCGCGCGATGAGGCGCGCGCGGAAGTCGCGGAAGTCGTCCGTCACCTCCGGCGGCGCCTCGTCGGCGTCGTCGCGGGCTGCTAATGGGGTCCGGCACGGCCGCAGCGGTGGCGCGAGCGTGAGGGCTCGCACGAGGCCCAGGAGCGCGAGGCAGCGCCACGGGGTCATCGTGCTGGCAAGGTACGTGTAGCCGGTTATGCCTTAGATTTTCACCCACCAGTGCGACTGGCACCTAGTGGACTCGGATTCGTGTGTGCTCGATGTGGGGCGGAGGCTCGTTGCGCGTATAAGCTAGAAGCGCATCCGCTCCGTGACAAAACCCGCATCGTAAAACCCGTCAAGCGTGTGCGCATTTAGCTTAAGCAAAGCAAAGATCGCAGCTAGGGTAGCTAGGAGCTCTAGTCTCAGAGTACTACTGCTTGCTGCGCAGCACTGCTGCTACACTGCTGCGATTCGCGGGGATGGCGTGGCGTTACAGTCTCCTTGTGCTTGCCCTGTCCGGGGGCCGCGCGCTTCTGGCGCCGCGGGTCTCTGTCCGGGCCTGTGCGCGGCCGCCGGCGTCGTCGCCGGATGCGGAGCCAGAGCCCGACGTGTCATCCTTTTATGCTGCTCTGCGGTCGCGGTCCGAGGAATTAGAATCCGGATCGGCGGCGACGGAGACGCGCTGGCGCACCGGTGCATGCATGAGCCGGGTCGCCGTCGCCGCGGGCGATTGGGTGCGGCGCATGGCCTACGACGACGGGGTCGCGGCGTTCGGGACCGCGTCGGGCGCCGTCGGCGTCGCGGCTATCTCGGGCGTATCGCGGGGGTACGACGACGGGAACGGGTGGGTCGCGGAGCAGCCGACCGTCGTCTACGCCCACCCGCCGGCCGTCGAGGGCCAGGACCTGCAGCTGCGAGCGCTCCACGGCGACTACGGCGGCGGCGGGATCACTGCGCTCGCGCTCCGGGGCGCCTTGTGCGTTAGCGGCGGCCGCGATGGCGCGGTCAAGGCGTTCGCGGTCGACCGTGGCGGTGGCGAGCCGAGCCTGAGCGGGAGCGCCGCGATCCTCAACGTCGGCGCGGGGCCGGTCTCTGGCGTGGCCATCGGCGCGTCGGGCCGCGCAATCTACGCCGTGGCACTCGACGGCTCAGTGAAGGCCTTCTCGCGCGGCGAAGACGGATCGTGGGCCGAGGCCTGGTCCGCGTTCGTGCCGTCGCCGCTCCTCTGCGTCGCCCTAGACGAGCGCCGCGGCGCTGTCATCGTCGGCAGCGACTCGGGGGCCGCCCACGCGTACTCGCTCGCCGACGGGTCGCGCATCGAGATGTGGCAGGCGCACGAGCGGTCCGGCTGCAGATCCCTTGTTGTCGCGGGCTCGACGGTCTACGCTGGCTCCAACGACGGCGCTATTCGCTGGTTCGTTGTCGAGGACGACGTCTTCAAGCTCGCGCCGCCGGCGCGCGACGGCTCGAACCCGGCGCTCCTGCCTCCGCACGGCGCCGCGGTCGTCGCGCTCGCGGCGACGCCGCGCGGGCTCCTCTGCTCCGCGTCGCGAGACGGCAGCTTGCGCGTCTGGGCCGTCGATGACGGAGAGGTGCCCCATGCCCTCTACGGGTTTGGCGGCTACAAGGTGTGGATCGGGCCCCTTGCCGCGGACGACGCCACGCTCATCAGCGACGGTAGCGACAACACGATCATCTGCCACAAGTTCGACGAGGAGCGGACTAGGTCTAACTTGAATTCAATGTGTTATACAATTTCCCGCGCCGCGTCTCACGGCGACCTGGCTCCGGCGCGACAGACGCGTTCGCGCCGGTGGATGTTATCTACAAGTGCGACGAAGCCTGCGAGGGGAAACGCGGTCGGAAACACGCAAACAACACCGCTATCGACCATCGAGCAAAGACGGCGCCTCAGCTGGAACGTCCTGTTCAAGTTTCATCACATGAATCAGTTCTCAAACTTTAAAAATGATGGGTTTTGTTTCGTCACCGGCGTCCAAAAGATTAAGTACCACACTGGAGACGCACTACCCGAGCCGCCGCCGCGCCTCGCCCGACGCCTCGAGCTCCCGCAGCCGGTACCCCACGACGATCTGCCACCGGCAGATCTGGTCCAGGATGCGCCGCTCCATGGTGACCTGTTGGTCCGGCTCCAGCTTCTGGCCCTCGCCCGTCGCCGACGAATCCTTCAGCACGTACGTCACGAGCTCGGCCGCCGCCTCCCGCGCCTCGGGCGTCATCGAGGACACGAGCAGGTCCCGCTGCTCCGGGTCGATCGAGGCGATGTACTGCCCGATCGCCGCTAGACTATTGGAGGACCCCTTTGAATAACTCGCGAGCGCGTCTTTTAAGCGGGCGGCCTCGTTTTTCAATTCGGCGACGTAGTCCGAGGCCTCTACTGTTCTGTCCCCAACCTTGAGCTCGCCCGCGATGGGCACCTGAGGTGCTTCGAGTTGGAGCGGTTCATCAGCAAGTTTCTCCAGCGTGAGGTCGGCACGGGAGGCATTCACGCCGCCCAGGGCCCTCCTAAACTCCGCGAAGGATATTTTGCCGTCGCTGTTGGCGTCGAAGAAGCGCACGAAGGACTCGACGTCGGCCTTTTTCCGTTGGTTTAGTTCATTACGGTCGGCGCTGGACGCACTTTCGTCCACGTCGCCGTAGACGTCATCAAAAAGCGCCTGGACCTCGTCGACGTCGATAAAGCCGGAGTTATCCACGTCCACGCGGCCGAACGCTTTTCTCAGTTGTTGCGGCGTCCGGCCCGTGGGCGCCAGCTCGAGGACGTCCTGTAAAGCCAGGACGTACTCGGCGTTCCGCAGCATGTAGCCCGTCATCTGGAGACGGAAACACAACTCCGCGATCCTTGACCCGGTCGTCGTGAACTCCATGTCCACGGCCCCGGCCCCGAGCATGCCCATGATGGCGTCCTGGATCGCCACCTGGACCGCGGGGTTGGCCTCCTTGTAAAAGACGCCGACGAGCTCGCTCGGGTGCTGCGCCGTTAAAAGTTGGACGTATTGGGCGGCCAGTCGGTTCCCGCCCTTTTCGACCGTCTGCTTTCTTTGTTTGAGTTCCTCCTGCATCATGCGCTCCCGCAGCTCGCCCATGCTTTCGTCGTCGGGCGCGCCGGCGTCGGGGTCTACTAAATCTCCGCCGGCGCCGCGCGTCTTTTGTAGCGGCTCTAAACGCGCGCGCTGCGGCGCGGGCGGGGTGAAGCACGTGGTGCGGAGCGCGCCGAGGAGGGCGAGCGCGACGCGGGCCATCTTTGCTCTCCCTAGCTGCTGTAATGACTGCGCCGCTGCGGAAGCGGATATAGCGCTGTCTTAACAGCGCTGTCTCTTCTAATCAGCGATTGCGGCACACAACGGACGCAGCCCGCTGTGTGTGAGAGCTGCGCGGATCAGCTTCAGCGTAAAAACCCGTGCAGTTAATTTTTAGCGTCAGCGTCAGCGTCAGCCGTAGCCGTGACGATTGCACTGCTGTGCACGAAACCAAACAGCCTCCCGCAACGCATTTCGCTTCGGACGTAGCACACGACTAACACATCAGTGCAGCAGCCACAGATCCACAGCCCGCATCAGCCATAACACAGCCACCAGTCAGTAGCCCAGACAGCGACACCAGGCACAGCCACAGCGACGATTTCGCATCCATCCATGAGGTGCTGCAGCCTCGTCTGGCTGGCGCAGGCGCTGGCCCTCGCCCCGAGCGCACCGAAACCCAAGTGCGCGCCGCGCCGGGCGGCGACGCTCGAGCCCCCGCCGGCGCGGATCGCACCGCCATCGGCGGCCCTGCGGCGCCTCCCCGGCGGCGGCACGGCGCCCACGGTCTGGAGCGAGTTCGGGGATCTGGCGCGGGAGGTCGACGGGGACTTCGCGGGCGGCGTCGCCAACCTCGGCCAGGGCTTCCCGGACTGGGCCCCGCCCCAGTTCGTGAAGGACGGCCTGCGGCGGGCGGCGTCGGCCGAGGGCGCCGCGGGGCACCAGTACGCGCGGAGCGCCGGGCACCTGCCCCTGACGAGCGTGCTGGCGCGGCGGTACGGGCGGCACTTCGACCGACCCGTCGACCCCCTGGAGGAGGTGGCCGTGACGGTCGGCGCGACGCAGGCGCTGCTCGTGAGCCTGATCGCACTACTGGACAAGGGAAGTGAAGTGATCCTCCCGGAGCCCTTCTTCGACCTGTACCTGGGGCAGGTGGCGCTCGCGGGCGGCATGACCAGTCCGGCGCCGATGACCGTGGACGAACAGGGAGAGTGGCGGCTCGCCGAAGATGTTTTGCGGGGCGCCATCACGCCGCGGAGCCGCGTCCTGATCGTGAACAGCCCGCACAACCCGACGGGCAAGGTCTTCGACGCCCAGGAACTGGGCATGATCGCCCGCGTCGTGCGCGAGGAAAATCAGAACCGCGCCCCGGGTGACGAGCTCCTGGTGATATCGGACGAGGTCTACAAGTACATCTGCCACGGTTCTGAAAAGCACGTGCACTTCGCGGCCCTCGAAGGCATGCGCGACGTTACTTTGACTGTTTCGAGCGCCGGCAAGACCTTCTCGGCCACGGGCTGGCAGGTCGGCTGGATCGTCGGGCCGCGGCACTTAGTAAAACCGTGCCAAGCATTATTACCCTACCTCCAGTTCTGCGCGCCGACGCCGATGCAGGCGGCCTTGGCGGACTGCTTGGACGAGGCGGACCGGCCGTACCATGGTGCACCCAGCTACTACGCCAGGCTCGCGAAAAAGTACGCGGAGAAGCGCCAGGTGCTCTGCGAGGCCCTGTGCGCCGCGTGCGTCGAAACGCTGCCGTCGGCGGGGGGCTACTTCGTGGTCGGCGACGTGTCGAACTTACTGGGCGTGATGCCATCGAGTTACCTAGAGGACGACGCGCCCCCCGACTGGGCCTTTTGCCGGTGGCTGGCCCGGGAGCACGGCGTCGTGGCCATCCCGACGTCGCCCTTCTTCACGGACCGGCCGGCGCGGCCGCTCGTGCGCTTCGCCTTCTGCAAGTCCGACGAGGTCCTCGAGCGGGCCGCGGAGCGGCTCAAGACGCTCGCGGACCGGTGCGCCGTGGCCGGTTTTGTTGGTCAAGTAATGTGATCTTAGAGTTCCCCCGCGAACCGGAAGGGGTTTCGCCGCGCGAGCCCGCCGCCGTTGTCGCCCCGTAGGCGCCTCGAGCGCCGAATACGCGAACCGGCCCCGCGGAAGTGCACGAGCGACGTGTCCACAACAACAACAATCGGTCCCTCTGCCACGATGGGCGCCGCGTCGGCCAAACTCGCCCGCACGAAGGCCGCCGCGCCCTCTGAATCATCAGGGCCCGCGAGCCGGAACGACGGCTCCAGCAGCGCGGCCTCACCGTTCGCCCGCGCGTGCTCCCAGGCGAGGCGCTCCTTTGTGTGGCGGTGGCTCCCGCGCGCGACGTGCAGCGGCCCCTCATCGAACGACACGGCCTCGAAGACCCACACCTTCACCACCGACGCGAAGCTGTCGACGTGCGCCGCGCCCTGGGGATCATTTTCCGCCGGAGCCACATTTCTCACGACCCAGTCGTAGGGCGGTGGTGGAACAACGGGTTCCGCCGCCGCGACGCAGAGTAAGGCGTACACGTCACTGTCACTCATGTAGGGCCTGATAAGAACGCCGTCGCGGCGCCACGCGTCCAGCAGCGGCCCGGGCGGCGCATACTTTATAAGACGTTGGTCCCGCAGCCGCTCCGCCAGGGTCGCCCGGAGCGCGTGCAGCCCCTCTCCATTTAAAGCGTGGACGAACAGCCGGGACGGCGAGAGGAAGCCCTCGAAGTCGCAGGTCGAGGCGGTTCGTCCAAACGCCGCGCTCACGTTGCGAATATAGGTCGCGTCCTGGCCCGTCGCTTCGCCCACGAGGTCGTAGTCGTTCTCGTCTAACACCGCCAGCAACTTCCGCCACCTTTCCTTAATTCGACCGCGGTCGCCGCAATCTATAACCTGCGTATGCCGCCGCGCCTGCAGGATATCGAAGCCGCCGCCGTTGTCGAAGCTCGCGTTCCCAACGACGCAGCGGCCGAAGTTTGAATCGTCCGCGATGCCCAGCGCGCCCGCCATATTGGCGCCGCGGCAGGCGCCGGTGGATGCGTCGTCCAGGAGCACAACAGCGAGCTCGGGGATCGGCGGAATGACGTCGTCGGAGACCGCGCGCCACCACACGGCGCAGCCGGGCCGCGCAACGAGGCACTCCTGCCGCACGTGCACGGTCCGGCAGAACGGTTGCGCCGGTCCGTCCCGTTCGTCGCCGAACCAGGTCGCGTTGATGGCGCTCCAGACGACGCAGCCGCGCGTCGCCGCGCTGGCGGAGTGCAGGCATGTCAGCGTGAAGACCCACTTCAGGCGGCACGACGCCAGCGACGCGCTACAGGCACGATGCCTCATCGCGCCGACACCATTCGAAAGGCTTGCCTGCGCTGCTGAGGACCGCTTTGGGCAGCCTCTACGATGCGCGCATCCCACATCAAACTTCGCATCATATGGGGTATACCCGCGCGATAGCACGATACGACGGCACGGGGAAGCATCCGCGCTGCTCGTCGTCGGGCTTCATGTCATTATAACGCGAGCTCGCGGTCGCCTAGCAGACACGCGCCGAGCGCCGCGTCCGGATCGGTGGGTGGGTCGTGGTGGGTCCTCGGGGCCCGTTGCAACCAGTATTCAATATTTATTAGTAGAGCTTCCTTGGCCCTGTCTCCGCCGCCCTAGTTTTCTCCTTCTCCTCCTCCTCGGCCCGCTCCTTCTGGATCGCGGTGAGGTCGGAGACGCGGTCCCCGATGAGCTCCAGGGCGTCGTTGAGGCGCTTGAGCCGCGTCGCGCCGTCCAACTGTTCCCAGTCCCCGAAGGAGACGCCCTCGATCTTCATGCCGCGCTGCGTCGAGACGCACCGCTGGTACAAATTGCGCGTCGCCATGACGGCCTGCGCCTCCTCGCGCGTGGCGTCCTTGGCTCTATCCTCGGCGGCCTCCTTGCCTTCTTCTCTTGTTTTCCGCGAGGCGCGGACCCCTTCCAATGAACTCCTTTGAGTCGTAACAGCCCGGCTCCGCGACAGGTTGTTGCTCTCACTACTCAGGTTCAGGGCGTCCAGGTCCGACCGCATGCCGTCTACATTCTTCTCGCCGCCCTGGACCTGGCCCACCAGGTCCTCGTTGGCCGCCTTGAGCGTCGTGTGTCTTACCAACAAATCGCTCACCTCGTCGGTGTCCTCGCCGGCGGCGTCGACGCAGGCCTCCAAATAGGCCCGGTGTTGTTGTAATTTGGTCAACTTCAAGGATTGCGCCTCCTTCTCTGTAAGTAAGCGCTCTAACTCCGCGTCGCCCCGCTTCTGGTCCTCGACCTTCTGCAGAAACATGCGCGTCTCGCCCCGGGTCTTGGCCTCGGCCCGGCTCCGCTTCGCGTCGTTCTCCTGCACGAACTTCTCGAAGCGCGCGACTTGAGAACGCATCTCGTCCTGCCGGACTTCGAACTCCGCTCTTCTTGCCTCGCACGCGTCGCCCCGCCTCCTATAGTCGTCCTTGGCGTCGTCCAGCCGGTCGTCGACCTGGTGCATCTCCTTCTTCTTCTTCAAGAGTAATGTAGACTGCGAGACCGTGTCGAAGCCGACCAGCGCCTCCAGGACCCGCTTGTCGTCCTGGTCGGGCGCCACGCGGGCCGTGCTCGCCTTCTGCTGGAGGAAGGCCATGGGTCGCGGTGCTGGTGGCGGTTGCCGCCCCGGGTGTGTGCGTGACCGAACGTGCGGACAGCCTCTACGCGGCTGGTGTTTGAGCCTGTTAGCACCGCAATAAGCTGGCGTTGTCTCGAAGTTAGCCCTGTGATGGCTAGTGGCTTTTCCTGCTCGCACGGCGTGGCCGCGGCCCTATGGCCCTTGGACTGGAGTCGTAGCCCCGCCCCGGACGTTTCCTTTGACGGCCACTAGAGCGCTGGGTCTGCCAAGCCTGCCACCGGCCCGCATTGGCACCGGCCACTCGACGATCGATTGGCCGTCGCATCTCTTGCCATTGATTCGGCAGCCGCACGAGCCTTCCGACCGATTGGCCGTCCGGATTGGGCAGCCGCACGAGCCCTGGGACCGCGCATGGGCTGCCTCGCTTAGTGGAGCAGGCGCCGCAGCCATGCCCCGGCCGCGCCCCAAGAAAAAGCCGGACGTCTTCCAGCTCGCCGTCGCGGCGCGCTCCTACTCCTCCGTCGACGGCTACCGGAAGGAGATCGAGGTGCTCACGGGCGAGCTCGCGCGGGCGAATCAAAGGTGCGACGACCAGGCGCGCGACTTTGCGCGGGAGCGGGACGACCTGCAGCGGCAGCTGCGCGTCAAGAATGTGACGTCGCCCGAAACGCCGCGTGGCCCGGAGCGCGCGCCGGCGCCGGACGCGGCCGGACGGTGGGAGGGGCGCTGCGCGCTGCTCGCGGCGCAGGGCGCAACGAGCGCCGCGACGCGGGCCGCCGATGATGCGGCCCTGCGCGACTACGCGGCGCGCGTCGCATGTGACGTGGCGGCGGCCCACGAGAAGCGGCAGCTGGCGCAGCTCGCGCGCCTCGGGACGCTGGGCGGCCGCGGCGGGGCCGCGGTTCAGAGCGTTCAGGCGGTGCGCGCGCGGGTGGCGGCGACTAGGGACGGCGACCGGCGCGTTAAGGCGCTCGAGCTCGAGTTCGCCGTGTACAAGCTCGCGCAGACCGCGCGCGGCGCGTTCGAGGCCGCGCGGGAGGAGGCGCGCGACGACGCCGCGGGCGCGGCCTTTGGCGCCGCGGCCGACGACGCGCTGCGCCAAGCGCGGCTCTACCAGACCGCGGCCACGGAGCGCGACGCGCTGAAGGTCCGGGTCGCGACGCTCGCGGCTGTGGAACACGAGCGCGCCGCCGCCGAGGAGGCTGCGCGGCGCGAGGCCGGCGTGGTGGCCGAGCTCCGGGCCCGCCTTGCGGCGCAGGCGCGCCCGGGCGTGACTCAAGTGACCCGGGCATGCCAGGTCGACGAGGCGCCGGCCGTCAACGGCGCCCTCTGCGCC
>Ga0302122_10002347_pt1 | contig 11855 bp, 2 predicted proteins | sample CB21_SCM_MG_FD_203115 | JGI IMG/M metagenome (GOLD analysis project Ga0302122, IMG submission 203115) | Marine microbial communities from Western Arctic Ocean, Canada - CB21_SCM | ecosystem: Environmental > Aquatic > Marine > Oceanic | place: Canada: Western Arctic Ocean | collected 2017-09-28
TTGGCCATGGGGTACCGCTCGAAGGTCTCGTCCACCAACTGGCACACTAAGAGAGCCACACCCAAATTCTCCCGCCCGACCCGCGCCTGCACGCTGCCCAATTTCGAGGCCGACTTTAAGAGTGTCCGGGCGCCGGCCGCGCCCGCCGACGCGTTGCGGAACACGTCGCCGCCGGGCGTGAGGAAGGTCCCGAAGTCGTCGTCGTCGCTCGCCGGCGTCTTCGGCGGCGTCAGGAACCGCGGCGAGTCCACGCTCCGCGACCCCTCGGGGAACTCCTGGGCCCCCCTCCTGGCCGAATTCAAGGACGACGCCGGCGACGAGCTCTTCTCGGGCGTGTGCGAGCTCGGCGCCGCGCTCGTGAAGGGCGACGCGCTCTGCGATGCGCTCTGCGACGCGTCCTCCCGGCTCCGGCCCAGGCCCAAGAAGGCCACGACGCGCGCCGGGTCCGAGGCGTGCCGTAATAGCGTGTTGCCGTCGAGGCGCGCCGACGGGTGGCAGGTCTCTAGTAACTGCGCGGCCGTCTTCGTGGTCACAGCGTCATTGGCCGTCGCTTCCAAAGTGGCCGTTGCCCCTTTTCGTAACCACGTCCGCACGGCCTCGCCACTTAATCCTCGTCCATTTTTGTCCTTGCGCAGGTACGCGTCGAGCGCGGCCCGCGCGCGCTCGCCGCTCACGTCGAAGTGGTCGCGCGTCCGGATCCGGTTTAGTGTTGCGTCACGGGGCAGGGGCTCGTCCCGGCCCCGCTCATGGAGCGAAAAGGGGCCGTCGTCGTCGCCCGAGGAATCGTCGTCGGGGAGCGGGGGCGGCGGGCACTGGGGGCACTGCTGCGCCCGGCGCAGGCGGCGCGGCTCGAAGAGGTTCAATCCCAAAACTCCGAGCGCCCAGACGTCGCTCGCCGCGGTCAGCCGGCTTGAATCACGCCGCCGGTCCAGCTGCGCGCGCGAGGCGGACTGGGCGAGCGCCGCCGCCGCCCGCTCCTGCTCGGGCGAGCGGTACGCCGGGACGTAGCCTCTGAGCCGGGCCGCGGGGAGCTCATTTGTGCTTTCCACCAGGGGCGCCGCGAGCTCGAAGCCCGTGAGCTGCAGGACCGGCCCCCGCGCCATCTGGGCCACGACGAACGTATCGTGCGACACGCCGCCGTGCAGCACGTTCTTCAAGTGGCAGTGGGCCACGGCCGCCGCCGCGTCGCGAACGATGCACGTCAGCTTCTCGGCGACGAGCGCGGCGCTCTCGTGGTCGTACAGCGCGCCCTTGCCGCCGCCGGCGTGGTCCGTCAACGACACGCGGTCCTCGAACGACAACGCGAGGCAGGGGCCCCGCGCCGCGCCGAGCCACGCCCGGATCGGCGCCACGACGTCGTCGCGCGCCGTCAGGAGGGCGACCAGGGCCACCTCCCGCGCGATGGCGCCCCGCCGCGAAAGCTGGTAGTCCGGGGGGAGGCGCTCCAGCCGCGCCGCGGCGACGTGCGCGGGCGCGCCGTCGCCCAGCTTCGCGCGGTAGCGCTCGTGCCACTCGCCGCCCCGGCGCGGCAGCGGCCGGCGCCGCCGGCCGATGCCCGGCGGATCGCGCGTGAACTTGACGGCTTCGCCAAAATTTCCCCTATTCTCGCCGGCCCAGTGGTCCACCCGCAACGAGAAAGGGGCATCGAGCCCCTCGAGCCGCGCCGCGGCCTCGCTGAGCGCGGCGCAGGCGTGCGCGCCACGCAGCCCGGCAAACCGGACGACCGGCGTGGACCGGAGCGTCGACCCCTGGGGAAACAGCGCCTGGGGCCGCAGGGCCCGCCGCTTCCGCCCGCCCGCTATTCCCACGGCCCGGTGCCGCGACTCCTCGACGATGGCTACGCGCCCGTCCTCGAAGAGCGGCGGCCGCAGCAGCGACCGCGGCGCCGGCGCGACGATAACCGACCCGCCCTTGGCCACCTCGTACCAGCACACCACGAGCGGCCGCGACCGCTCGTGGCCCAGCTCCCGCTCGAGCCGGCCGAGCCGCGCCGTGCGCGACGCGTTGAAGCACATCCACGCGGAGACCTCCACCTCGAGCTCCGCGCCGGAGGGCCCGCCGTTGAGGGCCCGCGCCGTCTTCTGGGGGACGTCCTTGAGCGCCGCGAGCGCGCCTCTGCGCTTCGGGGCACTAAGTGAGACCCAGCGCCGAAGTCTTTTTGTGGTTGAAGTGGCGGAAAAGATCTCGTCGACTTCACAATTCCCGACGCCCACGATCCTCCCCTGGCGCTCGACCGTGATCTCGAGCGGCGTCCCCGTTTTGACGCCGCCCTTTGGCTTTCGTAAGGACGTCACGTCGCCCGCGAAGACCGCGCGGCCGTGCTCGGGCACACTGTCCTCCGTCTCCGCGTCGAGCTTCGGACCGCATTTCAGGCGGACTGTGTAGGGCGCCAGCTCGCGCCCGGGCCGCCACAGGGGCGGCTGCGCGTTTTCTTCAATCTTCTCCCGCACTTGAATGACCGAGAGCCCGACCTCGTTCGGCTCGCGTGCGATCTCCTCGTCGCCATACGCGCGTCTTAAACCGAAGTCGTAGGCCTCGTCGTAGGACCACCGCATGACCAGATCCAACCCGGGCGCATAGTCGTCCGCCACGTCCCTGCCGCATCGAGAGGTCGGCGTCAAATCGAACCACCGGCGGTGGCGGCCCTTGTCCGCGAGGTTCACCGTAAAGGTGCCCGAGGCGATCTTTTTCTTGGCCGCGAAAACGGTCAGTTCGAGGGGCGCCGCCTCCTCCGCGGGGAGGGTCACCTCGGAATTCCACCGCGGGCGGTCCTTGGACGGGTAACTACCGACGGCGCCCGTGAAGGCGACGTCGGGACCCATCCTGACGGAGACGTGGGCGTCGCGGGGCAGCGCCTGCCGCTTCGTGCCAAGGAGGCCCCGCCCCCCGACGACAGCGATTCGCAAACAATTCGGCTTCGCCGCGACGCCGTCGTCGTCCGGGAAGTGATCTAATGAAGCATCGTACACCCAGCGCGCCGCGACTTCGACGCGGCCGTGCCCGCCCTGCTGAAGCGCCCGCGCGGCGGCGAGCTTGGACCACTGCTGTTTCAGCAGCCCCTTCATCTCCCGCTTGGGCGTCGCGACGCCGCGGCACCAGTGGGGTTGGGCGTCCGCCGGCGCGTCGTGGTCATCGCCCACGGTCTCCCTGTCGTCCGCACCCTCGACCTCGGCGAGGACGCCCTCCGGCGCTTCGATGGCGTCCGGTGCCGGCGCCGGCGCGACGACGAGGGCGTCCGGCGCCGGCGCCGGCGCGGCCGCGCGCGCCTGGAGGAAGACGTCGCCCAGGGACATCTCGCCGGGCTCCGCGACCTTGCGCACCGCGAGCCAGCCCCGCCGCACGCGGCCGTCCCTGAGGTTCATTAGCGGCACGGTCGCGTAGCCGAACTCGTCACCCGGCGTCTTCTCGAGGGCGACGCGCAGGAACTGCGCGGTCCCGTCGACGGGCAGCTCGAAGGCCGCGTGCCACTCGGGCGACGGCGACGGCAGGACACAAGTGCGCGCGACGTGGCCGATCGCCTTCGCCGCGCAGCAGGCCGGGTTGTGCGCCGCGCCCGTGGCGCAAAGCAGCGCCACGCGTAACAAATTCGGCGCGCGCCGGCCGCTGGCGTCGTCGTCCGCGTGCTCCAAATCAAAGTCCGCGGCCCCGTTGTACAGCCACTGGGCCCAAATCTCCACGGCCGGGCCGGCTCTCTTAGGACCGTTGGTCGCTTTGACGATGGTGGGGCTCGCCTCCTGGTCCGCGAGCGCGTACCAGCCCCGCCGCGCCTTGCGGTCCTTCAGCTCCGCCAGCCCGAGCAGGACGCGGCCCAGGACCCGGCCCTCCGACCGCACGGAGCACTCGAGGGCATGTGGCACCTCCGACGCGGCGCAGTCGCCGCCGAAGGCGTCGAAGGTGTCGGCGGACGGCACGCGGAACGTGTACGTCGCGTTCCAGGTGGGCGCCCCCTGGGCCGGGCGGACCGAGGTGGCGCGCGAAAAGGGCCAGAGGTGGACCGCGCAGTGCGGGTTGATAGACGACACGACGCGCCCGTCGTCCACCAAGTCCTGCGCGCCGATGACCGCGAGCCGCAGCTCGTTCGGCCGCTTCTTCGGAAACGTCTTCTTGTTGTCCGGCTCGAAGTGCTCGAGCGCGGGGTTGCGGACGCACCGCAGCTGCACTTCCACGCGGCCGCCGTCCGCACCCTTCAGGGTCAGGGCGTGCCACGCGCGCGTGCTCGGGCCCCGCGCGATCGCGACCGGTATGTGGACAGAGCCTATGGCGTCGTTGGACGTCTTGTCGTGGTCCTCGACCACTAGTTCCAGCGTGGTCTTGCCGCATTGTATATCCGCGTCGGAGAGCGGGAGCCGGAATTTGCGGTTCCAGAAGGGCTTTAATGTTTTGGGAATGTGGGGCGAGCAAGACCAGTCGCCGCCGAGCCTCACTTTGACGAGTGGATCCGACAGCATCGCCTTGCCGAGGCCGAGCATGCCGCTGGCGTCCATCGCTAGGAGATCCGTCCCTTGCACGACGCAGACGCAGAGCTCGTTCGCCGGGCCGTCGCTAGGATCGTCGTCGACGAATCGTACGAGGCGCGGCTCGTGGATCCAACGGACGACGAGTTCAATTTGCCCTCGTTTCTTGTCCCTTTTACCACTCTTGTCCTTCAGCGAGTGCCAGTGCCGGTGCCTCTTCCCATCCGCGTACTGGTCTAGGTCTATTGAACACATCCCCATAAAATCATTTCCCGACAAAACGTCCACGTCCTCGACATGCAGTTCGAGTTGATGCCCGGGACCCTCGACTTGCACTTCGAACCGAGCATGCCACTGGGGCTCCAGCGTCTTGGGGATCATCTCCGTCGTGAAGGTTTTGTTGGCTATCTTGACGGAGGCCCGCGGGTCGCTCGTCGTGGAGCCTTTGAACATTGAACTCAGTTGGACGTCCATCGGGAGGAGATCTCGTCCTCTAGTGACACCGATCATGAGCAGGTTCGGCTCGCCGCGGTCGCGCGGCTCCGCCGGGAAGTAGTCGTACTGCGGATCGTAGCCCAGCGTCACCTCCAGCTCGACCTCTCCCCGCTCCTTCGCGTCCTTCACGCCACTCCGGTCGCCCAGCGGCACCTTGAGACGCTCCCGCTTCTGAAGGTACTTGAGCGCCACGCGGCACTTGCCCATGAAGTCATTACCACTCAGCAGATCGTAGTCCTCGACCTGGATCTCCAAAATCTCGTCCCGCGAACTATCCAACAACGGGAATCGAAACGTTTCGTTCCAGTACGGGTCGAGCCGCTGCTTTTTGACCGTCGACGCGAACTTTTGGCCGGCGCAGCTCAACCTGGCCAGCGGGTCGCTCGAGTTCTTCGTGAACAGGTTCGTGTCCATGGCGAGGAGGCCGCTGGCGCTGATCAGCGTCACGTCCAAGACGTTCACCTTGCGCGGGTCGTGCGCGAGCGTGTTGCTCTGCGAATCGGACCACGCCGCGAGGTCCGCATACTTCGACGGCTTCGCGGTCGGCGGGTCCTCCTCGGGCTGGACGGCGGAGGAGCAGAGGCCCATGATTGAGTTGCTGCCCAAGCTCACCGAACGGTGTCGAGGCGTGTGCGTGGCACCATGGCTTGGGTTGGCGGCTGCCCGGCGGCACCTTCTTGTCGCTGCGGTGCTTTTTGCAAAGCAATGCGGTGCTGGGCGTTGAAAACCCGTGTAAATTAAAAACAAGAAACCCGCACGCTCAGACTGCTCGTCTAGATTCAAGCCGTAGAGCTGGGTTACAGAGAGACAGCACAACTTGGAGTCTTTTTTTTACAAGCTTGAAGAGTTCTCCAACTTGTGGCGACGTGCGCCCAGGTCTGCTCATTAGCAGCAAAGTGGGAGGCCAGGCTGCTTTCGAGATGGACGAGTGGCAGACGACACCTCCGCAGCCATGGAGCGACGACGACGCGTCGTGGCCGGACGACGCCACGCCGCCAACACCCCCGGACGAGCCGCTGCCGCCGCGCACGCCGCCGCCGCCGCGCGAACCGCGCTTCAGCCGCGGCTCGAGCTCGCGCGAGATTGACTCTATTGGTGTCGAGGACACGCTGGCGCAGACCCTGCACTCACCCGTCCCGCCCGGCCAGCAGGCGGCGCGCGGCCGCGACGCCGTCGTCGACAAGTCGACGGGCGCCGAGCGGTCGAGGCACCAGGACCGGCGGGGCACACGGCCGGCGGTCGCCCCGCCGCCACCGCGCACCACACTCCCGCCGCGCGGCAAAAGCAGCGGCAAGAGCAACGGCAAGAAGAGCGCCGGCCGGCAACCCGGCAAGGCGCCGGTTCCCGCGCGGCCGTCGATCGCGGCACCGCGCGAGAACACGCCCAAGCGGGACAAGCCGCGCCGGCCGCGGCGGACCGCCGCGGACGTTGAGGCCGCACTCAACTTAGGCGAGTTTGACGGTGATACGCCGCGCGAGGGCGCCGTGTGCCGGTCGCCGACGGCGTCGCCCCGGCGGCTCGGCGACGCCTTTGATTTCCGCGGCCTCGGGCCCGATGGGGACGACGCGGCGGTTGCCGCGACGCTGCCGCTGTCGGCGCGCGACGTCGGCGCGACGCTGCGGGGCGCGCCCGTGCGCGCGATCCCGGCGCCGCTGCTGACAGCGCGGCTCACGGCGCTCGACGTGTCCGACTGCGCGCACCTCAAGTGCTCGGCGTTGGCGGTCCTCTCGCGCGCGGCGGCGACGCTCGCGTCCCTGAACTGCGCGAACGCGGGGCTGGAAGCCTTGCCGGACGCTTGGGCGGCCCTCGGCCGCCTCGAGACGCTCGACGCGTCGCGGAACCGCCTGCACCGCTGGCCGGCGAACGTGCTTGTGCACGCCAGCGCCGCGACGGCGCTCGCCCAGAACCTGCGGCGCCTCGACCTCGCGCAGAACGACATCGTCGACGCGCCTCCGAGCGTCGCGCTGCTGGCGCGGCTCGCCCACCTGGACCTGCGGGACAACCGCCTCCGCACCGTCGACGCGGCCGTCTTCTCGGGGACGCGGGTCCTGGACCTCTCGTCGAACCCGGACCTCGTCGATTTGCCGCCGGCGTGCGCTTCTTTTGAGGGTCAATTGATCGTCCGGAACAACGCGCAGCTCACGACGCCTTCCCAGCGCGTGCTCGAGGCCCTCGCGGCGCCCGCGTTCTTTCGCGCGCTGAGCGCCGCCGACCGCGCGCTGGACCGCTCGAGACGACGAGCGTACTTAGCGAGACGCGACGCGGCCCTGCTGGAGCGGTTACAGGCCGTCGAACGGCGCGCAGCGCGGCGCGGCGGATTCCCCTTGCCGCCGGGCCCGCCGGACGCCGCGCGCCTGGCGAATTTGCTCCTCACGCTCCAACAACAGCTCGATGTTCCGCCGCCGCCACCGCCGCCGCCGCGCTCGTCTTCGATGCGGAGCCTCAGCGCCGCGGCCGCCGCGGCCGCGCGGCGCCAGGCGGGCGGCGGCCTGCGGCGTGTCGCGTCGGACGCGGCGGTCGCGGAACATACGATGGCGCCCACGGCGCGCAGTGATCTTGAAACCGCGCGGCACGCCTTACGCAGACTGGGCGCCGGCGACGACGACGCCGATATTGAAGTTTTGGCCTGCTTTTGTTTACCGGAATCCGTCGTCGTGAAAAAGCGCACCGTGCCTCTGCCGCCGTCGGCACAGCTCGACCTGATGCGGGAGGTCGCGGCGCTCGTGGCAGCAGTGCCTCCGCGCGAGCGGGAGATCGTGCCCGCGGCGCGCTGGCCGCAGGACGTCTTGCGAGCGTTGGGGAGCGGCGAGCGGCGCCTTAGTCCGCGCATCTTTCACGTGTCCTCGCACGGCGTGCGCAAGGACGCGTGGTGGCACGCCAGCACATCCGGAACTTTACTTTTCCATCGAAGGGACGGCGGTGCCGCCCTGCCGGAAAGAGAGGAAGTCGTGGACGTGCTGCGGCAATGCGGCGACGGGCTCGAGCTGCTGTTCCTGAACGCGTGCGCGTCCGTCGATCTGGCGCAGTACGTCGCGGCGAAACTTCCGGGTTTGAAGGTCGTGTGCTGGAGGGGCCGCGTCCACGACGCCTGCGCACGGTTTTTCGCACGCGCGTTCTACGCGCACGTGGGCGAGCGGCCCGGCGGCGACGTCGCGGTCGCGTTCTCTGCGGCGTTCGCGCGCCTGCGCCAGGAGTACGTCGTCGGCGACCCGGACCCCTGGCCGCGGCCCGTGGCGTGCCTGGGACCCGCGAAGCGCCCTCAGGGGCTGCCGGTGCTCGTCGTCGTCTGATGTGTGTTGACTTCAGAGATCTGTGTTAAAGTCACTGGCAGCAATTGAAAATTTTGAAGACGCTATCGAGGAGTAAGACGGCCGGCCGCCGCCCTATGATAACTTTGAACAACACAACGTTACATTAAGGTATTCCCAGTAGACCCCGCGCATGCGGACCCAGCGCAGCCACGGTGGCGGAGTGGTCGGCTGGCGCGGGCGGCGGCGGCCCGTCGGTCCAGAAGTCGGGCTGTGGCTCGCCGAGCAGGAACCGCCGCCGCTGCTCGGCCGCGTACGCATCGTTCCGCGGCGTGCGGGGGAGAAACCCGCCGTACGCGACGCAGCGCGCCTCGTTCTTCGTATTCCGCCGCGCGTTCGCGTGGGGTACGCGCTGATCCCAGAAGACTGCCGCGCCCGCAGGAACCGGCACGGGGGCGACGCCGGCGACAACCGCGGCGTCGTTTTGCATTGTCAGAGCGATGAAGTCGCCAACGCACGGCAGCGACCCGCCAATTCTCGCGGCGCGGTCCGCGTAGTAGGCCTCGAAGCGCCGGTGGAACCCGCCGCAGCACTCAAAGCCGCCCTGGTCGGCCTCCAGCGCGTCGTCGAGCGCCAGGAAGCACTGGATCGGCCGCCAGCGCGGCCACCGCTTGCCGCCGCCCGCGTGCAGGCGGTCGGGGCAGCAGTCGAGGTGGGGTGTCAGCGATCGCTGGAGCGCCCGCTTTCGGCCCTTCGCGTCGGGCACGCGGACGCCCACGCGGTCCACGTGCGCCCAGAGCGCGTCGGCGGCGACGGGGCCGTGGGGGTGCGCCCAGAGGCCCCTGTTCGTCGCGTAGGTCGCCTCGAAGAGGTCGCGGTAGCCGTCAGCGTACGCGGGCGTCCCCAGGCACAGCTCGAGCTTCCAGCGGTCGTAGAAGAGGTCGAGCACGCCGCCGGCGCCCTTGGTCGTCGAGAGCAGGCGCAGGCCCTCGTGCGTCGCCGCATCGGCAAGGTCGACGCCGTGCGCCTGGAGCGTGGCCGCGAGGCCGTGCCGCGCCGCGGCGAGGCGCGCCAGAGAGACGACGCCGGGTACGACGACGTAGCCGTCGCGGACGAACGCCTCGATCTGCGTGTCAGTGAGGACTCGCCGGGTCGGCGTCGGCAGCGCGTACCAGCGCAGCGCCGCCTGCCGCTCGTCGGCTTCCATCGCTTTGATGATCGATGCACTATTTGCTCTCAGGGACCATTTCTCTCTAACTCGAGGTCAAGAGAGCCTCAGGGCGAGGCATTTCGCAGGAGCATACTGCAGTTGTCCAGTGATGCAATAGCACATGCATGCACAGCCTCAATGGCGTCTCTCGCCTGAGCGCAGCAGGCGTTTGGGCAAAAACCCGTAAATGCGGTTGGGCGCGCGCGTGAAAACGCGAGATGCTTTGGTTGAGTATCGTTCGGTTCGATACTGGTCCAGAGAGACCAATATGGCGATTCCTGGGGGCGAAAAAGGTAATTTTTTTATTCGCGCTGCTGAACGTTGACGGTCACCATGGTGATGTGGCCAGTGGAACCCTGTCAATTCGTGGCCCAGAGGTCTACCTGGGTCGCTTGGGGTCAGTACTATACACGCTCAATCGCCTACACCGCATACGCTGGCGGTTGGATCAATATCCATCGATATCTCTCAGCAGTCCACAGAACTTTAGGAGCAATAGCCCAGGTTTTGTTTTCAGAGCTTGAGGAGCACTAGACTGCCGCATCGACGGCGTAGGCGGCCTAGGCAAGACCTAACCTCAGTCCCACCCCATGGGACGTCTGAGAGCCTTCCCGCATCCCAAAAAAGTGTTTTATTTGGGCTCGGCAGCACCGGCTACCGTCAAATACGGCAATTACTCGAGGGCCCCCACGAATCGTAATAGCGGTCTCGTTGGGTCCCATACTACCCCACCTATAGTGGAAATCAAGTATAGGACATCTACACTACGAGAAGGGTACTCTGGGCTGCCCGTGCTCGGGTCTGAATATTATTAATCTGGACCTCGCGCAGGTCGGTCGATGATGTAACAAACGATCGCGCCAAGGTCCATGGTAATGGTACCGGCCCTGGTAGTCCCAGGTCCAGGTATTGTGCCCGAATTAAAGAGACCGAGGGGTCGCGGAGTCTCCAAACAGCGCGGAGCATACGGAACGGGTAATCGAATGTAGTAGTTGTTCGGGCGGTTTGGATGGACCGTCCCAGGACTGAAGCGCCTCAAACGCAAATTTATTTCATAACTCACGGGTCTGGGGCCTTTTTGGAGGTCCGCCTACGCACCGTCGTCCGCGGAGAATGGGCAAGTCGGTTGATTGTGAATAGAACAACGGCAGTATGGTCTCTTGGGGTAGTGGAGTCGCGGACACTCGCAGGTCCAGGTTCTGGGCCCGTCTTCATGTAAACGCAGGGGCGCGGAGTCGCGGAATCGCGCGGAGTCTACGGATCACTTCACCCACCTCAGTAATCGTTCTGGTGGGCTGGATGGATTCTACCACTATCAAAGGGAAGGAAACACATCTAACGAAGGGAAGTGTCTAGTAGAATTCTTTTCCCGCCCTCCGAGCGCGGGCTATCGGCTCCAGTTCCGTCGGATATGGATGAAAACTAGGCCGGAGTACTTATAATGTACTAACTAGACAGTGGATGGCGGTGTCAATCGCTGGTGTACTTTGGCAACCCGCAAGACTCATCCGCGAATGTAGACATATTTCCGGGAGCCGCGAGGGTATGTTCCTCTGTCATTCCCACTGACAGTTGGTCTCGCTGACCGATTATGGTGCTAACTTAATTTGGGAGGTCATTTATTTCACCCTACCTACCCGGGAAGGTCCCGAAGTCCATTTGTGGGCCTTCGGGCAGCCGCGGGAATTTCAAAACAATGTTCGATTCTGACGGGCACGTGGTGTTAGACATTCTACCCATACGTTCTGATTACGGTGGCCGCGGGGCGTCCCAACAAGTCAATCTTCGGGTGATCGCGGGCATCTCTGCTCGATAGGCGGACGCGACGAATTGAAATCGCTGCCCATTCAAAAGCACACTCCCGCGGCACGGTCCTGCGAGGTAATGGCCTCGCTGAGGCGCGCTCAGGCAAATTCGGTGTCAACCAAATGTATGTATGTGGGAGACAGACGGACCTGAGACGGTATGACACCATAAAACCCCCTAGCTCTGGGTAAAACCGCGGCATGCTTGTGATTGAGTGTCGTTCGGTTTGGTACTGGTAGAAGAGATCAATTGACGATTACCTTATCGTGCGGTTATTCTCAAACCTCGGGACTGAACGCATCGCCCGTCTTTAAGTGTTAAAGAGTCCTGCTAGCGAAGCGACAGTGGACACCTCTTGGGCTGTTTCGCTTCGCTCATAGTGCACGCTCATAGACTACTTGAAAAAGCTGCAGCGAAAGCACCACGTGCACATCGCTCCGTGCTGAGAGCCCGGCGTGAGAGCTGCAGCCGTATACCAGCCGAAACCATGTCAGCGACCAAACGCAAGGCCGGCGACGCCGCCGCGGCGCCCCGCGCCGTCCGGGCCGGCGACGCCGTGCGGCGCGCGCCCCGGGCCGAGGCCGTGCCCGAGTTCGCGGCGCTCGACGCGGCGGCCGAGGGCCGCGTCGAGTACCGGCGCGT
>Ga0302122_10002350_pt1 | contig 11849 bp, 7 predicted proteins | sample CB21_SCM_MG_FD_203115 | JGI IMG/M metagenome (GOLD analysis project Ga0302122, IMG submission 203115) | Marine microbial communities from Western Arctic Ocean, Canada - CB21_SCM | ecosystem: Environmental > Aquatic > Marine > Oceanic | place: Canada: Western Arctic Ocean | collected 2017-09-28
CCAATAACTAGAAACGTAAGAATGACTATGATACATACCAAATTGATAAACCGCATAATGCGGTGGCTTGCGCTGTTCTGCGGCGCGGCGATCATTCCCGCCGTTTTGCATGCGCAGAACGACGCATCCGAGACTGAAGAAGCCTTTGAGCTTTCACCCTTCCAAGTGGATGCTAGTCAAGACCAAGGCTACTACTCTTCCAGCACAATGGCCGGCGGACGTCTCAGTAGCAAACTAGGGGACGTGGCAACTTCAGTACAAGTTGTCACTGAGGAGTTTATGGAAGACATTGCCTCTTCCTCTATCGATGAGATTCTCGCTTATACAACAGGTACTGAAGCAGTTGGTTCTATGAGCGACTACCTTCAAGTGGAGGATTCAGCGAGCAACGGTGACTTGGACCAATCGAGGGCGAGGCAAAACCCAGATTCAGCTCTTCGAGTGCGTGGTCTTGCTAGTCCGACGAGAACGACGAATTACTTCGAGTCGGCAATCCCGTTCAACCGCTATACTTCAGGTCGCGTCGACATTAACCGTGGCGCGAACTCGTTTCTTTTCGGATTGGGGTCACCTGGCGGGATCGTGAATACGACCCTCGATCAAGCTAATCTGAATAGAAATTCCATTGAGATCAACCATCGGATTTCGACTGAAAATTTCGAGAGCAACTACTCGAACGAAGTTTCGATAAGTCTTAATAAAGTTCTCCTCGAGGATAAGTTGGCTGTGCGAATCGCTGCTTTAGAGGTAGAAGATGAATACATGCAGAAGCCTGCATTTAAAGACGAATCAAGGCAATTTATCGCCTTCAAGTTTAAGCCATTTGCAGAGCGTAACATCAATATAAGCGGAAACTATGAAACGGGAGATACTACAGGAGTACCTGTAGATCGATTGGGTCCATTGGAGACCCTGTCCCTTTTTGTCGATGACCCTTATGGCACCGTTTGGCCCAGCTCTATCGATGGCGCTATACCGAACGCTGCCGGTCGCCGCATTAATGATCCGTTTAACGCCATGCGAGATGGCGTGTCTTCAGGCCATGCTGGTTTGGATGTGAATGGAGTTCGGTTGACGAACACTATTTACAACCAATTTCTCAAGCGGAATGGCTGGGCTTCGGTATTCGACGGTTCGACTAATCGCACGGACGGTCTCCCGGATCGTGGTATTTACACTGGCTGGCGAGGCGGTGTGGGCGACCGCTTCGGGCGGGGGAATTCATATTATAATCCCTTCAACGCTCGTCGTGCAGGTGGCGCTAACGAATCTGTCTTGTCGAATAATTTAAATTATAGCGATCTCAACAATAATGAGCTTCCTCAATACGTAGGCTTCAACAATCAGGGGTTGCTGGACTACGATGTGTTCGATTTCAGTAGGAATCTCATTTCCGGTTCGATCGATAACCTGAGCACTGAATTCGACCGTAAGATGTTCTTTATTGATGCGTCTACTGCTGACGGGAATTTCGGAATAGAACTTGCCTATAGTGGCGAGAATTCTTCACGGACTAGTTTTGTTGCGGTACGCGCTCCGGAGATCGATATCGATATGAACTATACCAATCCGGCCGGGCCAGAGGGAGCAGGAGTGCATCCAGACACTGGTTTGCCCCTTGGGGAGCCTAATCCTAACTTTGGGCGTCTCTACATCTATGCCCCTTCATCTGATAGGACAGTGAACGCGGACGAACGTGAAGCAATTCGCGCAACGGCGTTCGCTAGATATGATTTTGCCGAAAAGTTTGATGAGGGCATCTTTTCAAAATTAGGAAATCACAATTTCTCCGTCCTTTTTGACGAAGCTGAGGTATCCACGGAACGTTTCGCGGAAAGGCCATATGTATTTGGAAATAATCCGGAATTTCACTTGGGCGAACAGGCGACTATCTTCCAACGGGCGTGGTCAGGCATCTTCTATATATCCGAGCCCAATTTGGATGCTTTCGAGAATCTCAATTTCTCATTGTCCGACTTCGATACGACGGGTTTGCCTGCTAGTACGGTTCTGGATTTTCCAGGTGATTACCAAATCCCATTGAGCTATCTCAGTTTTGGCGATCCGCTCGTTGATGAGAGTAGGACTTCAGTGACTGGCGACGAAAGGCCTGCGACCGGCTCTTATACCCCTAGATTTCAGCCTAGTTCGGGAACTCTCACTAAAACGGAGACCTCTTCCCAGGCCGTGAACTTGCAGAGTTTCTTTCTAGGAGGACATCTCGTTTCCAATTTGGGTTATAGAGAGGACCAAGTTACGCTAACTCGCAATAATCAGGCTCCTCGTTATGCTATTCCTGATGACGACGGAAACCTCCCCGATAATAGAATCGCAGGTGCTGCTGACATAGTTAACCTTCCAATCCTTACCCCGGATCTGTTCAGATTGGAGAACGGCACAATCGACAAGCAACCAAAGAGTAGTACTTTCGGCTACGGTTTTGTCTTGAAAACGCCTGATAGTTGGTTGCCTGAGGGGGTAGGCCTGAGTGCTCACTACGGCTCATCCTCAAACTTCACTCCGAATCCCGGAGCCTTCAACTTCTGGGGCGAGTCTGTGCCGGGCGCCAGCGGAGATACTAAGGATTACGGAATTACGATTAACTTGGGCGGCAACAAGTTGGTGGCACGCATTAACCGCTACGAAGCCTCGATGAAGGATGGCCAATTCGGTGGAGTTGGTACGGCTGCTGCGGTATTCTCGAATGTGCAGACACGTTTCTATAATTTCATGTACCGAGACATATCGGGTTTCGATTACGACTTTGATGGTGTGTTTGACGATCCAACCGTCGACCCGGATGGCGACGGTAGAGTCGGTGATCCTGCATTGGGTGATTCTATCAATAGACTCACGCTCGCTCAGGCCCATGGTATTTGGAATGCTCTTGATGGCTTCTGGACGGATTTCGCGAAAGAAGTGGGAGAATTTGAGATTGTCCCAGGCACCGCCGATGCACGAGGCCGGGTCCTTTCAAATGCCAACAATTTGGGAGAGGTTTTGTCTGATACGATGGATCAAGAAGCGGGAGGAACGGAGCTTTCGTTGACGTGGAACCCAACGAGACAACTCCGAATCTCTGTAAGCGCTTCTAAACAGGACGTCCAGCGTGCCAATGTCGCTCCAAATTTCGCCCGAATGTTAGAGGAATGGACCCGAGCGTTTTCTGTGCCTGAGTTTGGTTCGACCTTTACCGGTAATGGCAATGGCATACTGACAAGAGCATTGGGACCTGTTCCTTGGGGAGGTGGCACATTTGCCGGCACTCCGTTGCGTGATAGCAGACAAGGCCAGGCTCTATTCAAGGCGCTCGCCTTCGAAGGCACGACCAGTCCAGAGGTGGCGAGGCACAGCTTTCGAGCCTTGGGCAATTACACTTTTAAAGAGGGTCCTCTTAAGGGATTCAAAATGGGTGGCGCCTACCGTTGGACTGAAGCCAGGGCAATTGGATACGGCTCTTCAATTCTCAATTATCTACCTGATGAGGTCAATGTAGAGGTTCCCGTTGTAGATGTCACTAAACCGTTTTTTAGCGAAGACAGTGGTAAGACGGACGTATGGGTTGGATACAGTCGGAAGGTGTTCAATGATAAAGCGAGATGGAATGTTCAGTTGAATGTTCGAAATCTGTTTGCGAAATCTGAACCTCTTGTAGTCCAACTCCAACCGGATGGTACTCCTGGCCGCTCTATGATTCCTGCGCATCGTCAATTCGTGCTCTCGAATACGTTAAGCTTCTAGTCTTGCAGGTAGTTTAGTTTTGGGGGCTGGACAACTGTCCAGTCCCTTCCTTTCGAGAACGACTTGCCCGTATACTGCTTGATCAGAACTTGCTTGTGCATAAAGTAGTGAATATCCAGATACGATAGATCGAAAAGGAAATCCACCAGGAGTCCAAAACGGACTCTTAATTGCAATACGTGAACCCCATTCTCTGTTTGGGTACTGTTCTTAGTCATGCCTTTGAAGGCATTCCCAAAGAAAAGTATTGAACTGTTCACTACGGATATACCGGAACCGTCCATAGCCTAAGCGCCATGGAGTGGCGAGGCTGGGGTTATAGAAAGTGAAATAGTAATAGAAATGATGTTATCAAATAAGACAAGAAAGCTCGCTGAGAATTGCGTAGCAGCTCTTTTTCTTTTCTTCTTCTATTCTCCCCATTGCGCCGGGGCGGAATTGTCTGTACCTCATTTTTTCAGCGATCACATGGTTCTCCAGCAGGGGAAAGCCGTCAAGGTTTGGGGCCGGGCGACTCCCGGTGAGGAGGTGTCCGCTCAGTTTCGCGGTGCCACCGGCACAGCCCGAGCGAGAGACGATGGGAAATGGGAGTTGCGCATCCAATCTGGTAAAGCCGATTCGGAAGGACACCGGCTGGTAATCTGGTCGGGCGAGGAGGAAGTTGCTATAGAGGATGTTCTCGTCGGTGAAGTGTGGTTTGCGGCCGGACAGTCGAACATGATGTGGAAGCTGAGTACCTCCGCGAACCCATCTGAGGCCATCGCCGCTGCTGAGAATCCATTGATTCGTATGTTCCACTCACCTGAGGTAACTGCGGAGCGACCACAAGACGATATTGAAGGAAAGTGGACCGTTTGTGCCTCCGAAACCGCAGGCGACTATTCTGCGGTAGCGTACTACTATGCCCGTAAGCTCCAAAGGGAGCTGGATATTCCGGTAGGTGTCATTGTATCGGCCTGGGGCGCAAAAAGAATTGAATCCTTTATCAGCCGGGATGCTCTCAACTCACAGCCGGAAACCAAACCGCTTGTGGAAGCCCTTTTTCGACTAGAGAAGAACTATGAGCCCGTAGAAGCCCAGGCGTTGTATGAGCAGCGAAAAGTCGTTTTTGATGAATGGCTTGCCAAGGGACGGGCTGTCGGCGAACCACGTCCGAGGCCTGCGAGGGTAAAACCCACCCGGCCCCTTCTCGACGCGGGGAAGCCCGGGGTGATTTTTAATTCCATGATCCATCCCTTCATCGGATATAACATCCGGGGAGCCATTTGGTATCAGGGCGAATCGAATGCGCACGACAAACTAGTGCCTTACGATATCCTGCTGCCGCTTTTGATTCAGGATTGGCGTAGTCGCTGGGGGCATGATTTTCCGTTTTATTTTGTTCAGTTAGCCAGCTTCCGTGCACCGAATACCGAACCGGGAATTTCAGATCCATGGCCGCTTCTTCAAGATCGGATGCGCCGGGTCCTAGACAGTACGCCGAAGACCGGAATGGCGGTGATCACTGATACTGGGGATGAGAATAATATTCACCCGAAAGACAAGCAGACTCCGGGAGAGCGCCTCGCCCGCTGGGCTCTGGCAATGATGTACGGGAAGGAAATTGTTTATTCCGGCCCCCTTTATGAATCGTATGTAGTTCAAGCAGCGTCAATGACAGTACGTTTCTCATCCGTGGCAGAGGGGTTGGAATCCCGGGATGGGAAGGCGCTGCAGCGATTTGAAATCGCGGGATCCGACGGAAAATGGCATTGGGCGAATGCTGAGATTGTCGGAACCAATCAGGTGAAGCTCAGCCACCTCGATATTTCAAAGCCGGTTGCTGCCCGTTATGCGTGGGCCAGTAATCCAGCCGGAGCGAATCTGGTCAACAGCGAGGGGCTGCCCGCATCGGTGTTTTGCACGCAGCAGTGAACGATTATGTGAGTACCCGATGGGAGTTGCGTCGTCCTCGTAACTTCATCCTGACGACGATAGACTTTTAGTTAGGTTGTATAATTCGTAGGGGTCTAGTTATCGCTCCAAAACTGTGCATGACTAATTTTATACACAGTGGTTGGGGCTATTTTTTTGATCAATTCATCCATCTTTGATTATGGGAAAACGGATTGTAGTTTTAGTTGGATTGGTGTTTCTTTTAAGCCATAGAAGCGTTGGCCAGGATACGTTACCCAGTCTGGATGCTTAACTTCAATTCGTCGATGCAGTTCGAAGAGAAAGTTTGGTCAAGTTCCTAGGGAGTTGCAAGGGATCACCGATCAATGCAAATAACTAGATAAACAATACAAACAAAGAGAATTTAGTGCCTGGCTAACTCTAGGTGACCTAACCGTTTCATGATAAAAACAGTCTTCTTCATTCTTATTCTGACCGGAACCCTTGGCTTTACGGAGGTATCGGTTCAGGGCCAAAAAGAGTACCCGGAGTTCAGTTGGGATGAGGTTCCTCGTTACATGCATTTAAGAAAGGCAGAAGCGTTTACTCGTGAAGAGTTTAAGTACCTGGCAAAGTTTCCCATTATTACACTGGAAAAAACGACCGGGATGCAGACATTCGGTTCGACAGAGCGAGGGTCTCTGAAAGCTGCAAAAGGGATTAAGGCTATTAACCCGAATGCTAAGGTGCTCTATTATCGAAACGTGATCGTTCATTACAGTGGATACGATGTGAACGAGAGCATGGCTAAAGTCGATAATCCTTTGCTAACAGATGCTTCTGGCGATGCCATGATCGTTCACGCAAAGAAACGAGGAGCCTATGATTTGACGAATCCTGCACTCCGAAAATGGTGGTTGGATCATTGCGTCGAAATGGCCGCACACGCTGATATTGATGGGATCTTCATTGATGGCAGTATCAAGGCCCTCGAACCTGCATTTCTGAAACGTGAGATTGGGCAGAAAAAGAAAGCGGAAGTGAAGAAGGACTACAGTCAACTGATGCGCTCCCTACATGAGAAAATTGGAAGCGACGAGTTGCTGATCGCAAATATTATACGAGCTCGTTTGCCCAATTCCGGATTGGACTATCTAGAACATTTCGATGGCTCCTACCTTGAGGCGATTGAAACCGAAGCGAACGGTCTGAGTCGGGTTGAATATCTAACGAAAGGTATTGCCGCAATCCAGACAGCTGCCCGTGACGGCAAGATCATTTGCTTTTCGATGGGGCTCGGCGAAGCAGTACAGATAGGTATCGGTATTGATGATACAAGAGCGAAAGCCAAGCAAGGCTTGGCCATTCAAAAGCGCCTGACTTATTCACTGGCGATGTTTTTGATTTGCGCGGAAAAATACAGTTACTTCCTGGCCCATGACGGATACAGCGTCAACCGCAACGATAGTTCGGTTTGGCTGAAGGACTTCCCCGAATACAGCAGGCCGCTAGGCCCTCCGAAGGGACCTGCGAGCAAGGATGGTAATATTTATACTCGGAAATTTGAACAGGCTTCTGTTTGGCTGGATATAGAGCAGGAAGAAGCCAGGATTGAGTGGAAGTCCGCTAGTAATTAAATGGACTCTTCGAATTGGTTGGATTGATCCCTGAAGCCGCATCCCTTAACGTTCAAAGGTCCGCACGCCCACCAACAGCACCCTGGGTTTCCCAAAACGGTGAACGTTGATTGATACGTGTGGCCATCGCGTACCCTTTCTTGTTCGCTGGTTGGGAACAATCGACGGTGGCTCTGTCAATCATCAACTGGTAGGGGTCCATGATGTCATGGCGACGGTCGCGGCGATCGTTGGTCATGAACTGCCGGCTGATGCCGCGGAGGACTCCGTCAACCTTCTGCCAACCCTGTTGAACGCATCGAGGTCTGTACGCCAGGACTTGGTGCACCATTCCCGCAGCGGTGTATTCGCGATCCGCGATGGTGATTGGAAGCTGATCACTGATAGCGAGAGAAAACCCGTGCTCCTGTTCAATGTCGGTAACGATCTCGCTGAAACAAATAGCCTGTACGACCAACACCCGGAAGTCGTCAAACGCCTTGCCGACAAACTGGAAAAGCAATGCCAATCAGGCAGGAGCGTTAAACCAACCAGCAGGATTACAAACAGAAAGAACAAAAACAGCCAACAAAGCGTTGCACGGCGACGCGGTAATGCACCATAGGCGCAGAAGCCCGCGCCCGTGAACGGAACCGTTGGCAGAAGGAATGCTTGCAGAATCTCGTGTCTAAAGTAGAAAGATGGCATGGTAAGATTAGCGGATATCCAGAGACAGGCAGACGAGCTTTCTAATGAAGATCGGGCGGGTCTTCTTGCCCACCTTCTCCACACCTTGGAGAACGCTCCGGAAGGTCCTACAGACCAAGAAGCTATCGAAAGAGATGCGGAGTTGGAGTCAGGAGTAGTTACACCGATCAGCCAAGAGCAATTCATTAATGAAGCCCGACCTGACCTTAAATGAGATTCGCAGAGTTTCACCCCAAAACTCCCGCAGAAGCAAGAGCTCTACTCCATCACTACGAATCGATCTCGCCTAAACTAGGAGATGCGTTTTGGGCAGAATTATTAACCGCGCTGGATCGAGCCAAGGAAGAGCCCGACTCTCATCACTTTGATTCGACAGGTTTACGCCGAAGCAATCTTAAACGATTTCCGGTACATTTTCTTTTCAGAGTGAAGAGCGATAGGATTCGAATCACAGTAATCCGTCACAATAGGCGAAATCCGGATTATGGCTCAAAAAGAAGCTAAAGCCAACCAAGCACTTGACTCAATCGGCGCCAGCTTCGTCGGTCCCGATCGAGTCAGCTAGACGTTCGGTCTCATAAAAGTGAATACGATATGATGCACGACAGATTTTTACATAGAATCCACATGACGGTTTTGTCAGCATGTGTTTGGGCCAGCATCGCCGTTCCGCTAATGGCCGTTGAGAAATCTAGCGCCAAACCAAACATCCTCTTCATCATGGTGGATGACTTGGGCAAGGATTGGATCAGCTGCTACGGCGCAGAGGATATTACGACCCCGAACATCGATGCGCTCGCCGCCGGTGGAATGAAGTTTCACAATGCCTACTCCATGCCGGCATGCTCCCCTTCGCGCGTGACCCTTCTGACCGGCAAATACCCATGGCGAAACGGCTTCGTGAGTCACTGGGACGTTCCGCGCTGGGGAGTGGCCTACTTTGACTGGAAAAAGAAGGAAAACACCACCTTTGCTCGCCTGATGAAAGAACTTGGCTACGCCACATGCGCGGCAGGCAAGTGGCAGATCAATGACTTCCGGATCGAACCGCAGGCCATGAAGAAGCACGGGTTCGATGACTGGGCAATGTGGACGGGTTTCGAGGCGGGCAACCCGGTGAGCGGTGAACGCTATCAGGACGCTTACATCAACACGCCCACTGATGGAAGCCGGACATATACTGGCAAGTTTGGCCCCGATATTTATACCGATCACTTGATCAACTTCATGCGTAACCACAAAGAGGAACCCATGTGCCTCTATTACCCGATGGCACTCGTGCATCCCCCGCAGGTTTCCACTCCGGATGAGCCCGACGCAAAGATCCACCTCGATAAGCACAAGGCCATGGTGCGCTACGTGGACAAACTGGTTGGCCGGCTAGTCGACACACTTGACGAACTGGGGATACGCGAGCGCACCATCGTAATCTTCGCAACGGATAACGGCACGGTCCCTGGCGTCACGGGCACGCTGAACGGACTCCGGGTGAAGGGAGCGAAGGGAAAAGCAGTGGAACTGGACGTTTGTTCTCCCTTTATCGTAAACTGCCCGGGGATTGTCCCGGAAGGCGTCGAAACCGAGGCCCTCACAGATCTTTCTGACATGCTACCCACCTTCGTCGAACTCAGCGGCGGGCAGGTTCCTGAGGATCTCGTCATCGACGGGACTTCGATTGCTCCCTTGATTCTCGGCAAAAACCAGGACAGCGAGCGAGAGTGGATCATGGCACTCGGAAGCGGAGCCGCTCGGCTGACTGAGAACGGAGTGAGGGGTGCGAATGATTTTGAGAAGCGCGTCATTCGCGACAAGCAATACAAGGTCTGGGTCTCCACCGAAAAGCAGATCATTCGTTTACACGACCTGAGAGAGGATCCGTGGGAAGAGAAAAATCTCCTCAACAGTGACCGCGATGAAGAGAAGAAGGCCCTGCAGAAGTTTCAGGCTGTCGTCGACTCTCTTCCCGATAAGGATGCCGACATTCTATATGAGCTAAGAGCTTCCAATACGTGGGACCAAGAGCTTTAGAAAGACGAAATAGATCGAACAAAGCGCTGTACTGGGACGGCTTAAAGCCGCGCGTGAACACAACTGTTAACATTGGAGAAGTTATGAAGAAAGCGATTCGCACAATTACTGCTATCGGAATGCTATTCGCTGTTGGGCTGGCATTTGTAATGCCCCTGCACGCGCAAAGCGAAGAATCCAGAGTGAAGGTCATGTCTTACAATATTTATCGCGGCGGTACGCAGCTGGGGCAAGCCTTGTCCCAAACTGTCAAGGTGATTCAGGAGGCAAAGGCAGATATTGTCGGCGTTCAGGAACCGCTTTCCCCTAACGGCGATACTGCGAAGCAGTTGGCGAAGTTGCTGGGTTGGAATCTCTATGTCGGTCTTAGGCATAAATGCATCATGACGCGTCATGAAATTGTCGAGCGCCTCGACGGAGGGATCAGCGTCAAACTGCCTTCGGGTCAGCACGCCTACATCTTCACCCTCCACCTGGTATCCAACCCTTATCAACCCTACCAGCTTTTGGGAATTAGACCAACGTGGCACAAGCACTGGGATACTCCTTTCATCAAGACCGAAACCGACGCGATTGCCGCTGCAAAAGAGGCGCGTGGCGGGGAGATTGCAGCACTTCTCACGCAGATACGTTCCCTCCCGGATAAAGAGGCTCCTGTTTTTGTAGTCGGCGATTTTAACGAACCATCGCACCTCGACTGGACCGAAGAAGCGGCCAAGTCCGGTCGCCATCCCATCAAAGTGGCGTATCCTGGCTCTCTGGCGATGGCCCAAGCAGGCTTTGGCGATGCTTGGCGAATGGTCTATCCCGACGAAATGGAAAAGCCGGGCTTCACCTGGACGCCTATAAAGAAGGCCGACGACGCCACAACCCACCACGACCGCATCGATTTCGTTTACTTCAAAGGCAAAGGCGTAAAACTGAATGGAGCAAAGATCGTCGGTGAAAACAGAGAGAACGCGGACATTGTAGTTTCTCCTTATCCCTCTGACCACCGGGCCGTGGTTGCGACGTTCACGCTGCCTAATCAAGAGCAATCAGAGAAACTAGATTCTAATAAACCGGATGCAGGCGATGAAAAATAGCCGCGCATGAACGCATACGTAAAGGAGTACGAAAAAATGAGAGCCATTACATTATTTCCCCTTGTCGTTACAGGCTTGTTCGGAGCGACACTCTGTCTTGCCGCTTCAGAGCCTAACAATCCCATTACGGTTCGTGTTGCCTCTTATAATGTTGAGTTCGGCAAAAGTGCGACCCCGGAACAGATTGGTGAGATGTTCAAGCCATACAAGCTGGATATCATCGGTTTTGACGAAGCTCCAGGTGGTGATTGGACGGCTCGCGTCGGCAAGGTGCTGGGGATGCAATATAGTTTTGTGGGCAAAATATCTTCGGCGAATCACAAGGATAAATACAAATCGATTCTCAGCAGGACACCGTTAGAAGGTACTGAAGAACACAAACTCACTGGCCGTGGCTGGAATCCCGCGTCGGTTGTCAGAGCTGTGACTAAGATTGATGGAGTTTCCTTCGCATTTTACTCACTACATATCTCCAAGTCGGGCGCAAATGATGGCCATGCGCATAGCCTTGCGACCAAGGTTTTACCTGAGGAGGAAACTGAGAGGGTTATCGTCGTTGGGGATTACAACAACAACATTGGCGACGCTGCCATGAAAACAGTCGAGGGGGCAGGGTTTAGACCAACGTGGAACGACCTAAAGGTGGACCTCTTCAAGGATTTTACCTACAATGCCCAGAATCCCGAAAAGAATCTCGGGGTCATCGATCACATTTTGTACAACGACCTGTCTGGTGCCCAGGCAACAGACGGAGGCATAATCGAACTAGAAAAACCTTTGTCTGATCACAAACCCA
>Ga0302122_10002351_pt1 | contig 11847 bp, 9 predicted proteins | sample CB21_SCM_MG_FD_203115 | JGI IMG/M metagenome (GOLD analysis project Ga0302122, IMG submission 203115) | Marine microbial communities from Western Arctic Ocean, Canada - CB21_SCM | ecosystem: Environmental > Aquatic > Marine > Oceanic | place: Canada: Western Arctic Ocean | collected 2017-09-28
CAGAAGTGGATACCAGCGCGATCCTTGGCGACAACGCGGCAAAGCTGTTCAGGCTGGACGGCGATTGTTCAGGTCACTGAGATCTGGCTGCCTAGGCGTTCCGCATCCTGAATTCCTCCGCATAGGCGGCGAGCGCGCTTTCGAGCGTAAACGACGGTTCCCATCCTAATTCGTCGCGCGCGCGGCTGATGTCGAGCGGCGTCATGCGAGAAACCGGCGGTGTGCCTGGTTTTATTTCTAACTTCAGATCGGGTAGTGCCGCTTTCATAGCATCCACCAGCCGATCGAAGGTAATCGCTTCGCCCCAGGAGATGTTGTAGGCCGCATGGGGCGGGAGGTTCTTCCGGGTCGCGGCGAGGTCGAGCGCGCGGCCGATGTCGTCGGCATAGACATATTCGAACGCCATCGTCTGTTCTTCGGCGATGACCGCCGTCGTGCCGCGTACGCCCGCCTCGATCAGAGAATGCACTTTTTCGCCGCCGCCGGAGCCGCCCCAAAAATGGCCCATGCCGAAAACATTGCCGGGCCGCAATACCACCAGGTCGAACCCGCATTCGATCTGATAGGCTTCGAGGATCAATTCCTGTGCGGCCTTGGAATTGGAATAGGCCAGGCCGCTGCCGCGGGCGAAATTTTCGTCGATGGCGTCGACCCCGTCGGTGCGCCGCCAGTCATAGACCCCGAAGGTCGACAGGTGCAGAAGGCGTTTGACGCCGGTCAGGCGGACCGCTTCCGCCACCGCCATCACCCCGCCCACGTTCAGGTCGTAGCCGAAATGGATGGGGTCGGCGACCCGTTTGCCGATCAGCCCAGCGGTATGCAGGAACGTGTCGGGTTTGTGGGTGTTTATCGCGCTGATCAGCCCGGGCAGGCTGCGCACGTCGTCCGCCACGACTTCGTAATCCGCATCGCCGAGCCGCATTGCCAGATAGTCGTCGCGCGGGATGGGGTCAATAAACACCACTTTCTCGCCCCGTTTTGCGGCTTCGATGGCGTAGGCGGTGCCGACAAGTCCGGCGCCCGTGATCATTGTCGTCATTGTTGTGTTCCCTGTTTTATCGCTTAGCCGTAATACTGTCCGTCGAGGACTTTGATCGGTACCGATTTGTTCTTTTTGGAATCGCCCCGCATCGGATTGCCATCGGCATCGATGCGGTCGATTTCCGGCAGTTTCTGGTAGTTGGGCGAACCGATCCGCAGCATGACCAGCGGCTCGCCTTCAACCGCCGTAAACCAATACATGTTGCCCTTGGGCATCATTATTCCCTGATTGGGGCCGAGCAGAGTTTCTTCGTCCTCCGGTCCATAGAACCGGACCTGGCCCTGGAGAACGATAAAACTGTGATCTTCGCCGGGATGCGCGTGGAGTTCATTTTCACCACCTTCGGCATAGATTTTGAGACGGATCGACAGGTCTTCCGTTGCGGCGAGGGGCGTGTCGGTGCGTCCCTGTGCGAGCAGTTGACCGGCGACGTTAAAGACGGCGGGTTTGGAATTCTCCGCCAGCTCCGACTGGCGGCGCCTCAACTCATCGGATCCGATGGCGGGGGGCAGTATTTCGCGTGCGATAGTGGCCATTCGTCGTCCCCTTGAATATTGTTTCGATGTCACAGAGTGTGATTAGCTTATGCCAATCGCGGGTATCAAAACAATCATCGGGAATCGAGCCTCAATGGCGGATGTGCCGGAAATAAAGAAATCCGACCGAAAATGGCAGTCGGACGTTATCGTCGATCTGATCAAGCAATACGGTTTCAAGCATATCGCTCTGAACCCCGGTGCGAGCTATCGCGGTCTGCACGATTCGCTGGTCAATTACGGTGAAAACGATCCCGCGATGATGATCTGCAACCACGAAAAAATCGCCGTGCAGATGGCCCACGGCTACGCCAAGGCGACCGGCGAACCGATGATCGCGATCGTCCATAACGTCGTCGGGCTGCTGCATGCGCCGCTTGCCATCTATTACGCTTATATCGACCGCGCGCCGGTATTCATCATCGGTGCGACCGGTCCAATGGATGAAGGTATCCGTCGGCCGTTTATCGACTGGATTCATACCGCCGCCGTTCAGGGAAACGCGGTGCGCGATTTCACCAAATGGGACTACCAGCCCGGCAGCGTGCACGGGATACCGGATTCATTCGCACGAGCCTATTCGATCATGATGTCGGAACCGCAGGGACCGATTTATATGTGCTACGACGCCGGCATTCAGGAAGCGCCCCTGATCGAGCAAATAAAGCTTCCGTCGCCCGACGCCGTGCGGGTGCCGCCGCCGCTGGCGCCGGACAGGGCATCGCTTGAACAAGTTGCCGACCACGTGCTGGCCGCCGAAAATCCGATGATCCTTGTTGAGTATGCCGGACGCATGCCGCATGGATACGATTCCATCGTGGCCTTTGCCGAAACGGTCGGCGCCGGGGTTTCGGATATCTACAAACGGCTCAACTTTCCCAATCGTCATCCGCTCAATCTCAGCATGGACGGCACCGCCTTCAGCGGCGCCGATTTGGTGCTGTGCCTGGACGTGCGCGACTGGACGCGGGGCACCCACGGCACCAATCCGGAGACGCGCGAAGTTGAGGATCGCACCGCGCCCGGCTGCAAATGGATCGATATCGGCTTCGCCGACATTGAGATCAGCAAATGGGCGATGGATTACAACAAGCACCGCGACTGGGACGTCCGCGTGGCGGCGGACGCGGTTTCGGCGCTGCCGATTTTGACCGACATCTGCGGTGAACGGATCGCCAGCGATGCCGCGCTTCAGGCGAAGATTGCAGACCGCGCCGACCGAATTACGGCGCGCCATGACGGTTTGTTCGAAAAATGGGCGGTGGACGCGAAAATCGGCTGGGATTCGTCACCGATTACGCTGCCGCGTCTCGCCTCCGAAGTCTGGGAGGTGATACAGGACGAGGATTGGGTTCTGACCGCGGGTGAGCTGCGCAATTGGACGCGGAAGCTCTGGAATTTCGACCGGCCGTATCGCCATCCCGGTCGCTCGCTCGGCACCGCTACCCAGTTCGGTATCTCTCTGGGGGTCGCGCTGGCCAACAAGGGAACCGGACGCCTGGTGGTGGATTTGCAGCCCGACGGCGATCTGATGTTCGATCTCGGCGCCCTGTGGGTGGCAACCAAATATGAAATCCCAATGCTTGTCGTGATGTACAACAATCGGGCTTACTATAATGACTGGGAACATCAGACGCATGTTGCCCACCGGCGCGGCACCGACGAGGAACGCGCCTATATCGGCATGGATCTGAGTGGGCCGGAACCCGATTTTGCCGCGGCCGCGCGATCGATGGGGTGGTGGGCAGAAGGGCCGATCGAGGACCCGGCGGATATCAACGGGGCGTTGCTGCGTGCGATCGAACAGGTAAAGGCCGGCAAACCCGCGCTGGTCGACACGATCTGCCAGCACAAGTGACGCGTTGCCAACACAAGTGACGCGGGGCGGTTAAGACCCTTCCATCGGATTGCCGCCTGCGACGACGGCCTGCGCACCAAGGCCAGGCCACGCAGTCGGCCAGGATGCCTTCTGTGCGGATTCCATGCCGGGCAGGGAATCGTCCCAATCGGCGGCGACAATGCGCCGGCCCGTGAATCCGTCGGAGGCGTCCGACGACAGCCACGTGATCGGTGGTTTCATTACATCGGGTTGAAGGAGACCGCCGCGATCCGGCGCCGAGGCAGTCGGCACCATCCCGGTATTGGCGGGGCCGCCGGGCACGACGATGTTTACACTCACGCCGCTACCGTCCAGATCCTTCGCCCAGATCGCCGAGCACGCTTCAAGCGCCGCTTTGGACGGCCCATAGGGCGTCCAGCCGCGCCGGATCATGGTGTCCATGCTGGTGGTGACGTTGACGATCCGTCCCCAGCCCGCATTCAGCATATGAGGCACCACAGCCTTCGCCATCATGAAAGCGGCTTTGACATTTGTGTCGATGATCGCGTCCCAGCGCTCGTCCGACACCTCCCAAAACATAATGTTTTTGACATAATAATCCTCACGGATGGTCGCCTGGCCGATGCCGGCATTGTTGACCAGCATGTGAACCGCCCCAAACTTTTCGACCGTCTGGGTGACGATGTCGGCGCAGAAACTCGCCGACCGTATGTCGCCGCCGAGAGCGAGGATACGCTCCGCCAGTTCGGGCCGGGCCTGATTGATCCGGGCCGCGGCATCGTTATTGATGTCGACAGCGGTAACATTCAATCCGGCATCGGCAAGCGCTTCTGTAACTGCCCCGCCAAGTCCACCACCCGCACCTGTGACAATCGCTGTTCTTGTCTGACTCATTTCCATCCCTTGCCGGCTTATTGAGGTGACCGCTCCGCTGGACCAATTCGCGAATCACAGTTTAAGATACGGCATACTTTCTGCAAACCGGTTTGGAAGGACATTGCCATGCTGCAATCCGTCGAGAAATTTGTCGCCGACATGCGCCAGGTTTGCGAAACCACGCCGGGCGACGAAAAATGGGATATCTGCCGCGATCTGCTGCGGGACCTGCTCAAGGACCCGGAACTGCAGAAACACGCCGAAGCCTGGCCGGTTGGCGGCTTCGACGGGAAAAAGGTCGACAATCTGCTGTTCTACGAAGACCCCGATCATGGGTTCGTCATCAATGGATTGATCAAGAATCCGGGCGGCCGCGCCATGATCCATGATCACGGTAAGGCTTGGACCATCTACGGCGTTCTCAGCGGCAACGAGCGTGTTGTCAGGTACAAGGAGATAGAAAACCCGGATGGTGAGGCCGGATATCAGGAAGAACACGAAGTTAAATGTAGTCCCGGCCAGGTCGATGTCGTGCCGCCGTGGGAAATACATTCTGAATATGCCGGTGACGACAAGACCATCGCGGTCATCGTCCGCAGTCAGCGATCCGGCACGTTCGAGCAGTACCGCTATTACGACGATGGCGGAAAGGTCAAATTTCCCGGACCCAACCAGGTGCCCTACGAGTTGGGGTGAGGCCGGATACTCAGTTATTGTCAGGCATTGCGCCTGAGAAATCCGAATTCTTCAACGCGCCAAAACGCCGGTTTCACGCCGGCCCGCGGATCTCCTCGGGCAGGAAGGGGAAGGCCGACAATTCGTGGGACTGACTGACGGCGTCGGCCTCCTTGACGAAACCCGGATTGAGTTGATCGAGTGACGAAACGCCGATCAGGCCCATCGCGTTCCTGATTTCGGCCTCCATGATTTCCAGGGCACGTACCAATGCCGGCTGCCCGCCCGCGGCCAACGCCCAGCCCTGATAGCGGCCAAGGGCTACGACATCGGCGCCGATGGCGAGGGCTTTGAGCACGTCCGTGCCGCGGACGAACCCGCCATCGACGACAATTTCGGCTTTGCTTTTGGCGACAGCGACGACCTCTTTCAGAATTTCGAGTGTGCCATCGCCCTGATCGAGCTGGCGGCCGCCATGGTTGGAAACATAGATCACGTCGATTCCATGTTCGATCGCGATCTCGGCGTCCTCGGCGGTTTGAATGCCTTTTAGGATGAACGGCAGCTCGCCGCGTTCACGCATGCGGTCCATCCATTCCCAGGTCAGTCCGGCCTGGTGAATACGCAGCTCTTCGCCGTAGCGTTTGATGCTCGGCGGCCGCCAGCCGGCGATGAGCTGGCGTTCACGCCGGCCGTAATAAGCGGAATCGACGGTCAGACAGAGCGCCGCGTAGCCTGAATCGCGCGCCCGGTCGATTAGATCGTCGACCCATACTTCATCGCCGCGAATATATATCTGGAAGACCTTCGGATGATCCGTCGCCTGAGCGATGTTCTCCAGGGTGGGCTCGGTCACGGTGCTCACCAGGTTTATCGTCCCAAACTCGGCGGCAGCCTTTGCGACTGCGATTCCGCCTTCGGCGGTGAGGGTCTGAAGAGAGCCGATTGGCGCCAACAGGCATGGAATACGGAGTTTGTGGCCAAGAAACGTTGCGCCCGTATCTATATGCCGCACATCGCGGAGGATGCGCGGCCGGAGAGCATGGGAATCCAGGCAGTGCCGATTGCGGCGCAGGGTGGTTTCGGTCTCGGCGGCGCCGGTTACGTAATTCCACACCGACCGGCTGGTGTTGTTGCGTGCGGCGACGATGATTTCATGCATCGTTGCGTAGTTCTCCGACATCCTGGCCGTTCCCCTGAATTTGGCGTCTGGTTCACTTTGTGCCAGCCGAGCATGCCAATATTTGCCGGTCTCGGCAATCGTCCCACGCGAGTTTCGCTTTTCAAATCGCCCAAGTTATGCCTATGATTTGGAGATTAAAAAACAAACGAATGATTACAAACAAACCGTGATCGACAAATGGGAGGATATAAATATGACTATGCCGGTTCCTAAGACCCTTGCCCTAGCTGCCTGCGCCGTCGCAATAGCCTGTTCAGGGGCCGCACATGCGAAGACCGTAAAAATCACCGTGGCTGCTGCGCCGCCGCCGTTGGTTACCTTCGTCGCTGCGTTTAAAAACATCCTTTCAAAAAAAATCGACGCTCGCATTGCGGCCGAAGGTAAGGGTTTTAAGATCAAGTGGACGCACGCTTATACCCAGCAATTGGCTAAATTTCACGAAGTATTCGAAGCGGTTGAAGAGGGAATAGCCGGAGCAGGTTTACTGCTTAAAAACTTTGAGCCATCGAACCTTCCCCTTGAAGCGTATGCCGTGTATTCGCCCTTTGTTAGCCCTTCAAGAGCTCAGCTCGTGGAAATCGATGCAAAGCTTCGGACGATGATCCCTGAGATGGGTGAGGCTTACGCCAGGCATAATCAAGTGTTCATTGTTAGCGGCATTAACGATTCAATGCAGATGATGACAAAGTTTCCGTTGACCAAGGTGTCTGACCTGAAGGGTAAGCTTATAGGGGCGAGTGGGTCTTTCGCTCAATGGATGAGAGGGACGCAGTCAACTACCGTTACATCCTCCATGAATCAATCATATACCAACATAAAAAATGGCGTTTATCAGGGATACCCCATCGGGTACATCCTCGGGTTTGTATACAAGACCTATTTAGTGGCGCCGTACGTCACTAAGGTTGAGTTTGGGCCCACGACAAGTTCGGCAATCAGTTTTAACGCGGATACCTGGAAGAGTTTGCCGAGTCATGTTCAAACGATAATTCGTGAAGAGTCAGCTAAATGGCCGGACTATCAGAATATGATTGATAATAAAAAACGTGCCAAATTCATTGGGATTATGAAAAAGAAGGGTGCGAAATTCAGCGAGCTTAGCGCCGCAGAGCGAACAAAATGGGCGACAACCATGCCCAATATTGCGAAGGAGTGGGCTGCCAGGATGGAAAAGAAAGGACTGCCCGGCAACAAGCTGCTCTCGGCTTACATGAATGAATTGCGGAGCCGGAATGTTGTAATTTCAAGGCAGTGGGACAAAGAATAGATCACGTCCAGCTACTCCTTATAAATTATGGCGGAACAAAATAAATTATGGCGGAACCAAAAAGCCTGAGCTCAACGGGCAAGGGGTCTGTGTCCTGGTCATTTGATCGACTGATTGCCGGGTTTAATGCAACAGGCAGTTCCTGGATTTTTGTGATGATGGCCCTGCTCACATCGGATGTTGTGTGCAGGGCTCTGTTTAGTTCGCCTATCAGGGGCGTTCCGCTTCTCATTGAGCTGTCTATGATCGTAATTGTGTTCATGCAGTTGCCCTCTGCAATTAGCTCTGGCCGATTGACACGGTCTGATATTCTGCTGGCACGGCTTGTAAAAAGACGACCGTCTGTCGGCATTACGATGCGAACCATATATGACGCTCTCGGCGCCATATTGATGATTATTATATTCATCTATACTTGGCCGACCTTTTTCAAGGTTTTGGAGAGGGGTACCTATGAGGGCCTCGAAGGAGATTTCGCGTTACCGACATGGCCTTTTAAACTTCTCATTCTGGTTGGCTCGGCATTGTGCACGATACAATTTGTGCGGGCCTTCAGGGTTGGTGTAATAGATTTGCTCAGGTTAAAGGCGGAGGGTGCGTTTGAGAGCCGCCGTTTGGTTATCATCAGCGCACTTTTTCTTGGTAGCCTCGCAATTCTCTTGGGTTTAGCTAAATTTAGTGAAATTGAGGATGCTGGGATTGGCGTCGTCTCAATATTCTTTGTTTTAATATTTGTATATATTGGTGTCCATGTTGGTGTCGCGCTTTCACTGATTTCTTTTGTCTGTGTGTGGGGCGTCCGAGGCGATATTAACCTGGGCGGGAAGTTGGTCGCCCTGTCAACAGGCGAGAGTATGCAGCAGTACGAATTTGGGGTTATCCCACTGTTTGTACTCATGGGACTATTGGTAAGCATTTCCGGTATCGGTCGCGATACCTACGACGTTGCAAATAACCTGTTTAGAAGGGTTAAGGGAGGTCTGGGCACCGCCACGGTCGGAGCGAATGCGGTATTTGCTGCGGTTACGGGAACAAGCATTGCATCAGCTTCTGTCTTTACCAGGGTTGCGGTGCCGGAAATGCTCAGACTGGGTTACCGGCCGCGGTTTTCCGTGGGTGTGGTAGCCGGCAGCTCGGTTCTCGGTATGCTTATTCCCCCAAGCTTATTGCTCATAATCTTCGGCATTATATCCGAACAATCGATCGGCGACCTGTTCATGGCCGGTATTGTCCCAGGTTTATTGCTCGCTGTTTCCTATTGTGTCCTGATTTTTGTGCTTGCGAACAAATTTCCCGACAAGGTCGGGTCACCGGAGGCCCTACGGACTGACCGCCCGCGTATGATGTCACCCGCAGAGAGCGCTAAAAAAAGCCTGCCAATCGTATTGTTGATCGTCCTCGTTCTGGGCGGTATCTACGGCGGAATATTTACTGCCACAGAGGCAGGGGGTATAGGCGCTTTCGGCGCGTTGGTGCTGACTTTTTTCAAGGGTATGCTTACCCGTGCGGCACTATGGGAGGCATTGACAGAAACTGGCAACGTAACGGCCTCGATCTGTTTTCTGCTTTTGTCTGCTCATATTTATTCCCGGATGATCGCCCTGACTGGAATTCCAAACTTGATGGAAGAGTGGGTTTTGGCCTCCGGGTTCGGAGTTGTAGCACTGATCGCAATTTATGTTACCGCGGTTATTATCATGGGAACCATCCTGGACGCCGGATCAATAATGTTGATTACGGTGCCTTTGGCCATCCCAGCTTTGGCTCCCTTTGATGTTGACCTAATCTGGTTTGGTATTGTTACCATAATCGCCGTGGAAATCGGTCTCCTTACACCTCCACTCGGCCTAGCCTGTTTCGTAATACACAACAATCTTCAGGACGATAGAATTGGGATTGAAGATGTTTTCTGGGGTGCGGTTCCGTTTGCAATCACCATGTTTTTGGTGCTGCTGATTGTCATCGCATTCCCCGAATTGTCGACAATGCTGATTTAAACTTTTCAAATAAAAACACGGAGTGCGGCTGTGAAACTTCTTACAATCGATACAGCTGATGGCTATCACCCCGCTGTCGTTGTTGGTGATAATCAGGTGCTTGATCTTGCAACAGCCCCGGATTCTGTGATTTCCGGGCGGCGACCTGCGTCCGTGCGTGAAATTTTGGAGCGCGGCGATGAGGGACTTGATGCAACCCGCCGGAGCGCCGGGGCGGCAGAGGCCGCGATGGATGCCTGTGCTGGGTCTCTGTCCGCGTTTGCAGATACGAATTTTGCGCCGCCAGTGCCTGACCCTTGGCTAATATTTTCTGTTGGTATGAATTACGGTCGCCATCTCGCGGAAATGGGAAATACGCCACGCCCGCCACATCCCGCCGGCTTTATAAAGACTCGCGATTCTTTGCTTGGAAATGGCAAGGCGATCCGGGTACCGCCACAATGCCCAGATATGATCGATTATGAAGGTGAATTTTGCTTCGTGTTCGGTCGGGAATGTCATGCGGTCAGTGAAGGTGAGGCAATGGACTATGTAATGGGCTACACCATCGCAAACGATGTCTCGGCGCGCGATTGGATCCCCGATATCTATAAGGGCGAGCCACCTTTCGGGCCAATCCACGGTTGGGAGCGTAATATAATGGGTAAGAACCTGCCCGGCTTCACACCGTGTGGACCGGTGATCGTTACTAAGGACGAGATTAGTGATCCTTACGACCTTCACTTGGAGACACGGCTTAACGGGGAGGTGATGCAGGAGACGAAAACCGACGATTTGATTTTCAAAATCTCTGAAATAGTGTCCTACTATTCTCAGTGGTACCGGTTCCGCCCCGGCGACTTTGTCACCACGGGCTCGCCGTCCGGCGTCGGCGTCGGACGTGATCCGCAGGTGTTCATGCATGCGGGCGATACGGTTGAAATCGAACTCGAAGGCGTAGGAACGCTCATCAACACGCTGGCCTAACAACGCAAGGGAGACCTGCTGCATGGCAAAGAAAACAGCTGCCAAAAGAAAACGCTTTAGCATGAAAGTGGAAGAGCCGGTTTTCGTCACCATGCGTGACGGCGTGCAGATCGCCTGTCGAATTTACAGACCGGACGCGCCCGGAAAATTTCCCGCGCTTTTTGCTGCCTCTCCCTATCAATATGAGACTGACGATTTACCCCATTCTAGGCAGTTCTTGTGGCGCGAGGTAGGACCCGTCGAATGGTATGTCCGCGATCACGGATACGTTTATATCCACATGGATGTGCGCGGTTCGGGACAATCCGGCGGGTTCTATAACTTGCTCGATAAGGAAGAACAGCAGGATTATTACGAGTGCATTGAATGGGTGGCGCGCCAGGACTGGTGTGACGGCAATGTCGGGGGGCTAGGACAATCTTATTATGCCTGGTCACAGTGGTTTATGGGGATCGTCAACCCGCCGAGCCTGAAATGTATTGCTCCTTATGACGGCTCGGTTGATATGTATCGGGGCACTGCCTATCACGGCGGTATGTATTGCGACTTCATGCCGTGGTGGTACCAGTTGGTGCGGGTCAACAACCTGCATCGTCAGGCTAATGGGCCGGGCGGCCAGTACATGCCGCTAGACCTCGCCGGCGAGATGGCAAAACACCAGACCTATGACGACTGGTGGCGCGAACGTAGCGCCTGGGAACGTCTCGACGAGATCAGGGTTCCGGTATTATCAATCGGCCACTGGGGTAAGATGGGGCTACATTTGCGGGGTAATATTCTTGGTTATGAAAGCGTTAAATCGCCTAAAAAACTCGTGGTTACAGGCGCCAAGGATGTCTTTGAAGCTCACGATCAATTCGATCACATCTGGTATCATGAGCAAGAATTGCTACCGTTTTACGATTATTACCTGAAGGGTAAGAAGAACGGCTACGATCAGCGCCCTAATGTCCGCCTGCATGTTGGTGGTCGGAATGAATGGCGTGAAGACGATGTCTGGCCGCCCAAGAACGCTAGGTATAAGTCATTTTATCTAAATAAACGCACATCGAAGAGCGTCAATTCGATCAATGACGGTTCGCTGACCACCGAGGCGCCCAGGGTAAATGGCGGTTCTAGCAGTTACGACTATCCCGATCCCGGATGGAAGCTGGGAACCGTAGGGTTTGGGCCAAATGGCCCGGATCCAGTCAAGGGGGTGATGACTTTCACGACCTCACCGCTTGAAAAGGATATGGAAATAGCCGGGCCCATCATCCTCGAACTGCACGCTGCATCGACCGTTACAGACACGGATTTCATCGTCAAGCTGTCGGATCAGCATCCGCAGTTGCCGGAAGATCGGGAAAAAGGGACCCAACCCGCGTTTGCTGTCGTCTCTAAGGGTTGGCTGCGCGCATCGCATCGGGAAAAGGATGAAAAGCACAGCACGAGATTCCGCCCGTTTTACACCCATACCAATCCT
>Ga0302122_10002352_pt1 | contig 11845 bp, 10 predicted proteins | sample CB21_SCM_MG_FD_203115 | JGI IMG/M metagenome (GOLD analysis project Ga0302122, IMG submission 203115) | Marine microbial communities from Western Arctic Ocean, Canada - CB21_SCM | ecosystem: Environmental > Aquatic > Marine > Oceanic | place: Canada: Western Arctic Ocean | collected 2017-09-28
AAAGCACCAGCGATAATATAATATTGTTTTTTTTCTCTTTTAACATTAAGAGTTAATGAGGGTAAAGACCCTAAATCAAAAACTGCTTTTTGTACAGTTTCTTTTGACTGATTTCGAGCTTCTTGTTGTTGAACAATTTTTTGTTCAATAAATTTATTATTAACATTGTAATATAAAGAACCTAATCCAAAAACTAAACAGGTCCAAATAGCGGCCGTTTTAAATAAATTAGATTTTTTAACTGGTTTAAAATATGTTGGGATATTCTTTACATTATCTGATTTATCTTGATTCAGTTGAGATACGTAAAGTGTAGTTAAGCCAAAAGAATCTTTTAAATGATTTACTGATTTTACAGGAACAAATACAATGCTTTTTTCAGAATTCAAATAAAGCTCTCCAATTTTTTTTAATTGAACTGTTTGATGTTGTAGCTTTTGTTTCCAGTCAAGAACTTCATGATGAATTTTTTTTAGAGCATTTTCATAGCTCAAATTTAATTTTGATGAAATATGCTTAGCTAAAAGACCATCATTGTCTTTAATTTGAGAGTTAAAAGAAATTTGTTTGTAAGGAGGATGAAACTTCTCCTCACTAAAGTCATATTCAGCAGGTTTATAATTTCCTAAAAAACTTCCAAACCCTGGAACGGTAACACAATCGTGTTGAAATAATAGTTCACTAATATGATTAGATATCTGCATATATCAAAAATACATTTTTTTGATTTAAATTCTAAAATAATTAAACTCTAATTATATCCCAACTTTTCTCTAACTCTATTTAAGACACCTTGCGCAATCTTATGTGCTTTTGAAGCTCCAATATTTAAAGCCTCGTCTATTTCATTTAGGTTAGACATGTAGTAATTAAACTTTTCTCTCTCAGCAGAAAATTTGGCTAAGATATAACTCAGCAATTCTTTTTTTGCATGACCATATCCATAGCCTCCTTTTTTGTAATTTTCTTTTAGAGAATTAACTGAATTTTTGTCTGCTATTAGTTCATACAGTTTAAATACATTACAGTTTTTATAGTCTTTTGGATCTTCTATTGGAGTACTGTTGGTCTCAATAGACATGATTTGCTTTTTTAGCTTCTTTTCAGAAAGAAAAATATCAATTACATTCCCTTTAGATTTACTCATTTTCTCTCCGTTAGTGCCGGTAATTAATTGGGTACTTTCATTAACTTTAGCGCTTGGCAAAACAAATGTTTTACCATAGGAATTGTTAAATCTTGAGGCTACATCACGTGTCATTTCAAGATGTTGATGCTGATCTTTTCCTACTGGAACATACTGAGCATCATAAAGTAAAATGTCTGCTGCCATTAACATTGGATAAGTGAAAATTCCTGCATTAACATCCTCTAGCCTGTCAGATTTGTCTTTAAATGAATGTGCCAGCGTTAGCCTTTGGTAAGGGAAATGACAGGATAAAATCCAAGCTAATTCCGTAGCAATCGGCACATCACTTTGACGGTAAAAAATAGTTTTATTAATATCAAGTCCGAATGACAGCCAGGCTGCTGCAGTAGCATAGGTATTGTTTTTTAAAATTTCTTTGTCTTTTACTTGAGTTAAGGAATGTAGGTCTGCAATAAATAAAAACGAATCATTTTTTGAATCATTAGACATCTCTATCGCAGGAATAATGGCCCCTAAAATATTTCCCAAATGTGGGGTTCCTGTACTCTGAACTCCTGTTAAAATTCTTGCCATGTAAGTGTTATTACCAACAAAAGTAATAGATTTAAAAAACATATTGCACATTTAATTACTTTTACATCTATGCTAAGAATTATAAAAATCATTTTGTGTGGGTTGTATAACGTTTGGTTTTATATTTTAGCAGGGTCAGGACTTTTAATTCTTTTACCTGTTTTTTTTGTATTAACATATAAGGAAACCTGGTATCCTCAGTTTTTTTGGGTTGCTAGAAATATTTGGGCTAATATTATATTATTTGGAATGGGTTTAATTCCAAAAATAGAATACAAGGAGCCTTTTATTAAAGGGAATAGTTATATGTTGGCGGCTAACCACAAAAGTATGATTGATGTAATGCTAATGCTAAGAGTTAGTAAAATACCTTTTGTTTTTGTAGGGAAAAAAGAACTTGTGAAACTGCCTATTTTTGGATACTTCTATAAAAGAGTTGCGATCATGGTAGATCGAGACAGCCGTGAAAGCAGAAAAAATGTCTATAAGCTTGCCCAAAGAAGATTAGATCAAGGCCTAGGTATCTGCATATTTCCTGAAGGTGCAGTATTTGGCCCAGAAGTTAAATTAGCTCCTTTTAAAAACGGTGTTTTTAGATTTTCTACAGATTTTCAAATGCCAATAGTCCCTATGTCTTTTCTTGATTGTGAAAAAAGATATCCTTACCATTTTTCTTATAATCACTTTGTAGGAGGACCCGGATTTCTTAGAGTACGAGTGCATAATCACATTAGTACTAAAGGGCTAGGTGAAAACGACAGGGAGTCCTTAAAAAAACAAGTTTACGATTTGCTTTGGAATGATTTAGATGATTAAGATTTAAGCGCTTCAACAATTTTCACCTCTAACTCATCACATAACTCAGGATTGTCAGTAAGAATCTTCTTCACAGAATCTCTTCCTTGACCAAGTTTTGTTTCTCCATAGCTGAACCAAGATCCACTTTTATCAATAATTCCGTGTTCTACTCCTAAGTCAATAATTTCTCCCAATTTAGAAATTCCTTTTCCATACATGATATCAAATTCACTTAATTTAAATGGAGGAGCAACCTTATTTTTTACCACCTTAACTCTAGTTTTATTACCTAGAACATTTCCATCAGTGTCTTTAATTTGAGTTGATCTTCTAATATCAAGTCTAACCGAAGCGTAAAATTTTAATGCATTTCCCCCTGTTGTAGTTTCAGGGTTTCCAAACATAACTCCAATTTTTTCTCTAAGCTGATTAATAAAAATAACTGTACAATTAGTCTTGCTTATGTTAGAGGTTAGTTTCCTTAAGGCTTGTGACATTAACCTTGCATGAAGCCCCATTTTAGAGTCTCCCATCTCACCTTCAATTTCGCTTTTTGGAGTCAATGCGGCTACAGAGTCAATCACGATTATATCAATTGCGCCCGATCTAATTAAATTATCTGTTATTTCAAGAGCTTGCTCTCCATTGTCAGGCTGAGAAATAATTAGTTCGTCAATATTTATTCCAAGATCTTGAGCATAAAACCTGTCAAAAGCATGCTCAGCATCAATAAACGCTGCTATTCCGCCAGCTTTTTGAGCTTCTGCAATTGCATGAAGTGTTAAAGTTGTTTTTCCAGAGGACTCAGGACCATAAATTTCTATTACCCTTCCTTTAGGGTACCCACCTATGCCTAAAGCATAGTCTAAAGTTAATGATCCACTTGAAATTGCTTCAATTTCTTCAATTGGGGAATCGCCCATTTTCATCACAGTTCCCTTCCCGTAAGTTTTATCTAATTTGTCAAGTGTTAACTGAAGTGCTTTTAGTTTTGAATCTTTATCTTTGCTCATGAAAAAATGAAATTAGGTTGATAGCTAAACTACAATTTATTTAAATTATCTCATAGCGGTATAGGTTGGATTTTTATAAGAATTATTAAAATATTATTTTCGCTTTGTAGATCAAATTTGCTTGTAAAAATGGAACTGTACAATAAACTTAGCGCTAAGCAAAGAGCGACTTTAATTGAAGAGGCTGGCAGTAAACGTCTAACGCTCTCTTTTTACAAATACCATTTGATAAAAAACTGTCAATTGTTTAGAGATCACTTGTATCTCGCTTGGAGTGCATTAGATGTTCTTGGAAGAATTTATATAGCAAAAGAAGGAATTAATGCACAACTTTCAGTTCCTTCAGAAAATTTTAAAAAGTTCAAACAAAGTGTTGATGAAGTTTCTTTTTTAGAAGAAGTAAGATTGAATATTGCTATTGAACATGATGATTTTGCTTTTTTAAAATTAAAAATTAAACTCAGAAAGAATATTGTTGCAGATGGATTAGATTCAGCTAGCATTGATTTAAACAATAACGGGAAACATTTAAATGCAAAGGATTTTAATAGTATGATCGAAAGCCCTAAGACCCTTCTTGTTGACATGAGAAATCATTACGAAAGTGAAATTGGGCACTTTCAAAGAGCACTCTTACCTGATGTTGATAGCTTTAGAGAGTCGTTACCTATTATCGAAAAAACTTTTGAGAAGCATAAAAAATCCAAGAATATTGTAATGTATTGTACAGGAGGAATTCGTTGTGAAAAAGCTAGTGCTTTTTTAAAACATAAAGGATATGATAATGTTTATCAACTAGAAGGTGGTATTATTGAATACGCCCGACAAGTTAAAGATCAAGGAATCGAAAATAAATTTTTAGGAAAAAACTTTGTCTTCGACCAAAGAAGAAGCGAAGTGGTAACCAATACTGTAGTGTCTAATTGTCATCAGTGTGGTGAAAAAAGTAATGAGCATGTAAATTGTGCTAACGAAGCTTGTCACCTTCTGTTTATTCAATGTGAAAATTGTTCAAAAAAATATAACACTTGCTGCTCTGTTGATTGTCAAGAAATCAACTCTTTGCCTTTTGAAGAACAAAAGAAATTAAGAAAAGGAAAGGGAAATAGCAATAAAATTTATAAAAAAGGAAGATCAGAGGTTCTGAAGTTTAAAAAAACATCTTTATAATAGTTTTGAGTTAGCAGCTTAAATTACCTAACTTTAAAATCTTATAAATTACAATAATCATCTATGGGTTGTTCAAGTTGTAGCACTAATTCAAACGGAGTTCCTGGTGGGTGTAAAAACAATGGCACTTGTGGGACGGATGGATGTAATAAGTTAACTGTTTTTGACTGGCTTTCTAATATGAAGCCTGTTGGAGATCAAGAACACTCAAAAGTAATCGAAGTAAGATTTAAAAATGGAAGAAAAGAATACTATAATAATTCTTCTGATTTAACTATTTCCATTGGAGATTTGCTTGTTGTAAAAGCTGAAAAAGGTCATGATGTTGGCTATGCCACTTTAAAAGGAGGCCTTATTGCCCTTCAGTTAAAAAAGAAAAAAATTAATCCAAAAACAACTAAATTTCTTGAAATATCAAGAAAAGCTTCTCAAAGAGATATTGATATCTGGACGCGTGCTAGAGAAAGAGAAGAGGATGTGAAAAAGAAATCTAGGCAATTGGCTATTTCTTTAAATTTAAAAATGAAAATTTCGGATGTTGAATTCCAGGGAGATGATAGTAAGGTTACTTTTTATTATACTGCTCCAGGCAGAGTTGATTTCAGACAATTAATTCGTGATATGGCCAGACAATTCAATACTCGAATTGAAATGAAACAAATTGGCCTAAGAGAAGAAGCTTCTAGACTTGGAGGAATTGGATCTTGCGGAAGAGAATTATGTTGTTCCACTTGGCTAACTGATTTTAGATCTGTTACAACCTCAGCAGCAAGATATCAGCAACTCTCTTTAAACCCGCAAAAATTAGCAGGTCAATGCGGTAAATTAAAATGTTGCTTAAACTATGAACTTGATTTTTATCAAGAAGCATTAAAAGATTTTCCGAAATCTAATTCCAAAATTTTAACTGAAAAAGGAATTGCTTTTTGCCAAAAGATAGATATTTTCAAAGGTCTTCTTTGGTTTGTTTATAAAAACGATAGTGTTACTTGGCACCAGTTAAGCGTTGAAAAAGCCAATGAAATTTTAAAAATTAATGCCAAAGGAGATAAAATTGAAAGCTTAGAGCAATACGCCACTTACGAAACTTCTAATGATGTTAATTTTGAAAATGTTGTTGGACAAGACAGCTTAACTCGTTTTGACAAAAAAAATAATAGATACAAAAACAAGAAAAAGAAAGTTTGGAAAAAAGCATAATTAAGAACGTTATGAAAATTAAAAAGAGTCTTTTTTTTCTTTTATTTATTATATGTTTAGAGTCGTGTTCTGCCCCCTATCACTTAGAGTTTACCGAGTTTTCTGAAGGCTGGAAAAACTCAGAGTCTGTTAAATTTAATTTTAAAGGAGATTTGAACTCTAAAAACATCTCTTTGATTTTAAGGCATAATAACGATTACGATTATGCTAATATTTTTTTAATAACAGAGTTAAATTCTACTCATTCTTTAACTCAGACTGATACTTTAGAATTTTTGTTAAGCAATCCTAGTGGACAATGGCTTGGAGATAAAAAACTAACTTTAATAGAGCATAAACTCCCTTATAAACAAAATATTTTTTTAGAAAAAGACAGCCTATATTCTTTAAAAGTAAGAACTTCAATGAGGCTTAACGATCATATTAAACCAATTGCTAATTTAGAGGGGATTATTGGTTTAGGACTATTAATTGAAGAGGAGAATAAAGAGTAATGAAAAAAAATAAAAACAAAGGGATTCCAAAAAAATATAAGCTATACTATTATAGTTTTTGGATCATTTTTATTTTTGGAATCCTATCTGTTTCTGGCATCTTTTACTCCGCATCTATTGGCGCCTTGGGAGAAATGCCTGATTTTCGACAACTTGAAAATCCTAATACCAATTTAGCAACTGAAATAATTTCTTCTGACAATAAGATTTTAGGAAAATTTCATTTTGGAGAAAATAGAACTCCAATTGAGTTTACTGACCTTCCAAAGCATTTGGTTGATGCCTTAATTTCTACCGAAGATGAGCGATTTTATGGACATTCAGGAATTGATTTTAAAGCAACTGTTAGGGCAATTGTCTACCTTAATAAAAGAGGAGGAGCCAGTACAATCTCTCAACAGTTAGCCAGGCAGTTATTTGTAGGAGTTCGTTCAAAAAATATTTTTGAAGCGCTTACTCAAAAAGTAAAAGAATGGGTGCTTGCAGTTAGACTAGAAAAACAATATACCAAAGAAGAAATAATTACTATGTATCTTAATATTTATGACTTTGGATATAATGGTGACGGAATAAAGTCAGCTTCTAGTATTTTCTTTGGAAAACAAATTAATGATTTAAACTTAGAAGAGTCCGCAGTTCTTGTTGGAATGTTAAAAAACTCATCCTATTACAATCCGATTCGAAGACCTGAGCTTGTTAAGTCAAGACGAAATGTGGTGTTTAGTCAAATGAAAAAAAATAACCACCTTAATGACAAGGAGTTAGATTCTTTAAAACTAATCCCTTTAGAAATTAATTATACCCCACAATCACATAGAGAAGGATTGGCCACCTATTTCAGGGCTTACCTTCAGAATTTTATGAAAGGTTGGTCAAAAAACAACACAAAAAATGATGGTTCTAATTACAATGTTTATTTAGATGGTCTGAAGATTTACACTACTATAAATTATGAGATGCAGCAATATGCTGAAGAATCTGTCAAGCTTCACATGGCTAACCTTCAAGAAGAATTTTTTAAACAAAACACGAAAAAGCTAAACCCAACGGCGCCTTTTTTAAATATTGAGGAAGAGCAGGAAGAGGACCTTTTTAATAGAGCCATGAAAAGATCTGAGAGATGGAGAAAAATGAGAATATCGGGAAAATCTGAAAAGGAAATGTTTGACTCATTTCAGGTTGAAGTGCCAATGACTATTTTTTCATGGAAAGGCGACATTGACACGATTATGAAGCCTATTGATTCTATTCGTTATTATAAGCATTTTATGCAAGTAGGAATGATGTCCATGGAACCTCAAACTGGACATGTAAAAGCATGGGTAGGAGGGATCAATTATAAGCATTTTCAGTACGATCATGTTAAACAAGGAAAAAGACAAATTGGATCCACATTTAAACCCTTTTTATATGCTACAGCTATTGATCAATTGAAACTGTCTCCCTGTGATTCGCTTCCTGATGCCATATATTGTATAGAGCCTAATAAATACGGTAACCCTGAACCATGGTGCCCAACAAATTCCAGTGATAAATACGGAGGAATGAGAACGCTAAAAAATGCACTAGCCAATTCAAAAAACACGATTAGCGCTCAACTAATGGACAAAGTAGGCCCTAAACCTGTTGCTGATTTAGCTAGAAGTTTAGGAATTGAATCTTTCATTCCAAATGTCCCTGCCATAGCGCTAGGAACACCAGATTTAAGCGTTTATGAAATGGTCGGAGCTTATGGTGCTTTTGCAAATCAAGGGATTTATGTTAAGCCAACAATGATTACAAGAATTGAAGATAAAAATGGGGCGCTACTCTACCAAGCTATTCCAGAAACTAGAGATGTTATAAGCGAAGAGTCCGCATACGTAACTGTTAGCCTTTTAGAAGGAGTTACCAAATTTGGCTCTGGCGCTAGATTACGTCATGATATTCCAGAAGATGAGAGAAATCCTGTTTATAGAGACGTGGTTACAGGCTATCCTTACAAATTCGATAATGCTATCGCTGGTAAAACAGGAACTACACAAAACCAAAGTGATGGATGGTTTATGGGTATGGTTCCTAATTTAGTTACCGGAGTTTGGGTAGGCGCAGAAGATAGAGCCACACATTTTGAAACAATTGCTTACGGACAAGGAGCAACCATGGCCTTACCAATTTGGGGGATGTATATGAAAAAGTGTTACGAAAATGAAGCCTTGGGTATTTCTAAAGAAGATTTTCTGATTCCTGAGGAATTGAATATCCCTATTGACTGCGAAGCTATAAAACCTGCTAATGCTTTTCCTTCCGAAGCTAATGATATTGAAGGGTTAGGCTTATAAAAACTTTTGTAATTTTGATAAATGAATTCTAGACTCATTTCTTTAGATTTTTTTAGAGGTTTTACTATTGCCGCGATGATAGTGGTGAATGATCCTGGAAGCTGGAAATATGTATTTGCTCCTTTAAGACATGCCCAGTGGCATGGGGTTACTCCTACTGATTTAGTCTTTCCTTTCTTTTTATTTATTGTGGGGGTCTCTATTGCCCTGTCCTTATCTAAAATTGAAAAATCAGATTTCTCAACTTATTTAAAAATTTCCAAAAGAACTCTTATTCTTTTTGGTATTGGAATTTTTCTTGCCCTATTTCCAAATTTTGATTTTAATAATGTAAGAATTGCTGGAGTACTTCAGAGAATAGCATTGGTCTATTTTTTGTGTTCTATTATTTATTTAAACACTAAGGCTTCACATCAAATATGGATAGGAGCTATTTTACTTATAATTTACTGGTTTTTTATGACCAAAATTCCTTTTGAAAATACCGCAGCTGGAGTCTTGGAACCTGGAAACAATTTCGCTGCATGGATAGATCGATTTATAACGCCGGGGAGACTTTATCAAAAAACATGGGATCCAGAGGGGTTTTTCAGCACTATACCCGCTATTTCAACTGGGATATCAGGTATGTTTTGTGGACATATTATTTTAAATAAATTGAAAAGCTTAAAAGATAAAATAATCTTGATTTACCTGTGTGGATCTATAGCCTTATGCCTTGGAATGATTTGGGACTTCAGCTTTCCTATAAACAAACATATTTGGACTAGTTCCTATGTGCTTTTTTCTTCAGGACTGGCCATGATTTTTTTAGCTTCTTGCATGTGGATTCTAGATCATAAAAAATTTCAATCTTATACTAAATTTGGAATTGTTTTTGGCTCCAATGCGATCTTCGCCTATGTGCTTCATTCGACACTTGGAAGACTGTTTCATTTACCAGTAATATCCGGGAAAGGCATTCAAGCATCTTGGATGGATTTTGGAATATCAACTGGATTAGACCCTCAACTTTTCTCACTGGCTTGGGCCTTGTTTTATACTTTTTTTATCTACATTATTATTAAAGAAATGTATAAACGTCAAATTTTTATTAAAATCTAATTACTTTTTATATGAAATATTTCTTAGGATTTCTTATCCTTTTTATTAGCGCTTGTTCTACAACTCCAAAGTCTGGGAGTGGTTTTGTTAATCAAACTGAGGATCAATTTTATTTAGGTAGTGACAAGGCTGTTGAGCTTTTTAAAGCTTTCGATAAGGCTTGGGCTAATAAGAATTATGATTTATTAAAAACTATGATTTCTGCACAGGCATCTTTTGAATTTGAAGATGGTAAAAGGGCTAATGGCCCTGATGAATTTATTAAACTTATAAAAGAAGAAAGTGAAAAACAAGAGGCATTAGGGAATAGCGATACTTGGACTACAGAATATGCTTTTTCAGTTGATATAAACACTGAAAAAAAAGGCGAATGGGTGAACGCAGGGTTTACTTCAATCCCTGAAACTTCTGAAGATGATTTGATTAAAAAAGTCTATAACGAGTGGTATTATTTTGAAAATGATCATCTAGAACTTTGGTATCAAACTATGAGAAAAATTAAAGAATAGCTTTCTTGTTTTTAAAGTAAACTTTCTGATTTTTTTTAAATAGGTTTTAGCTGTAGCTCCAGAATTTATATTAACGATAGAATCATTACAACTAAAAAATAGAGCTATTAAAAGAACCTGTATGTTTTACGATATGATTATAAGACTTTTAAAGATGTAATTTAAGACGTATTTATTTTGTTCCCATTTTAAATCTGAGTGATGGTTACTTTTCCATGAGAGCTCCATGCTCCTGTTGTATTGTCAGCACTAGTCCCTGAATTATAGGAACCTCCCCCAGAGCCACCTCTTGTTTTACCAATACCACTTGCTTTAACTCTTGGCCCTCCATTATATCCTCCACCGGGACCTCCTCCCCAAGAACCACCAGCACCACCACCAAAACCTCCATCAGCTAAAGACCAATGACCGCCACCAGGAATAACTTTAAGCCCACCAACAAGATAATTAGCCCACCCTTTGCCCCCTTGTGAATTATTAGTTGAATTACAACATGATTGACTTCCATTTTCTCCATCAGAAGACCATGAGCCTCCACCTCCAGGGCCATATTCATTAGCACCTGAGGTCCAATTTGTTGTGTTTCCTAATCCTGATTCTGTAATTTGACCTGGTATTGTTGCATTACCCGTGTAAGTATACTGATGCCCGCCACCGCCGCCACCTGCAATAATCAGTGGAGAAGCACTGCTATGATTACTTCCTTTTGCTACAAAAGAGCCGCCGCCGCCGCCGCCGCCGCCTTGGGTCGAGCCATTATTGTAGTTATCTCCCATTTGTCCTACAGCAATTCTTATAATTTCTCCCTGAGTTAATGAAAAAGTCCCTTTCATTCTAGCTCCATTAGCTCCGTGACAGTCAACTCCAGCATAATGACAGTTATAAGTAATTCCACCTCCTTTTGCTCCCCACACTTCTATGGTATAATTTCCTGTGTAAGGAACTGTCCATTCTTGTATACCATTTGAAACAGTAACATCTCCTTCCAAAGATGTTCCTGAATAAGCTGTGTTACAATCAGATTGTGACGGTCAATCTTTGCCTACACTTGAACAATTTGTGAAAGTTACTGGGGACGGCATAGACCCTCCAGATGATTTTTTATAATGAGTAGCCTGTTGAGAAGGGAGTATTTGAGCGTTTAAGCTAACAGTAAACAGAATTAAAAATAAGCACCTCATTATTTAGTGTCTCCTGATAATATGTAAAGTTCAGACCCGATATTTACTAGCGTAACAATTGCATATTGGCCTGCTGTTATAACCTCACTACTTCTGTTGAAAAGAGTTGTTCCAGCACTAGCTGTTATAGTAGTGTCGTGATTTGCTTTCTGTACAATGAGACAATTAAATCCATCCCCTAGTCCAGTTGGAATAGTTAATGTAGAGGCTGTTGTTCCGTTGTCTAGTGTTATCACTTTGCCATTATCCGAAGCAACTAGTGTATAATTATTACTTGAAAAATTTCCAGATGCAACAGCGTTAAGTGAGGCATCAAATCCTGCAATATTTCC
>Ga0302122_10002353_pt1 | contig 11845 bp, 6 predicted proteins | sample CB21_SCM_MG_FD_203115 | JGI IMG/M metagenome (GOLD analysis project Ga0302122, IMG submission 203115) | Marine microbial communities from Western Arctic Ocean, Canada - CB21_SCM | ecosystem: Environmental > Aquatic > Marine > Oceanic | place: Canada: Western Arctic Ocean | collected 2017-09-28
ATGGGCCTCGGCTTGGGCGTGGCGGCGGGGCTGCCCGCGGAGGCCGCCCAGGGCGTCGAGCGCGGCCTGTCGCGCGAGGCGCTCGACGAGGCGAAGGCCGCCGCGGCCGGCGACGGCGGCGTGGACATCGCGACGCTGCTGCGCCTCGCCGGGGTGGACACGACGCGACCGTCGCCGCGGCGCGCGTTCCTGCGCAAGGGGGGCGAGACCCTGCGGCCGAGCACACCCGCGGCGCCCGCGTCGCGCAAGGAGGCGACGGCGCTGGCGGCGACGGAGCTCGAGCGCCAGAAGGTGACGCCGTCCCGGCTGCGCGGCGTCAAGGTCGCGCTGCGCCGGGCGGGCCCGACTATCGATGGGGACGCGCTCCAGAAGGCGCTCGCCACGCAAAACCTGCGGCTCCGGGACGCGCACGCCGCGGCGTTGATCCGGGAGGCGGCGTGGCGCGCCGCGAACGAAGAGAAGGACGCGCTGACGAGTGCGCCGCTGGCGAGCGTCCTCGCTTTACTGGAGGACCTGTTCGCACCGACGACCAAGGCGCCCGTGCCGTACGAGGCCTGGAAGAAGAACAAGGAGGAGGCCCGGAAGGGGCGCACGCGCATCCAATTTAGGAGGGCGCTCGGCGGTTTAAGTCATGCGCTGGGAGCCCGGGAACTCAAGGACATGCTCCTCAGGTACCAGGTCCTGAACGAGGAGTGTTTAACGGAGGAGGTCCGCGCGTCGGCGAAGGAATGGGCGCGGTCGCCAGACGGCCACTTCGCCCGATTGAAGGCCGGGCTGAAGAACGATTGTGGGGACATCGAAGTGGCGCGGCGGAAGGTGCTGCGGGACATGGAGAAGAAGGACGGGAGCGTGACGCTGCGGACGTGGGCGCGCTACGAGACCTGTCTGAAGCGGCGGGACGCGTGCGAGGGGGTCTTGCCCTTCGAGGCCTGGCTCGCCAACATAAAAAATGAGCGGCAGAAGGCCGACAAAATTGTGGAAGAGTGGACGAAGGAGAAGAACGACCAGGACAGGCGGCGCCAAGAGGATAGGAGGAAGACCGCGCCCGTCGATAAAGTAGTAGGGGAGATGCGCGCATTATACGATGCAGCTCATACAGAAGTCGACGGCTGCTACAAGCCGACGCGCATCTGCTCGAACATGGAGGCGAAGTTGAGGGGCTTCAGCGAACGGGCCACGAACGGTCTGGTCACGAAGGCCCAGTTCGACGAGACCTTTGGCAAGGAGACTTTTTCTTTGCTCGCCGATAAAAAGGTGGCGCCCAAGGCGCTGGCGCTGGCGGACGCAGGCGTCCGCCAGGCTTTTGCCAAGCGGTCGGGCAGGGACGAGCCCCCGGTGTCGGAGGTCTTCGGCATGTCCTCGCAAGACGCGGCGGCGCACGCCCAGGCCCGCTCGGCCAAGAAGGAGAACGAGGTCGGCGCCGAGTACGTCAAGTGGGTCGCCGCCAAGGCCGACCTGCGGAAGGCCTTGAAGGCTAAGGCGAAGACCAAAGCCAAGAAGCTGAAGGCGGGGCTGGACGCGACGCGGAGCGACGTCGAGGCGACGCTGGGCGCGTGGCGCAAGGCCCAGGCCAGGGCGGCCCGGTGCGCGAGGAAGCGGGCCGCGTACGCCGGCGACGACATGGACACGATCATGACCCTCGACGCCGCCGTCGAGGCGGCCAGCGCGGCGCGGGCAGAGAGAGGCCTCGAGGCCGCCGCGGCGTCGCAGCGGTGGAAGGCCCTCAAGAGCAAGGTCAGCAAGGTGCGGTAGACTAATACACTAGACAATAATTACGCGAGTCAGCCCCTGCCGCGGCAGAAGTCGAGGTTCTGCGCGCAGAGGCGGTGCTTGGGCAAGAACCACTTTCTGTTTCCCCCGTCCCACTGGGCGCCGACCTCCTGCTTCGCGGCGTCCTTTTGGGCGTAGGGCACCTTGAGGTCCTGCTGGAAACCGGACAAGAGGACCCACGGCTCGAAGTCCGCGCGCGCCGCGCCGACCGGAGCCGTCCACGTGCGCGCCGCCGCGTCCCATCTAGCCCCCAACGCCTTCACCTCGTCGTTCTGGGCGAACATGTTGCCCAGCGGCGCGGCCTCGGTAAATGTCGGCCCGTCCTCTTGCTCCTCCTGCTCCTCCTCCTGTGGCGCTACCGGGACCTGCGCCTCCGCGCCTCCGTCGCCGTCGTCCTGCTCCGCGGACCACACTCGATATGACCTGCTGTTGCCACCACACAGTGGACACGTCATCTGCCACCCGTTTGCATTGAGCACCTTGATAACCTCGCAACGTGAGCAGGGCGCGTCGACAACGCGCCTGGGTACGTGAGCTCGCATGGACGCGTCGCTCGCGCCGGCGCCGTCGCCGTCGCTCACACTATCGCTGCCGTCTTCGTCGGTCCCGAGGTAGCTCCCGCCGTCGTCACGAGCGCTGACGTCGTCGTCGCACGAGGCCTCGCCGCCGTCGTCTGCCGTGACCTTGGGCCTGAGGACGCGGTTCACGTAGTCCGTCTGCTGCGACGCGTGCTCCTCCAAACAAAATGGTTCCGACATGTGCCGTCCGTAGTCCCCCCGCCGCACCGCGCGCGAGAAGTTGTCGACCGGCTGGCACCAGCCGTCCCTGTAGCCGTTCGCCGACGTGCCGTACTTGGCCTTGCCTCGCCAGCGGCAGCAGGCGCACGTCTCGAGGTCGCGGCCGCGCAGGCTCCGCGACCGGTCGGGGTGCAGGTCCGCCTCCGATTCGGCGTCCGACGAGCCCGCATCCGCGTCCGAGCTGGCGTCTGAGCGGACCTCGGGCGCGCGGACGTCCTTGACCTCGATGACATTGGAGAGGTCGGGGTCGTCGACCCACTCGACGTCATATGAACGCTTCAAGACCTGTTTGACCTTGGCGGGCCACCACCGCTCCTCCCAATACGCCTCGACGGGGTCGCCGACGGCAAAGCGGGCGTCCGCGTCCGCGTCCACGTCCGCGTCGCCCTTGGCGCCCTCGCCCTCAAATTCGAACTCCTCCTCGTCGTCGCCGTCGTCGCCGAACAGGTTCCGCGGCTCGGGCCTCGTCCGCGGCTCATCGTCGGCGTTCGCTGTCGCTGACGTCCCGCCGCCGCCGCTGCTTTTTCCGCGGCGGCGGCGGCGGCGCGGCGGCCTCGTACTCGTCGTCGCTGCTTGCGAGGAAGTCGTCCTACTTGTAGCCGTGGCTCTTCTCGCCCCCCCGGGGGCGCCGCTTCTCCGTCCGCGGCGCCGCTTGTGGTGAGGCGTCGTCGTCGTCGTCGCTGTCGTCGGTGCGGTAGCCGTGGCTGCTCCGGCGCCGCTTCCCGCGCTTCGCGCGCGGCGGCGGCGTCGTCGCCGGCGGCTTCATGAAGTACTGCTCGCTCGTCGAGGTCTTTCCCTCTCGTCGTTCATAATCCACGACCCAGACCCGCTCGGCGGCCGTCGTCTCGTCCTCGTCGACCTCCAACAGCGTGCCGAAATACGTCGCGCCGGAGTGCACCGCCGCGTACTCGTCGCTGAACGCGGCGGCCGGGACGAGCACAATTTGGCCCTTGCGCCACCTCGGCCGCCGCGGTGACGACGGCGGCGACGACGGCGACGACGGTGGCGACGACGGCGGCGACGAGGGCGGGACGGGCGCGGCCTCGGCGAGGCGCGCGAGCGCCTGCTGGTATCTCTCTTCTACGTGTGGCCGCTCCAGGAGGTCGGCGACGCCTAGCCCGGCCGCTCGAATCATTTCCTTCATCTCCTTGATCGTTGGGGCTTCGAAGCCGGAGGCGTCCTCACCGTCGGTGTCGGGCGAGGCCGGCGCCTTCCGCCGGCTGCGGAAGAACTCCACATATTCCTCCTCGGTCTCCTCTTTCGCCTTTGCCGGCGTCGCGGCCTCGGCCATCGCCCGCTTCGTTGGCGGGCCGGCGGTCGCGGCGACGCGGCGGCGGTGTGGAACTGTACGCGACTTTGCTGTTGTGATTCGCCCGACAAAAGCGGTTTCGACCAAATCGCTTGGTAAGGGAGCGTTTGTGATCATTTCTACAGGTGCGCAGCCGCCTGGGAAGTCACACTGGCCCACTTTAGTTGCGTGAGAGCCGAGCGCTGCATGCGGGAGAGCCTAAAACCCGTGCGTCAGAGCCGCCGCAAAGCAAAGGCGCCGGGTTTCTCCGTGGAAACGTGCCGAAAGCTCCCCACCGATCGGAGGTGCGGTATTTCCTAGACGACGCGCGCGAAGCGGTGGAGTTGGCCAACTGGCTCCCAATTTTTGGCCGCTGGTCCGAGCGCGTAAGACAATGAATCGACGACGACGGCGACGGGCAGCATTCCTCTATTCCGCCTGCGTCGCCGCAGCACGGTCCGCTGCGCCGGCCCGACCAGTAGTGGCAGCCCCCCACCGGGCGCTGCAGGACTGCGGCGCGACGCCGGCGTACGCGATCGAGGCCGATCAGGACATCTACGACGGCCCCCACGACGGCAGCACCGTCAATCCGATCGTGATGGAGAGCGGCTGCCCCGTCACTTTAAGAATCGCGCCCGGCCAGCACGCCTTCCTGGTGATCCCAGAGTTCAACACCATGGACGACCGGGGCTACCACCCGACGCTGGAGTGGGAGCACGCAACGACGGACCCGGTGCCCTTTGTCGGCTACAGCTGGGACTTTTGGCCCGTCTGGAAGGGCAACGAGAAGAGCACGAAGACCGACTGGTACTGGTGGCCCGCATCAAATGATGGCGCCGTCGTGTTCTGGGAGGATCACGAAAAGCACGACGTCTACCACTGCCGGGGCGGGGACGAGAACAACTACTACCAGATGTGCCAGGGGGAGGGCCAGACCGGCGCGGGGCCCCCGCCGTCGGATTACGTGCTCGACGACTGCAGCCCCTACGGCACGTGCTTCGTCGACGACCTGCGATTTGTAGAGGGGGGGTGCGGGCACCTCACGCCCTTAGATAACAAGACCGAGGCGTGCCCGGCGGAGACCGACCTGGGCCAGTGCGACGCCGCCGGGTGCGACGCCCTCTGCGAGGGCGACGGGGAGTGCGGGACCGACGACGACTTGAACAACTGCGGCGCGCGCGAGATCTACCGGAAGACCTGCGCCGCGGCGTCCGGCCAGTTACGGGTCGGCGTCTCGCTCTGGGAGGCGAATCGTACTGAAGTGACTTTTACCGCCACGCTGCTCCACCCCGAGGGCGCCGTGGACACGGCCGATCTCGAGGCCGTGGCGGAATTGTGGAGAGCGACGTGCCGGCCCTACCTCGCGCCCAGCGGCTGGTCCTGGCGCGACTACCAGCTGGGCGCCTCGGACACAATCCGGGGCGAGCGCGACTCGCGGAGGAAGCCCTACTGCGACTGGTTTTTCGACGAGGGCGCCACGGACTGCCGCGAGGTGGACGGCGTGGTCTGCGAGAGGGGCCGCGTCGTGGAGCTGGCGCTCGCGGAGCGGGGCCTCCGCGGCCAAGTTGTTGGAATAGCCGCGCTCGACCAGTTACGGGTCGTGAACCTGGGGCATAACCGGCTGAACGGCTCGCTGCCGGCCTTCTCCAATCAATTGGAGCGCCTTCTTTTATCGAACAACTTCTTCGACGGGCCCGTGCCCTGCGCGTCAGAAATGCTGGCGGACCTCGAGCTCGACCGCAACGACCTGGAGGGCGCGATCCCGGGCTGCCTCCTGGACGGCCCGCGCCTCTCCACCCTGGACCTGGGCCACAACCGCCTCGACGGGCCGCTGCCGCGCGTCACGCAACTGTCTTCGCGGCTCCAGACGCTGCGGCTGCCCCAGGCGGGCCTGAGCGGGTCCCTCGACGCCCTGGCGAACCTCACCAACCTTGTACATTTGGATTTATCAAGGAACTTTCTGACGGGGACCCTATCACAGACATTGCTCGACACGTGGGCGCACCTGGTGGATGTGGACCTGAGCTGGAACTACCTGGAAGGAGAAGTACCAGACCTCCCTTCTCAAATCCTCAAGGTCGACCTGGGCCACAACGCGCTCGGTGGGACGCTGGGGACGCAGTTCGCCAGCTTCCGCGAAAACCAGCGCCACGGTTTAAGCGGCTGGTTGCGCCTGAACGAAAACGGCTTCTGCGGGCCCCTGCCCACAATCTTCTACGACTTGTTGTACGACACGCACGTGGTAACGAATTTAGACGTCTCGGGCAACCACTTCCGCTGTAGTGTTTCGAACCGGCACTTCGAGGCGTGGGCGCGGGCCACGGGCCACGACTTCGGGGAGTGCACGCCCGTGGCTCTTGTGACGGCGGTTTCTGGAAATTTGGTCCCGGGCGGTTTGGTAACTGTTGCTGGAAGCTTCGTGGCCTCGACATCCACAAAATGCGCCTTCACGAGCGGAGATGTGAGGAGCGTGGTGGAGGCGGCCTACGTCTCGCCGTCCGAGCTGCTCTGTAGTTTACCTCCGGACTGGCCACCGGGCCGCACCGTCGTGAACGCCGCCCATTACTGCGACGACTTTTCGTCGGTGGTGACGCTGGGCGACCTCTACGCGCCGGTGGCCGTGGACGTGGCGGCGCCGTCGCGGTCCGCCGGCGGTGAGAGCGTCGACGTCGACGCGGCGGCCCTGGGCGGCGGCGCCGCGGCCTTAGCGGCGGCGTTGCTGCTCGCCGGCGCGCTCGCGTACGTCATCAAACGCGAGCTCGCTGGCCGGCCGGTCTTCACGCCCGCCGCGGTCTGGGAGGCGAATCCGATCGCCGGGCGCGCGGACGACGTGATGGACAAAGGCGACGTGGTCCTGGAGCTGGGCGAGCTGCAGCTGGAGCGGCTCAAGGCCGCCTCCCCCGCTTCCGGCGAGGAGCACAAGGACGCGGCCGACGTCCTGTCGCCGCGCCGGGCCTCGCGGGAGGGGATGTCGTAAAGTTGTCTCTTCTAGTTTCCCCTCTTCGTAGTTATATGTTGTTACGGTGCTGGGACTATTGGGCGGGGCTCCCCCTGGGGGGGAGACACCGCGCGCTTCCTCTCTGCGATGGTGCGCCGGCGGGCGTCGTGGGAAGTAGAGCCGGGGAGTTGGTTTTCTCTTCTTGAGAAATGCCGATGGGTCCGCCAGGACTCTCCCTAGGAGTAGAACAATCCGACGAGCTATCCGAAGAGTCTTTTTCGTGCGGGTTTCAATCTTCGTAAAAAGCAGAGGCAGACATTGCTGTGATAAAAAACTGCCTTTACACCGCCGTGGTAGACGCCGCCGGTGCTTCAATTACTGTACTCCACCTCACACGTAGCTGCGCGACGCGCCGCGCACGAGAACGCACGCCGCCAGCACCATGGCAGCTCGCTTTGCGGCCCTCGCCCGGCGCGCCCCGCCCGCCTTCGCTAGAAGGCGCCTCTCGAATTTCCACCCCCTCGGCTCGCACGTGAACGTCACCGACAACACCGTGGAGACGCCCTTCGACTTCACGCCGGAGAACCATTTAAGGGCCGAGCACATCCTGGGCAAGTACCCCGCGAACTACCGAGCTTCAGGTATCATTCCCTTGCTGGATCTTGCGCAAAGACAGCACGGGGGCTGGTTACCTGTTGCGGCGATGGACAAAGTAGCTACACTCGTCGGTGTGGCGCCCATGCGGGTCTACGAGGTGGCCACCTTCTACACCATGTTCAATAGAACGCCGGTCGGCAAGTACTTCATCCAGTTGTGCGGCACGACGCCGTGCATGGTGTGCGGGTCGGAGGCCATCAAAAAGGCCATCGAGAACCACCTGGGCATCAAGGAGGGCGAGACGACGGCGGACGGGCTGTTCACGCTCCGGGAGGTCGAGTGCCTGGGGGCGTGCGCGAACGCCCCCATGGTGCAGATGAACGACGACTACTACGAGTGCCTGACGCCCAAGAGCGTGGTCAAGTTGCTCGAGGCTTGTAAAAGAGGAGAGGCGACGGAAATGGGCCGGTGGGGCTCCCTGCCCATGAACGGCCAGGTGTCCTGCGAGGGGCCGCGCGGCAAGACGTCGTTGGCGGAGATCTCGGGGCCGACGATGCGGGACGACTTCCCGGCGGGCGAGGTCGAGCCCTCCTCGGTCAAGGCGCACATGGGCTACTAGGGGCTTCCCGTAAACTGTTATTACCTTATTTCAAAGTCGTTTATCGCCGCGGTTTATTTAGCAACATAAATTTAATAGGCGGTCACGTCGCCGTGCGGGTTATCCGTGCAGTTCCACGGCCTAAGGTTCTGCCGGAGGAACGCCGCGATGGCGCCGAACCAGGCCTCGCGGTGCGCTGCGGACCAGCCCGACGGCCCGTGGCCCTCGCCCTCGAGGAAGAGCGTCTCCAGCAGGGGCGACGACGCGCGCTCGGCGAACGTCTTAATTTGGGCGAACGGGCAGTCCGTGTCGGCCTGTGTGAATCAAATTTCGTGAAGGTTCGCGAAGGTCTCCCGCAATAATCTCAGGTTGAGTCCACACAGGTATCGACCATGCCGTGCGTCACTAAGAGCGGCACGCGCAGCTTCGGGTCCGGGTTCGCGCGGGCCACGCGTGCCCGGACGGCCTCCTCGTAGACCCAGCCGCCCAGCAACCAGCGGTCATAGTACCGTACCTCCGTGGCCTTCTGCTGTACGGCCCAGTCGGCGATGCCCGCCGACGCCACCACGCACGAGAACGGCGACTCAAGGCGCGTCGCGGCGAGGAGGCCGAGGTATCCGCCCCAGCTGTGCCCCGCGTAGCCGACGCCGCGGCTCCGGTCGATGGACATACCCTCGGGCGGCCGCAGGCCCCCGTCCCTCAGGCACCAGGTCCCCGCCGCGCAGACGCTCTCCCAGTCCTTTTGGCCGCAGCCGTCGCCCCGCACCGCGTCCATGTGCGCGAGGCCGAAGCCCACGCTTCCGGGGAAGTGCGGCACGACGACCGCGTGGCCGAGGTCCGCCAGCCACTGGAACAACGGCGCCGGCTCGAGCGCGTGGCTGCAGAGCGGGCCGCCGTGGCCCCAGACGAGCGGGCGCACCGTGACGGCGTCGGCCGCGACCATCGCGTCGCCGTCGTCGGCCGCGACCATCGCGTCGCCGTCGCCGGCCGCGACCATCGCGTCGCCGTCGCCGGCCGCGACCATCGCGTCGCCGTCGCCGGCCGCGATCATCGCGTCGCCGTTGCCGGCCGCCCTGACGGGCCAGTAGACCAGCGCATGGTAGCCGTCGTCGAGCGTCACTTCGTCCGGCGCGCGGAGCTTCGCCGATAGCGCGCAGGGCATCATTCGCGTCAGCTGGTCGGCGGGGAAGCTGGAACTCTTGACTGCATAAAGGTCGCCCCACGAGTTCGGCGACCGCTTCACGAAGAGTACGTCGGCGAGACGCACCGCGGCGACGGCCGCATAGGCGCCCGCCTCGGCGCCGCACGGGATCGCGCTAATCATCGGCGCGTCACCAGAAACGGCAAATTCGACCTCGTAGAGCGATTCGCCGACGCTGCTGGCGTCCCTCCGCGCGGTCACGACGACGCCTGTGCGCTCAGCGTTGACGCACACGTCTCGGTCATTAGGTGGCCCGTAGGAGCGCGCCGCGACGTCGGCTCCCTCGAAGTAGTCGACGCGCTCCCAGCGCGTCGCCTCGCGGTCGAGGACGAAGAGGCCGTGCTCGAGCCCCGACGCGGGCCCGTCGGCGAGCCGCTCCGGCGCGTCCGCCGCGTCGTCGGCGAAGAGGCTGGCGCCCGCTCCACTCGCGACGTCGAGACCGCCGAAGCGGCAGACGAGTTGACGTCGACCGTTCGTGCCCGGGCGGTCGTCGATGAGGCAACCGAGCGACGGCGGGGCATATTCCACGCGGCCGTCGCGCGCCACCGATCGTGCCCCCTCCTCGTCGACGACGAGCACTTCCGCGACCATGGCGTTCGCGAGGTGGTGGACGAGGGCCACGGCAGAGGATCCGGGCCAGGCGTTGAAGCAGCCTATCGTTCCGCCCTTCGAGGCGACGTAGACCTCGTCGGACCGCGCCCAGCTGTCCGTCGAGTAGCGCCGCAGGCACTCGCGCCCGTCGGCGCGCTTCGCAACTACTAGTAACGAGTCACCGACCCACCGGATGCTGCCCCGCAGCGTCTCGCCCTTGGTGGGCTTGATGGCCGTGCTCATGATGCCGTAGAAGTCGCACACCTTGAGCGCGCCGTCGATCACCGCGGCGAAGCGCGCGCCGGAGAACGCGGGCGGTCCGGACACCTTTACGCGCGCCGCCACGACTTGCGGCGGCTCCGACGGGCGCTGCACGACGAGATCATCGCCCCAGCCGCGGCGGCGCGCGACCCACGCGCACGTCCAGCCCTCGTCGCCGTGCGCGCCGGAGAAGTGCGTGCACGTCTCGTCTTTGAGCGTCTCAGAGATGGTGAGTGCAGATGTCATTTGTGCAGTGCAGCAGTGCTATAGCAGAGAGGGTGCAGATGACAGGGTTGCAAGTAGCTACGCGACGTATGTGTCCGTGGCAGCTCTACGGGATGCGAGAGCGGAGGAAAAATGGAGTACAACCCGTGCACATGGATTACTGACCGGTCGACCGGCTGCGTTGATTGCTAACGAACGCGCGGATGGAAACCTAGAACGCAGTCTTCTTTCTAAAACTGTTATGTACCGCGCGGCCGCCCGTTGAGCTCCACGACGAGCGCCGCGACGCCCGCCGAGCAGAGAAGCGGCAGGACCACGTCGTAGTCGCGCGTCAGCTCGAACAGAAGGATGGCCGCCGTCAGCGGCGCCCGGAAGACCGCCGCCAGGACGGACGCGGCGCCGATGGTCGCGCACGCAGGCGTGCTCAGGAAGTCCATTGGGAGATGCGCGCTCGCGCTGAAGGCCGCCGCGACCTGGGCGTAGGCCGAGCCCGCCGTCGCACCCAGGAAGAGGGACGGCGCGAACAGGCCGCCCACGAGCCCCGACCCCACGGCCGCCGCCGTCGCCACGATTTTCAGTAAAGTGTAGGTCAGCAGCGTGGCCGCGTCGCCCCCCTGGTCCTGCAGGATCGAATTCAGCGTCGCGTAGCCGTTGAAGAGCACGGGCTGGCAGTACACGCCCAGGGCCCCGGCGAACAACCCGCAAAGAGCCGGCCGCAGCGCCTCGGGCACCACTTTGCCAACTATACCAGAATCGGCCCACGCGCCCTCCGAATACACAATGGCCTCCTCCAGCACCAACGCCACCAGCCCGCACAGAGCGCCCAAACCTAAATATAAAGGCAGCTCCAGCCCCAACGTGGTGATGGATATCCCACCATAATCCGGCGAGGGCAGCCGCAACTGGACAGAAGGCCCCGCCTGGTCCACGACGAGCGCCGCTAACACGGACGAGACCGCCGTGGCCGCCACGGCCGCCCGCGGTAAGACCAGGGCGCCATCTGGACTTCGACTATCCCGGCTCGACACCTCCAATGCGTAGAAGATACCCGCGATGGGGGCCGAGAAACCGGCCGCGACGCCGGCGGCTTCGCCCGCGCCGTTCAGGACCTTCTTGGTGCGCTCGCCGCTCTTGTCGCCTCTTAGGGTCCCGGAAGCTCTCGAAGCGATGGTCGCGCCTAACCGGACGGCCGGGCCCTCGGGGCCGAGACTGTTTCCCGTGCCCAATGTGGCGACGGCGGCCGCGGCCTGGGCCAGGGCGCCCGTTAACGTCGTGTTGGACGGCGCGCGGTCGAAGTCCGCGCACGCGTAGCGCAAAAGTCCCACGCCCAAACCACCTAACGCCGGGATCGACGCGTAGACCAGGGAGCTCCCGAGCGGCGTGCCCGGGACGCCGCCCTCGCTGAAGACCCAGCTCAGGAAGGAGTTGTAGGCCGTCGTGTCCACCGCATCAATACTGAGCTTGAAGGCCGTCACGCAGCCGCCCGTCGATATGCCGACAACGGCCGCCCGCGCCAAAATGCCGAGCTCCGAGGCGGCGGCGAAGGCCTCGTCGTTCTTCGTACTCTGGCGGACGCGTC